>ENA-ORXR01003612-ORXR01003612.1-marine-metagenome-genome-assembly--contig:-NODE-3612-length-13680-cov-2.724399_pt1 | contig 13680 bp, 14 predicted proteins | sample MGYA00237866_ERZ511479 | MGnify/ENA metagenome assembly ERZ511479 | reverse complement strand
CCAATTATCCCCGACCTTTTGGGAGCCGTCCAATGACAATTCGCTGATGTCGGCGAACCGCTCTTCTGCGGCGTCGGCTTCCAGCCAGGTGTGGGTCGCGGAAATCTGGGTGCGTTCTTGGGAAAAGCCCAGGCGGGTGTCGCTTTTGCGGATGGTGCCGATGTCAGTCAGGATCAGGCGGTTCATGATTTCTAGGCCCGATTGGTTTTGGTATCCGGCTTCCAAAACCCAGTCCGAATGGGTGGCCCCCAGGCCCGAAGAATTCGAAAACGTGGTGGGCGTGTTCTTGCGGAAGATGCGTCCGACGTTCCAGGCCAGCATGTTGCCATTGGCAAAATCATGCTGCCCCTTCGCCCCAAAGCTGAGACGGGTGCCCACGTCCTTGGCGTCATGGCCCGGCGCGCGGCTGGCGGCAAACAGATTGCCGAAGTCCAATTCCACGCGGGTGGAATCCTGGTTGGGCGTGGCATTGCCCGTGCTTTCGGTGTGGGCCAGTTGCACGATGGGTTCCAGCTGCATGGTTCCGCCGTTCGCAGTGCTGCGCATCAAGGGCCAGCGCAACGTTGCCATGACGGTGCCCGTGGCGTTGTTGATTTGGGGTCCCAAGGTGGCGTGCTGGCGCACGTAGTACGCATCTGCATCCATCTGGGTGTTCCAGTCAAAGATCAGCCCACTGTTCAGGGTGCGTGTCCCGTTCCAATACCCGTGCAACGTTACGCGCCCCAAGTCGAAGCCATCGGGGTCCAGGTCAGTATCTAGGGCGGTATCAAACGGGTTAGACGAACTGCGCCTGCTGCCAAAGAAGCTAAGGGCATAACCCGCTTCACCCATGTTTGCGCCCAGCGGGTAGCGTTCTTCCAAGATGCCTTCGACGACGATGCTTGGCAGGATAGAGTTCACGTCCGTGGGGCGCAAAGAGTAATAGGCAGACAAGCGCAGTTCCACGTTTTTGTTGCGCTGTGTACGGCTTAATTCCAGCCGGGACCGCAGTCGGTCCGCGGTGGAATAGCGATAGTCTTGCAGATACGTCGGATCGGTCACCGCTTGGATGTCAAAGGTCAGATCGTACCCACGCGCCAGGGCAAAGGCCCCTTTGCCAAAGATATAGCCGCGATTAGACCCTGGCAGGAAATGATCGTCCGATATGGCCCCGTTGAATTCAAAACCCCCCAGGCGCGTTGCCTGGCGATACCGCAATTCCACCGTGTTGGTGTTGCGCGAAATATAGGGGGTGATGGTCAGGTCGCGGTGATCCCCCAGGGTAATGAAATAGGGCAGCCGCACCCCAACCCCCAGACGGGTGTTGTTGTGCAAGCGCGGGATCAGAAACCCCGTTGACCGTTTCAGCGATGGATCGGGCAGCCGGACCCGGGGCAGGTACAGCACGGGCACGTTGAAAAAGCGCAGCTGTGCATTTTCAAAATAGATTTGCTGTTCTTCTTTATCATGCACCATCCGTTCGGCCCGGATTTGCCAGATGGGCGTGCGCCCGTTGCAGATGTGGCACGACGTGGCCGCCACCTTGTAGGCCTGGTTATAGCGTTCGTTTTCCACCGAAATTTCTGCGGCGGCGACTTGCAAACGTTTGTCCAAAACAAACCGTGCATCGCGCAACACGCCGGTGCGCAGGGTGTTGTCCATTTCCGCTTCGCTGGCCAAGATGGTGACGCGGTCCCCGTCTTGCACAACAATGGGACCCTTGATGGACAGGGTGTCGGTGGATTGATCATAGCGCACTTCATGGGCCGTGATTACCACGTCGCCCTGCCAGATTTGCACGTTGCCGCGCGCGGTGATGACGCCTTGGCGTTCCACCACCACTTCGTCTGCGATCAGCGTGGGATTGGACTGGGCCAGGGCCACCAAGGGGGACAAACAAAACCATAAAACCAGAAGTAAACGCCGCATCAGCCGTCCTCCGTATGTAACAAAAGACTAAGCGCCAGGCCAAAGGCCACGATGTTGGGAACCCAGGCCGCCAGCAACGGATTGATCTGCCCGTTTTCCCCCAGGATTTGACCGAAGTTGCGTACGAAATAAAGACCGAAGCCCGCCAGCACCGCGAACAGCACCATCAGCGATGTTTGCTGAACCCGCGAATGGTGCACGGTGAATGCCGCCCCGATCAGGACGATCCCGGCCAGGAACACGGGCAAAGCCAGTTCCATGTGCAGCCAAACCAAGTGGCGCTTGGCAGAGAACCCGGCATTTTCCAAACGTTTGATAAAGTTGGGCAGTTGCCACACCGGAATAGAGGCGGGGGTGCCGAAGCTGTCGCTGATGTGATCGCGGGTCAGATCGGTGGGGATTTGTAGGGCTGCTTCGGTCACGGCACCCCGTTCGGGATTGAACAACCGGTTCAGCGGCCATGTCTTAGCATCGCTAAGTTGCCAGAACCCATCTTGCAAAGATGCCGAAGCCGCCGTGGTGCGATCCAATGCTTTGCCGTCTTGGGCAAAGGCGTACAGTGTTACGTCGAACAACTGGGTGCCATCCAGGTTGGCACGTTTGGCGTGGATCACGGTTTGACGGTCGGGGCTGCCTTGGCGCAACCAAAACCCGGTGGCCGACACCGACAATGAGCTGACTTCATCCCCGTTCAGCGCCGCTGATCTGGCTTCGTACTCTTTTTCGGTGATGGCCACGATGGGGTTCAAAATGGACACGGCCAAGATGCCCACCAAAAGCGCCATGTAAACCGGGGGCAGGGCACTGCGAAACGCGGACCGTCCGGCGGCGCGCGCCACCACCAGTTCGCTGCTGCGCGCCAACCCCAAGAACAACGCGATGGAGCTAAGGACCATAATCAACGGCATGATCTGGTAATACCGCGACGGTGCTGACAAGGCCACAAGCCCCACGATGCGCCCCAGTCCCAAATCTTGGCCGCCAAATTTGCGCACCTGTTCTAGGAAATCCAACAGCAAGATCAAAGTCAGGAACGCCAGGCTGATCACCAGAAATGTAGACAGAAACCGCCGCGCAAAATACAGGTTCAAAATCATGCGGACACCCCCGCGCTGCGCACCCAGATGCGGTCTTTGCGGATCAAAAATAACAATCCCAAAATCAACCCCATCACGATGGGCACGTACAAAGCCCAGACCTGGTCAATGTCATCCAACACGAAATCGGTGGCGGCACTTTCAATCACCTTGACCAAGACCAACATGATGGTGGCCACAAACACCTGGGGCCAAATGCCAAAGCGGCTGAAGTTGGCGGACACCAACACGGCAAACCCGATGAACCCCGCCACCAGCGACAACAGCCCCGCCACCGTTCGGTTGTGCAATTCAAAGCGCACTAAACTGTCGTCGAACGTGGCGGCCTTGGGGGACAACAGTTCCAAGCTGGTCCAGAAATCCACATTGTCGGCGCGCTGTTTGGGGGGACCCACCAGGGCGCCCACGTCAAACACAAAATCATTGAACCGCGTCACGGACAGTTGGTTGGTCACGTCATTGGATATTTGCACCAACCCGTCGATCATCACCAACTTGGGACCCGTGGCGGATTTCACCAAGAACGCCCGGCCCGCAGAATACGTCAGATGCTGGGTGGGATCGCGGGTATCGTCCAGAAAAACATTCAGCAATTCGCCTTCGGCGGATATGGCCCGCAGATAAAACGTCACGCCGTCAGTGGGGGTCAAGAACTGCCCTTCGGTCAACAACCGCGCTGTCAAATTTTCGGCGACTTCGGCCTGGCGGATGTTCAGCTGTTCTTTGCTGACCGGCACCACCAGGTGGGTCAAAGCCATCAACAATACCGAAACGATTAACCCAAACGCTAGGACTGGACGGGCCAAGCGCCGGGCGCTGAACCCCGTGGCGTGAAACACCGCCAGCTCGCTGTCGTTGGCCATGCGGTTGGTGACAAAGACAGCACCCGCAAAGGCCGCGATGGGACTGACGGTGGCGATGATGGCGGGCAGGGTCATCATGGTGAATTCCAAGAACACCAAGGCCGATTGCCCGTCGGAAATCAGCTGATCGAACAGACGCACAGCCCGATTGATCCAGTAGACCAACACCAAGATCAAGGCGAAGAAACCGAACGTGGCAAGCATCTGCCGCAGGATATAGCGATCAAGGCGTCCCATGGCCCCCCCATGTAGTAAACGGAAATTAAACGATTCCGTAGGAAACCTAAACTGGAAACTGGCCTTTCTTATCAGGGCCAGCTAGCACAAAGGTGTGAAATTGCAGCTTAAGGAGCAGCCCCATGACAGAACTCGCCCAATTTGACGTGATCGCCACGGATTTGGATCAACTGGCCATGTTAGAAGGGGACGTTGCCGTTGTTGTGGACGCCGAAGGTAAGCTGGATCCCGCCGCCCGGCGCATCAACCGTCTGACTAAGGGCGCGCTAAGCCGCTACGTTGAAAGCGAATCCTATGGGGATCAAAAGAACTGCGCCGTGATCAGCCTGCGGTTTCCGGCGGGTATGGTGGCGACAGCTGTGCTGGTGGCCAAGTTGGACCGCAAATGCACCCCGGCGGAAGCCCGCGATACAGGCGTGAACATTGCCAAAGCGGGCGGGGCGACTATCGCTGTGCTGGCGGGCAACCATCCCAAGGCGGATGTGATCTGCGAAGGGATTGCCTTGCGCGCCTATGCTTATACCGATCAAAAATCTGGTGATGCCCCGGCGACACTGAAAGTGACCGCCATGGTCAGCAAGCCCGACGAAATCCAGGCCGATCTGGCCCCGCGTTTGGCCGTAGCCGAGGGGGTGTTCTTCACCCGCGATCTGGTGAACGCCCCCGCGAATGTTTTGACCACCACGGAATTTGCCAACCAGCTGACGGCCCTGTCTGATCTGGGCCTGCGGGTTGAAGTGTTGGAAGAAGACGATCTGGAACGCCTGGGCATGCGCACGTTGTTGTCTGTGGGCCAAGGCTCCGACAGCCCGTCCAAGGTGGTGACCATGGAATGGAACGGCGGCGGCGACGAAAAACCCTTTGCCCTGGTGGGCAAGGGCGTGGTGTTCGACACGGGCGGCATTTCGTTGAAACCCGCAGGCGGCATGGAAGATATGACCATGGACATGGGCGGTGCTGGCGTTGTGGCGGGGGCGATGATGGCCCTGGCCAAACGCGGTGCCAAGGCAAACGTTGTGGGTTTGGTGGGGCTGGTGGAAAACATGCCGTCGGGCAATGCCACGCGTCCCGGCGATGTGGTGAAATCCATGAAGGGCGACACCGTTGAAATCATCAACACTGACGCCGAAGGACGTTTGGTTCTGGCGGACGTGATGTGGTACGCCCAAGAACGTTTTGCCCCCAGCGCCATGATTGATTTGGCGACCCTGACCGGCGCGATCATCATCGGTTTGGGCCACGACAAAGCGGGTGTCTTTTCCAACGATGATACCCTGTCCAACCAATTTATCCGCAGTGCCGAAGACGAAGGCGAAGGCGCATGGCGCATGCCCTTGGGGGCCAGCTATGACAAACAATTGGACAGCCGCATCGCGGACATGAAGAACGTGGGCGGTCGCCCCGCCGGGTCCATCACGGCGGCGCAATTCTTGCAACGCTTTGTCAAAGACGGCGTGCCCTGGGCGCACTTGGATATCGCGGGTGTGGCATCCCTTAAGGGCGAAGGCGACTTTTCCCCCAAAGGGGCCACAGGGTGGGGCGTGCGTGCGCTGAACCGGTTTGTGGCCGATCACTTTGAAATCGACGACACCCCCCCTGCGTGAGCGAAGTTTTCTTCTATCACCTGACCCGCCAGTCGGTGGACCAAGCATTGCGGCCCCTGTTGGCCAAATGCGCGGGACAGGGCTGGCGGGTGGCTGTCCAAGGCAGCCGTGCGGATTATATCAAGTGGCTGGATGACAAGCTGTGGCTGGGCCCCGACGATGGGTTCAGCCCCCACGGCGTGGCGGGCGGCGTCCATGACGCACATCAACCCGTGTTGTTGTCTGACACGACCATGGGGCCAGGGTTTGACTGTTTGATCAGCGTGGACATGGCCGAAGTCCCCGCCGATGCCGTGGCACAGCACAAGCGCGTGTGCATCTTGTTTGACGCCAGCGATGACGCCGCCATGACCGTGGCCCGGGGCCAGTGGTCGCGGCTGACGGATGCGGGATGCGTGGCCAAATACTGGTCCGAAGAAAGCGGTAAGTGGGAACTGAAAGTTTCGAAAAACGCCTGACCCGTTAGCGCCGTAGGGTCAGCAGGTCCTGACCGATTTCAATGCTTTCGAAACGCCCCAGATACGTCATCCCCAGCAGTGATCCAAACATCGGCCCGCCGTTTACGCTGGCCAGGATATTGCGGTCGGTGAATTCGCCCAGTTTGACCACGTCCAACCGGGTGCGGGCGATGGGCACTGGGCCGTTGGCCGTATTGGCCCGCCCCAAGAAGGCCAGCTTGTCCACATCGATGCCAACGCGGGCTGCGTCTTCTTTGGTTAACACTAAATCTGTGGCCCCGGTATCCACCAAGAAATCGATGTCCGTGCCGTTTATTTCCACCGTCAGATAAAAGTGCCCGTCGCGTTCGCGCGGCACGGTGATTTCGGTGGCCGTGATCTGTGCCCCGCCTGGTTTCAGTTGCGCAGACAGCTGTTCCCACATGCCGTAAATCGCCACGGCCCCCAGGAATATCATGCCCCACACCAGGGCTGATTGCAGCGTTTGTCCCAGGCTCATCCGGTTATAGAAAAAGAACGATCCCGCAATCGCGATCAGCAAGATCAACGGGTAAATCACAGTGCCGTTGCCAGCCAGGTTTTCGAAATTTTCCATGCCTAAGATATGGGGCCGGGGTCAGCCCAAAGCAAGCCCGATGCCGCGAATGCCATCTATGACAAACTGCACCGACAACGCGGCCAGCAACATGCCAAACAACCGTGTGATCACAACGATGCCCGTTTGCCCCACGGCCCGTTCCAACAATCCCGCCAAAAAGAAGAACGCGGCCACCACCGCGATCACGCTGATCATGACCGCGATCACCATGGTACTGGCCAAAAGATCGCCTTGAACTTCGCCCATCAACAAAATGATAGAAGCAATGGCCCCGGGTCCCGCAATCAAGGGAATGGCCAAGGGGAACACCGAGGGATCATCGGACGGGTCTTCGCTTCGGTCCTGGCGGCGTTTGGTGCGGAATTCGAACAGCATTTCCAGGGCTGTCAGAAACAGCAATATCCCCCCTGCGATGCGAAAGGCGGGCATGGAAATTCCCAAGAATCCCAGCAGGGCCTCCCCGCCCAGACCGAACAATAGCAAAACCCCGATGGCAATCAAGCACGACCGCACTGCGATGGATCTGCGTTTTTTGGACGACATGCCGCTGGTCAGGGCCGCGAACAACGGGGCCATGCCGATGGGGTCAATGACCACGAACAAGGTGGCAAATGCCGTGATCAAGAACGCCGTGTCGATCATGCCCGGCCTTCCAGTTTCTCCAACGCCTCTGACGCTTCTAACCATAGGGCTTCTGCGCGCGGGATGGCGGCTTCCAGTTCTGCGAACTTGCCCTGCCATGTGCGCCTGTCGGTGACGTGGGTGTCTTTGTACATATCTGGATCAGCCAGCTTTTCTTGAACTTTTTCAAGCATCTGGTTCAGTTTTTCCATCCGCGCTTCGCATTTGCGCACTTCCGACCGGGCGGCCAGAATGTGATCGCGCGTGGGCTTTATTGCGGGGGCCGGACCCGCTTCTTTCTTGACCTTGGCGGGCTTGGCTTTCTTCTCAGGCGTGCCCAAAATCTTGGCACGGTATCCCTTCAGATCCCCTTCGTAGGGGCGCACGGCCCCGCCTTGCACCAGCCACAGTTGATCGGCCACCAACGACAAGATGTGTTCATCGTGGCTGACCAAAATCACGGCCCCTTCGTACGCGTTCAACGCTTCCACCAAGGCCTCTCGGCTTTCCATATCCAGGTGGTTGGTGGGTTCGTCCAAGATCAACAGGTGCGGCGCGTCCAAGGTGGCCAACAGCAACGACAACCGCGCCTTTTGCCCGCCCGACAACTTGCCCACCACGACATCGGCCTGGTCCGTGCCCAAGCCAAAACCCGCCAGCTTGGCGCGCAGGTTCTTGGGCGCAATATCGGGGCGTTCTGTTTGCAGATGTTCCAGGGGCGTTTGATCGGCGTGCAAGTCTTCCAACTGGTGCTGCGCGAAATACCCGATCTTCAGCTTGCTGGCGGTAACGATGCGCCCTTCCATGGCGGCCAAGCGTTTGGAAATCAGCTTGGTCAGGGTGGACTTGCCTTCGCCGTTTTTGCCCAGCAGTGCGATGCGATCATCCTGATCAATCCGCAGGTTCAGCTTGCGCAAAATCGGCGTGTCACCGTACCCCACAGCACCGTTTTCGATGTTCACAATGGGGGGCGACAGCGGACCCGGCTGCGGAAAAGTAAAGCGCCGCTTGGCGGCTTCTTCCGGCGGGGTGATGGTTTCCATCTTTTCCAGGGCCTTCACCCGGGATTGCGCTTGTTTCGCTTTGGATGCCTTGGCTTTGAACCGCGACACAAACGCTTCCAAATGGGCGCGGTGGTCAGCCTGTTTCTTGGCGGCGGCGGCTTGCACGGCACGTTGGGCCAAACGGGCCTTGGCAAAGTCATCGTATCCGCCCGTGTACAGTTTTAACTGCCGCGATTCCAAATGCAGGATCGCCCCCACGGCCCGGTTCAAAAGACCGCGATCGTGGGAAATAATCAGCACCGTGTGGGGATATTTGGCCAGATAGCTTTCCAACCAAACAGCGCCTTCCAAATCAAGATAGTTGGTGGGTTCGTCCAACAACAACAGATCGGGCTGCGAAAACAGAACGGCGGCCAGGGCGACGCGCATGCGCCAACCGCCTGAAAAATCAGAACAAGGCATGGCTTGGGCGGCCGCGTCAAACCCCAACCCTTTCAGGATTGTGGCGGCGCGGGCCTCTGCCGACCAGGCATCGATATCGGCCAGCCGGGCTTGAACTTCTGCGATGCGCGTGGCGTCCGTGGATGTGTCCGCCAACAGCGACGCGCGTTCGGTGTCGGCTTCCAGAACCGTGTCCAAAAGCGACGTGGATGACGCGGGAACTTCTTGGGCTACGCCGCCAATTCGGGCGCGGTTGGGCAGGCTGATGGTCCCGCTTTCCAAGGCTAATTCTTCGCGGATCAGCTTGAACAGCGTGGTCTTGCCCGCGCCGTTGGGTCCCACGAACCCCACTTTGTGGCCCGTTGGAATGGTGGCGGTGGCCCCTTCGAACAAACGGCGTCCGTCGATGGCAAAAGTGATGTCGTCTAATCGCAGCATGGGCGTGCAATGGGGCGTCTCGGGGGGGAAGTAAAGGGATCGCAGGCCCGATAGCCCTTTTCAGCCCGCCAACCCCATGCTAACGGGCCGCCAGAACACGAAACAAGAACACCAAACGGAGGCCACCATGGCACTGCAACGCACTTTTTCGATCATCAAACCAGACGCCACAAAACGTAACCTGACCGGCAAGATTGTCGCCAAGTTCGAAGAAGCAGGTTTGCGCGTCGTCGCATCCAAGCGCATCCACCTGACCAAAGCCCAAGCCGGTGAATTCTACGCCGTGCATGCCGAACGCCCATTCTATGACGAGTTGTGCGAATTCATGGCCTCCGAGCCGATCGTGGCACAGGTCCTCGAAGGCGAAGACGCCATTGCGAAAAACCGCGAAGTCATGGGTGCCACAAACCCAGCCGACGCCGCACCGGGCACAATCCGCGCAGAATTTGCGCAAAGCGTTGGCGAAAATTCCGTACACGGTTCCGACGCGCCAGAAACAGCTGCCGTTGAAATCGCATACTTCTTTTCCGGTTTGGAACTGGTGGGTTAAGCCACGGGTTTTATTCGAAAATCTAACGAAGGGCCGTCCCATTAAGGGCGGCCTTTTGCATTTCAGGACCCGTGCGGATTATCGCCGCGCGCCTGTGCCAATGCTGTTCAATATCTTTTCCACGCCCATATCACTGGGCGCTTGATTGTCCGCCACCAGGGCGTCGAACGTTACCCGCAGGGCCGTCTTTTCCGCGCCCTTGCAGTCGTTCCAGGGCCGCCCCTGCAGCCCCATGTGGATCACGTAATACCCGATGAAATGCGGGCGCTGTCCTGCGCGTAACAGCTGGCCATAGGCGGCATCCGCCCCTATGTCGCGCAGCTGTTCAGCAGTCTTAATACCCACAGCCACCAATGCTTCTTCCATCGCGGGTCCAAGGTTGCGGATGGTCGATATTTTGGCCACGGACGCGTGCTAAATCGCCGCCCAGTCTGTGAACTGATGCTCGGGTTTAGGCGGCACAATCGGTGCCTGCTTTGGTTGTGGTTCTTGAAGTCGGCTCATTGCATTTCTCCTTTTGGTCCACCCCAGCGGCCTGGATGCCAGTGCATTGCGTCAAAAGCTGGGCAAAATGGGGCAGATTTCTGGGTCTTTCCCAATGGTATGCACGCCCCGGCCACCCCCGCAGGGGGAGAAATTTACCTAACGCGTCGCACGCAGACGTAAGGGGCTGTTCATCGGCAAGTTTGCGCCAACCCAGGCACGATATGCGCGGAACCCCGCCACCGAACGCCCCGTTAACCAATGGCCGCAACGGGCGTGCACGGGCTGTACACAACGTGTGCACAACCTGTGCACCGCTGGAATCGTTAACGTTCGTTGATATTTGGTGACCGGGGGCAGGGCGGGTGGCAGACAACCCCCATGAAAATCAACAATCCCACGGGCTTCCTGAAATCAGTACCGTTTGATTAGATTTTGACCTTGCCCAGACCGTATCCGCCCATTATGCGGGTCAGCGGAGACGTGGCCGAGTGGTCGAAGGCGCTCCCCTGCTAAGGGAGTAGGCCCGGAAGGGTCTCGAGGGTTCGAATCCCTTCGTCTCCGCCACCTGACCGATTAAGTTACTGTATTTATTTAATTTTTCGGCGTGGCGTTGTATTTACCCGCCAAAAGACCTGCCAATGTGGTTGCGATGGGTTGCGACTGTGGCGTGTTGCTTTGGCCACATTTCCCGATCAATGTAATGATTGAAAGTGAGGGTAGCTTAATGAGTTCAGCAGTAGATAAGGCGACTTATATTACAGTGATTGTTTTGGGTGTCGGTGGGTGGTGGTTTTGGAACAATTTACCAGAACCCGATCCTGAGCATGTGGCCAAAATGGAAGCACAACGCGCAGAAGAAAAGCGCAAAGGCCTTCACTGTATGTCGAAAGTTGACGGTGCGCCGATGATTTTTTCGGTGGAAGTGAAGTTTTCAGAGAATGACCGAAAGTCGTTTCGGCACGTTTCGTCCAGAATCTGGCCAGCCGGTGATGATGGTTTGCACCCTGTGGAAATGACCTACCTGGCCAAAAACAGATTTGGCGGTATGGATCGAAAATTGGCTGTAGGAACCGTATCGAATGAAGGGTGCGAGCCGGTCATTCATGCAGTCAAAGTCATAGGCTGAGGTCTAAACAGAAAAACCCGCCCCAATAGAAGGGCGGGCCTAAGGTTCAATTGCGCAGATTCAATCAGGCGGAAAAAGGTTCGTGACGTTCGTGGAATTGGCTGGCGATATCGTTGGTCAGACGTGAGACCTCAATAGCACGATCCATCGCCTCGCATCCTTGGGACACCAGCCAAAAAACAACGTCTTGGTCGATTTCATCCAAAGCCCGCACCCGTGTGAGTTCCAGCATGATATCCAAGGCGGCCTTGGCACCAAAGTTCCCATCATCACAAAAATCGAACCCGCCACAGTTTGCTTTTGATATTGCCCGCAATGCTTCGGTCGGGTCTTTGGGGAGCGACTTCTGATAGACTTCTTGGCGGCTGCGCAACTCGGCCACACGGTCATTGTGTCCTTCGTGAATGACCTTGCTGGCCAGAGCCGATCCTTTCACTTCGCGGTTTTCCCAATCGGTGACGCGGGTTGGTTGCGTTTCTTTTGTCATGTGTTTCTCTCCCATGTTTGGCGGCACTTAGGCCGCCGCGTTGAATGTTGGTTGTTCGGCTTTGGTCGCGTTTACCTGGGCGCGCATTGCGGCGATTGCGGCGTAATCATCTGGCGACAAACGGCTTTTGCTTTCGTGCGCGATGATTTGATTGCGCAGGGAAACCACCTTGGGGTCTTGGGGTGCGTAAAAGGCTTTCGCCTCAGCCCAGGCGCGTTTCATGGCTCCGCTCGCCGTCGCACCCCTGCGACGAAAATCCCATGACCGGCGCATGATGTTTTTGAGGTTGTAAACTGGTTTGTTGGTCATTGCGCTGCCTTTCGTGTGCTGATAGCATACAAATAGAGCTGTGGCATATGCTGTCAACACTAAAAATATGCTAATAGCACAAAAAGGTGCCATAATGACGGCAGAACAATTTAAAATGGCCAAAGCGGCGCTGGGCCTAAGCAACCCCGAATTGAGCGAATTGACGGGTTTGCACAGAAATACGCTCAACAAGTTGGACAAGGGGGAAGGGAAGGCCTCCACAATCCAGCTTGTGAAACTGACACTTGAAAATTCAGGAATTCAGTTCCTTGACCCTGGTACTGATCCTGCTGGCCCAGGCGTAGCAATCAAACCGGAATAAATTTGGATTAGTGAAAGGTTGACAAGTATCATGCCACCAAAATCAGAAAAAATGCGCCATGGTTATGGTTCCTCCGGTTGTCCACATCGTGACTGCGTTGGTGGCAGTCCGAACCGACAAAGACAGCTTTTGGAAGGTGAGATTGGAGACATTCCAAAAATCGATATAGAAGAGCTGCAAATCTCGCCCGCCAACACACGAAAGTGCAGTTACTGCGGCACTGTTTACACCGCCAACGGGCGTCGAATTATTGGGTTCCATGGATCCGCATTCTCAGATGAGGCTTGGCAGCGTTTCAAGTCGTGGTTTTGAAACTGAAGAGCGCCTTTAATTCCATCCTTTCACTCAGACCACTGATAGGGGCGTTAGGATCAATCGTCGCCTTTTGACAGTTCCGCCAACTCCGCTTCCATCTCTGCAACGGTCATTTCATCGATGGGCCGATAAAACCGGTCTCCGTCGGTTGTCAGATCAAGCGCTTGCTGTGGCTGGCCAAGCCCGCGATCCTGTGCGTCTTTGATCATTCTGATGGTGTTGGCGTCCAATTCATCGGCGGCAATCTCACCAGCCTCAACCTTTTCCAACTTGGCCCGCAACGCCTCGTTCGCCAGCTTCGTGGCCATCTCCGCATTTTCGATTTCAAGGCGGCGTTGCGCTGCTGTTTTTCCGCCGGGATTCCCGCTCTTGCCTTTCGGGAAGGGCTTTAGTCCGGCGGTGTTGGGGTTTGGGTTTGCCATGGTGTGTGTCTCCGTGAGGGGTATTATGATACCGCTTTGTCCAATTCAGCAAGTGCAGCTTTCACCCGCTCAAACATCTGCATTTGATCCTTTCCCACTTTATCGTGGAACAATTTGAAAATCGCCAAATCGTGGCGGGTTCGATCTATGCCCAGCGCGTCAGCGTTCTTGGCGGCCACCTTGGCCACGTCCCCGCCGGTGCGGTGCGCTTCTCTGATTTCATCAAGGGCGGTCTGTTCGGCGCGTTCCCGTGCCTCTCTGTGGTCATAGAACGCGGCCCAACTGGCAAACGGTGCCGGGACCGTAGGGATAGGGTTTCCGCCTTCGCGTAATTGGGCGTGCCACTTCATCGCATCGGCGCGATCAGGCCCAGCCATGCGGACAAGCCGCCGGG
>ENA-ORXR01003608-ORXR01003608.1-marine-metagenome-genome-assembly--contig:-NODE-3608-length-13683-cov-12.870498_pt1 | contig 13683 bp, 5 predicted proteins | sample MGYA00237866_ERZ511479 | MGnify/ENA metagenome assembly ERZ511479 | reverse complement strand
GTCGAAAATTTCGGTAATATACCCGACGGCAGAATGGGTGCAGGGCATGGAGCTTGGTTGTTTGTGGACGAGATTGTGGTTAGTCCATAGTTGATAGTCCGTAGTCCATAGGTGGACGCGGGACATTGTACACTAAAATCCGAAAAGCCCTTATCACAAAAGTACAGGGTTTAAAGATAAGGTGATTGTCGGATATATGACTTCATTTTTAGAATTAATTTAACTTATAAACCGTTACTTTCCCCTGATTGATGCCAAAAAACAAAGTATTATCAATCAAAATCACATCCCGCACATCCCCGCGTAAGACAAAACCCGACTCCACCTGCGGCACATAATCAAACCCTCCAGCACCAGCACCACGCAACAAAACACCATAATTTGCCGTCAAACTACCAAGCCGAAGTTTGGTGTGACTTTCATTGCCACAAAGCAACAAATCCTGATGACCGTCTTGGTCAAAATCAAGGACTTGAATGGCATTGACAGGCGCGTATTGGGCTTCGACGGGGAGTTTTTGTGTCGTGAATTTTCCGTTAGAATTACTTAGGAAAAGTGTGCTTGATGTATGGTTAATTTTCAGAACTTTAGCATCGTTTAATTTTGTTTTAGGGAAAATATCCGTCATACCTGCATTGGCATAAGTCGCATAATCCGTAAATTGCGAACGCAAAGGCGCGACTTGCTTAACTAATTCATCACGAGTGATATACGGGTAATTTTTCCCTTGAATATAAAAACAAAACATCGGGTCAATCGAGCCGTTTTCATCAAAATCTTTGTAGTACATTTCGGCGGGTGCTGCGTCGGAGGCTTTGAATTGCGTATTGTCGCCGATATTGCCGACGGTGAGGTCGGGCTTACCGTCTTTGTTCACGTCTGCCACTTCTAAGGTGCGCCAAAATCCGCTGTATTTTTTGTCGAAATATTCATCAGTGCGATTGGTGAGTTTGCCATTTTCATTTACAAAAACTGAAACGGGCAACCACTCCCCTACCACGACCAAATCTTGTTTTTCATCGCCGTTTACATCTATCCAAGCCGCATCCGTTATCATACCGTAGCGTTCCAATTCGGGCGCGAGGTCGGCGATTTGATTGGTGAATTTTCCTGTGCCGTCATTCACCAACAGCACACTCGCGGGGGCTTGCGGGTACGCGCCCGGCTGCACTCGCGCACCTACATATACGTCTGCGTGTCCGTCTGCGTTGATGTCACCGATAGCGAGTGTGGAGTTGCTTTCGTAGATTTTGGGGATTGCGTCCTTGCTTTTCGAGAAATTTCCACGCCCGTCATTTAGGTAGAGTCGGTCTGCAAGGCGTGGGTCATTTGCCGTAAAATCGTGGTAGCCGCCGCTTGCGATATATACGTCCGCGTGTCCGTCTGTATTCGCATCGAAAATGGCGATAGCTGCATCTTCACTTGCTTTATCTTGTCCAAAATCAGGGTTTTGTATGGGTTTGAATTTTCCATTTTTTGTTTGTAAAAATACCTTTGCCGCTTCGCCCACGCTGCCACCAATCACCACATCTTCCAAGCCGTCTGCATTCAAATCACCTTTTGTCATACAGGGACTTTGATGAGAAAATTCGCATAATAATAAAGGCTGACGGTCAAAATCTCGGATCGTTTGTTTTGGATTTATGTAATTAATTGGAGAAGATATTTCGGAGAAAATGGGGGTATTTTTTTGTTGAAAAATGGGTCTTGCAGTCGCATTTTTTTCTTCTAAAATAAGGGTTTGATTCGCTTTAATATTGGTCAATTTTTCGGTTTTTCCATTCTGCCAAATTATAATTAACGAATCCACTGCGTCATATTTACCAAGTCCAAAATGTAGCACAGGCGATACCGCCGAAAGGTAGCCGCGCGAAGGTTGCTGCTCGATTTTTTGTTGTTGATTATCGTTAAAAATGGTGATTTTCGCACCAAGTCCAAGCGTATTTAAGTCCGCACCTTCTAATTTTAATTGTAAAAAATTATTATTCGTAATTGATTGTTTTTCATTTCTAAATATAGAAGCGGGTTTATTGATATTATTGACAATTAAATCAAGGTCGCCGTCATTATCGAGGTCGGCGTAGGCTGCGCCGTTGCTATTTGAAATGTGGTGCAAACCCCACGATTTTGTTACATTTTTAAATTGTAAATTATCATTTTCAAACATATAATTGACTACATCGGAAGCGGGCATATTATTGATAATTTCGACCACATCAGCACGTTGCAAACGCCCTTTTTTCTCTACAAAATCATTCATGTAATTGATAAAATCCAAATTGGTATAATCGCGGTGATAGCCGTTGGTGATGTACAGATCTTTCCAACCATCATTATCATAATCCGCCGCGAGTGCTGCCCAACTCCAATCGGTATTTGAGATACCCGCTAACTGCCCGATTTCGCTAAAAGTACCATTTCCATTATTGATTTGCAGCATATTACGCATATATTGATAATGAAATCCGCTACGAACATTCAAGTCAAATTTGGCGTAATTATCGGGTGCAGTCAGGAGTTTTTGACGTTCATTATCTTCGGGCAACATATCTAAAGTGATAATATCTTGCCGTCCATCATTATTCAAATCCGCGACATCATTTCCCATCGAAAAATGACTATTATGCGTGATACTTTCTTTTAATTTGTCGGTAAATGTGCCGTCCTGATTATTGATGTACAGGTAGTCGGGAATCGTGTAATCATTGGACACATAAAAATCTGCCCAACCATCCTCATTCATATCCGCGATACCAAGCCCCAAGCCATACGACAAGCCCGAACCTACAATTCCGGCTTGTGTAGTGATGTCTTTGAACCTGCCTTTATCCTGACGAAAGAGGCGCAAACCACGAAATTGGTCATCTTCTACCATCATTTTACGTGTCGTGACTTCATTAAGAACGGGTAGTGATTTGGGATTATGATTGAGTAAAAGCATGTCGAGGTCGCCGTCTCTATCGTAATCGAAAAAGTAACTTTGGTTGCTAAATGCCGGGCTGTTGAGACCGTATTTTGCGGCTTCGTCTTTGAATTTTGGGATGCCATTCGCGTCATTTCCTTGATTGATAAAAAGCTGATTCGCACGTTTTGGTTCGGGTAAAGCCCCTGAATAACAGAGGTATATATCCAAACGATTGTCGCCATTTATATCGACCAATGCCACGCCTGTTTTCCACGGACCGCCGCGCCCTGCCGCACCCGATTCGGCGCTTATATCTTCAAATTTAAAATCGCCTTTATTGAGGTAAAATTTATTGTCGCCCATATTGGACGTGAAATAAATATCCACCAAATCATCACCATTAAAATCACCCGCCGCTACGCCTCCGCCGTTATAAAAATATTCGTACATCAACACATTGGTATTGAGTCCTTCTTTGAGGATATTATTGAAGGTGATGCCTGTTTGCTGTGGTGGGAGGAGGGTAAATAATTTGGAATTAGACGAGGTGGGCGTCTCGGATGTGTCGTTTTTACACGTTATACAAATTAACATGCAAAAAAATAGAATGGTGTGTGTGGTGATTTTCAAAATGTGTAGTCGTCTGATTATTTTTAGATTAGTCATTCTCTTCATCATTTTTAATTCTACCTAATTCGGTATAATTAAAAATGAGTCCGTCACAAATTCGCGGCATTAAAAGGTACGGTAGTACCGCCCCGTTTGTAGCAAAAAATCCCAACCCAATCTCCGAAGCTCCGTAGGAGCGATCCCGTTTGTACGTAATAACGGTGTCGGTACTACGTACCTCATTTGACTTTTAGATTTGGCTTTGCTACAATCGGGGACGATGCTAACGCATCTTATTATACAAATCTGAATATCACCGATTTGTGGCGCACTCATTTTCGATTGGAGTGTTTTCATTCTCTAACGAACCAACAAATTACAAATTATTATCCATACAAAACCCGTTTTCGCCGTCAGACTGACAGCGTTACATTACGGCATTACATAAAAATGGCAGACATTTCAAAATGTCTGCCATTTCATATCTAACGCAAGGCACGGGCTGGAAGCACCGTGCTACGATTGCATTTAATAACCCGGATTTTGCACCAGCAGTGCATTCCGTTGTATCTCATCCCGCGTGATGGGTCGATAATACATTTTATCTACCCAAGTCCGCGTTTCGACCTCAGTATTACTGACAACATTATAGGTGTAGTCATATACATCTTTATCATGTTTGTATGGAACATGCGGTGTTGCACCGGCTTTAAGCGTTGCTTCTATGCTGATAGCTTCGATGCCTCTACCGAGTGTTTCGGGCGCAATCATCCATCGGCGTGCATCGTGGTAGCGATGCTCTTCATAGACGAGTTCGACCCTGCGCTCGTTGCGGTATCTGTCCTTCAGTGCATCGCCCGAATCGGTGATTTCAGGCATACCCGCACGATAGCGAATTTTGTTGAGCCAATCCCGCGCATCTGCCTCCATACCGAGTTCGATGGATGCCTCTATGTAGTTCAGTACGACCTCTGTATAGCGAATGAAGGGCCAAGGCACTTCTTGTGTATTCGACTGATTATCAGGTAATGCAGGATTCGGGTCAATAAATTTGCGTGTGTAATAATGTGTGCGGCTACCGTTCCAGTTTTCGACAGTGGACCCACGAGTATCTACACCATTAATCGTTCCCCCCGAACCATCATCATAGTAGCCCGTCTGGATTTGATTCATCGGGTCAATCGGAGATACCGACGTTGGTCTTGGTTTCCACTCCGCCCCATCATAGAGAATACTCGCATAAAAACGCGGGTCTCTATCGGTGTATGGGTCGGCTGCCATGTCCGGGTCATTCCAATCGAATGTTGAGCCGTCCATCATTTCGTAATCATCTACCAACTGCTGAATTGGTGTGTTGCCACCCCAGTTATTATAACCGTTTGGTCCGTTGTTGATGCCATAGTGTAGACCGCCGAGGGGCCAATTGGACTCCTCTGTGTAATCGGACGTGGCGGAGCGTTGGAAGATGAGTTCGACGGCTGCTGCGGGGTCGGCTACGGCACTACCGCCGCCCATAGCGAGTGCGGTGTAGTTGGCTTGCCCTTCTGCTGCCGATACGGGTGCGCTCAAATCCATTTTGTAGCCCGTGCTTTCGTTGAGTGCGGCTTGTGCGGCTGCTTGTGCAGCTTGCCAGCGACTCATTTGGTCGCCGGAAGTGTATGCTACCAATTCGGGACTGGAGTACGAAGCCAAGTCAGCAGAATTGCCGGAAGCCTTAGATGCATCGTGCAAATCACTCGCTGCATAGAGCAGTACTCGCGACTTGAGTGCGAGTGCAGAGGCGCGTGTGGCACGTCCTCCACCTGTATCTATGCCGTTGAGTGTTTCGGCTGCTTTGTCCAGATCTGCTACGATAAAGTCCACACACTCCGCATAGGTGTTCCGCGCAATAGAGTAGTCTTCATCCAAACCGTAAAGCCTGTCCACGAGTGGTACGCCACCGAAATATCTCAATAATTGCTGGTAATAATAGGCACGCAAGAAGTGCGTTTCACCAATCAATTGTTGCTTCAAGCCCTCGTCAATTTCTGCGCCGGGCAATTCCGCCAAAGCGATATTTGCCTGACGAATAGCGAGATACATATTACCCCATTCATAAGTATCACTCATAAATGCCAGATTGGTCGGGCTTTCCGTTCCTTCGTTGAGCGGGGGAATCGGACGCCCCGCGTGTGTAAACATGGCTTCATCGGTATAGGCTGCCAATGCCTGCTCCTCAAATCCCCCGTAACCCAAGAATGAATACACATTGAAGACAAAAGCCTCCGATAATGCACCGTCTGCCCAAGTTGCATCCGAAGATATTTGGTCAAGCGGTTTGGTATCCAAAAAATCCTGATTACACGAAATTGGTAAAAGCAGCATTATTACGAGCATTGGCACCGCCAGTAATAATATTTTTATTTTTTTCATGCTTTATTAGTTTTGTAGTTGATAGTTCATGGTTCATAGTTTATTTGCTGTGCGGCTTTGAAATTATCGTTGGAAATGAATTATTTTTTATTCATGTTAAAATTATTTTTATTTATAATTAACGAGAAAACAAATTTTTATTTTTATTAATTTAAAATTATTTATTAACAATGAAAAATGAAATAATTTAGCAATAAATAAATAGCTCAATTTGTATTTTATTAATTATTATAATTTTATTTAAATAAAAACAAATTCATACAAATAATTATTAATTCGTTTAAAAACAATTATTTACAAACAAAATTATCGTTTAACTGGCGACTAAAGTCGCCGTTACGATCACTATGAACTATGAACTAACAACTATGAACTTTATCAAAGTGTCAAACTGAAACCTACATTGATAACTCTCGAAAGCGGATAATAAAGTCCCGCCGCGTTGGTAGATTCCGGGTCGAGTATATTGAATTTATCTATTGTAATTAAATTAAATGCGTTGACATATACACGCGCACCGCTGAATCCCGCAGCACCTAAGAAACTATCTTCACCGAGTCTGTACCCGATTTCCAAATTTTTCAAACGAATATAATCTTTATCGAATAAATAATAGGTGTTATTACCGAAATTTCCGCCTGAATAATAGGTGTCACCACGACTCGCCAAGCGCGGATGTTCCGAACTCGGATTGTCGATAGACCAGCGGTTGTCGTGATTATATTTCAAATAATTACCAATATCACCGGATTCTGTTTGAATGGGAATGCTTGCGCCTGCCGCGCCTTGCCAAAGCATAGAAAAGTCAAAGCCTTGATATTCAGCACGAAGGTTGATGCCAAAGTTGAATTTCGGTATGATGCTCTCATTCAAGCGGATTTGGTCATCACCGTCGATTAAGCCGTTGCCGTCTTGGTCTTTGAACTTCATATCGCCGGGAATCAACTGTGGCGTAACAGCACTGTAATCAAGTGTGTTCGCTTCGATAGCGGCTTGGTTTTCAAATACGCCGTCGTGTTCATAAACCAAATAAGAGCCAATTGGTTTACCTTCCTGCAATTGATAATCGGGTGCGCCGGGAACTTCATCTATAAATAAGACTTCGTTATTCGCCCAACCGCCATTCGCGCCTATCTGATAGCGGAAACCACTTCTGCTTGAGCTTTTATCGCCACCATTATATTGTACATTAAACTCGAAACCTCTATTGCGAACTTCACCCGCATTGACCGGAGGAAGCAAGGTGCTGATACCCGACGAGGCAGGTGTAGAACCCGTTTTTTGAATCAAAATCTGGTCGCGGTTATTATTGAAATATTCTAAAATAATATCCAAACGTCCCATGAGCGTCATGTCAATACCGATATTGAGATTATTGGCTCTTTCCCATGTAAAATCAGGATTGGCGAGGATAGTCTCGACCAATGTATTTTGTACCGAACCTTCGACGGGAAATGAACCGAAACCGTAAATCGGTAAGTAAGCGTATTCTTGTAATTGGTCGTTGAAAAATACTTGGTCATTACCCATTTGTCCGTAAGAAGCGCGTATTTTGATATGGTCAAACAAAGCGGAATTGAACCATTCTTCACTCGAAACATTCCAACCCAATAAGATACCGGGGAAGAAACCAAAACGCCCGGATTCGGGGAAGATGTACGAGCCATCATATCGTCCGATAAATTCTACAAGATATTTTTCGCGAAAATTATATTGCAATCTACCGTAATAACCCAAGCGTGTGCGGTTGTACGCACCACCGCCTGTGTTTTGCTGCTCTGCGCCTCCGGCGAATAATTGGTCAATGGCTGTAGAGACATAATTTCTGCGGAAAGCAAAGAAATTATCGCCTTGAAACTGCTCGCGTGTAGCACCCGCAAGGACGTTCAAACCATGATCCGTACCGATTTTTTTCTCATAACTCAAAATACCCGTCAAGTTGGTATTGAGCAATGAAAACGAGGACTGCGTGAGTCGTGCATCCGTAAAGAGCGAGCGTACCGCCGGCTCTAGCACCGGAAGACCGTCTGTTCCGTAGGTTTGTTTATCCCAGAAATAGAGTTCCCACGGTGTTTGCCAATTTTTAATTGTAGTGATATTTCTATCGGTCGCGCCGGAAAGGGTCAATTTCAAACCTTTGACCCAGGGATTGCGAATGTCCACACCTGCATTGAGTTGTACAATATCCGAAGGAACTGCAGTATAGCCGGTTGCATTGGTCGTGATGACGACCGGATTTTGTCCGTTTTCGATGTCCGGTCCGGGTTCTCCGGTGGGCCAGACAGCGGGTTCGGTAGGTCGTCCGCGCATCAACATTCTGAAAATTGCGTTGGCATCTTCCGTTGGAAAGTTGCGGTCTTCGCGGCGTCCGTTGATGCCGATATTGGCTGTTACGTAGTCGTTTACGTCCGCATCAAGATTGAGGCGGAAGTTGTATTGCTTATAATAGGTCGCTGAATTTTGATAAATCGCATCCTGATAGGTGTAGCCGAGTGCCGTATAATAACGCACCTTATCCGAACCACCACTCAAACCGATATGATGCTGATTTTGTGGTGACCACTCGCGGAAAGTATCGCCAAACCAGTCAGCATCAGGATAAGTCCACGGGTCGGAGCCATTGCCGTGTGCTTCTACAGCTTCCGGGCTAAAATTGGCAGTTAGTGTACCAATATCGGGTGTAGGCGAATCATAAGTACCCGTTGTGCGGATGCTGTTCCATGCGTCTCCCCATTCCGCAACCGGAATAGAACGATAAATCGGCAGTTCGTTCATGATGTTGGCGTATTCAACAGCATTAGACATTTCAGGAACGATAGTCGGTTGCGACCAACCTTTATTAAAGGTATAAGTTGCGGTTGGTTTGCCTGCTTTGCCGCGCTTTGTGGTGACGAGTACTGCGCCATTCGCTGCACGCGCACCGTAAATCGCAGCCGAGGCATCTTTCAGCACTGACACCGATTCGATGTCTTGCGCTTGCAGCCGTCCGATACCACCGTCTCTATCAGGAATACCGTCGATAACGATAAGCGGCGTACTATTTCCCAATGTATTAGTACCTCTGATTCTGATAGTTGCATCGTCACTACCGGGTTCGCCGCTAGGTTGGATGACGACCAGACCGGGCAGTCGCCCCGCCAGCGAGGTCGAAAGATTGACCGCCGGAGATTCTATGAGTTGGTCGCCCTTCAATTGGGCTACCGCACCCGTTACGGTTACTTTTTTCTGTGTGCCGTAAGCGACTACGACGACTTCATCGAGGCTTGTGCCTTCTTTCATCGTAAGGCTGAGATTCGATTGGTCGCCAACCTCCATTTCTTGGTCGCTGAAGCCCACATAGCTGAAGACCAACACATCTCCTTTGTTTACTTCGAGGGAGTAATTTCCGTTAATGTCTGTGACCGTTCCCTTCGTTGTGCCTTGTACCGACACATTGACGCCGATAAGTGGTACGGAATCTTCGCCGATTATCGTACCGGACACGGTGGTCGTTTGAGCATACATCGAAGCACTCAACAGAAACATTAACGAAAATAACAGGATTTGTAATCTTCGTCTTTTCATAGTGTAGATAGTTTATTGAAAATCCCAAATCCCAAGCTCCAAATTCCAAGATATGTGTTACTCATATGATTCATTCGCTTTCAGCGAATTGTATTTACATACGTACTACTAATTATTTTTTCATTTTTACAATAAAAAAATATACACAAAAAAGAATTTGAATGTTGTGGTTCGGAATTTCTCAAGTTTTCATACGTAACTTGATTCAATGATAGAATAGTTATTGGTAGTTTGCGTTAATCTTATATTAAACACAAAGCGAATTTATTAATTTATTTTTTGAAATTATAATAAAACATGATTTTTCTTTTGCTTGATAATTTTTTTTGAAATTTAATTTGGTAAAACCCAGAGCGATTTTATAAATCGTCTGCGTGTGGAGAACGATTTATAAAATCGTTTTACGTGTTTTTGCAAATCATGGCTTAAATATTATCTTTACAAATAAATTAACGTTAACATTTATTCGCAGCAATGTAGCACGGCACTTCCAGTCCATGTTTCGCGTTTATTATGCGTTCCTAACGTGGCGCGGACTGGAAGTACCGCGTTACATTTATAATCAACAAATCAAACATAACACCATGTCCGACCAAACTACACATCCACTCAAATTTGATTGCTATAAATGCGGAAAAGAAAGCACTTATCCGAATTATCTCACTGAAAATGCGGATAAAAATGCTGTGCAGACCGTTGTAAAACGCTGTACCAATTGTAGCGCAGAAAATAGCATCGACGTACCCAAAGGTTATAAATCCAAAGCAGAAATAGAAGTATTGCGCGGTGACCTGTACCGACGACTTTAGCCGTCGAAAAACTCGTGGCACTCGACGGCTAAAGTCGTCGGTACGGTGTGCCACTCAAAAAACACAAACATGATTCATCTCCAACTCAACTCCGAAGAAGAAACGCGCCTCATCGCCCTCGCCGACCAATTCAACAAAGAATTGGAAGACCGAAGTACGCCGCCATTTCCGAAAGCAACGACTTTGTCAGCATTGAAAACGGAACTAAACGCCGCCTTGCAAGCCCAAACGGATTTTGAGGCGATATGGCAGCGCAGCCAAACCAAAGCCGAAACGCTTTACCTGCACCACGAGCGTACCGACATTCGCAACCTCCCTTGGCAAGCCGCGACTGCGGAACGTCCTTTGTTGACGGTTGCCAAAACGCCTGTGGGCAACCTTGCGGCGCATACGCCTTCGGTCGGATTTCCTTTGAAGGTGCTGGTCATGGTGGCATCGCCGGAGGGCGTGACGCGACTCGCGTATGAGGACGAAGAACTGCAATTGCTGCGGGCTTTTTCGCCGCTGATGGCGCAGGGCTTGGCGGAAGTGCATTTTACGGACGATGGCTCTTTGGAGAATCTGGAAGAAAAATTGAGCGAAAACCGCTACCATATTTTGCACTTTTCGGGGCATGGCAGCTACCACGAGGGCAAGGGCATACTCGCGCTCGAAGACCCGATGACGGGGCGTATGAAAGCCGCGACTGCTGAGGCATTTAATCAAGTGCTGGCGCGGGTTTCGCAGAAGCAACATCGCCCGGATTTGGTCGTGCTGTCGGCTTGTCAGACGGCGCAGGGTGTGGAAGCGGGGAATCTCGCGGGTGTGGCGGATACCTTGCTGGAAGGCGGTACTTCGGCGGTGATAGCGATGTCGGCGAGTGTGTCGGATATTTGCGCGACGCTGTTTGCGGCGAAGTTGTACGCCGAACTTTCCAACGGCTTTCCGCTACCCGCTGCGTTTCAACACGCGCTTGCGGCTGTGCGCGAATATGAACAAACGCTTGACCTCGCCAAACACGGACTCGCTCCCGCGCAATGGCTGATTCCTCAACTATTGCTGCATCAAAAAGTCGGTGAATTGGTGGATAAAAACGCACCAAAAACGGTGCTGAATCTCCAACAAAACGCCGACATCATCAAGGGCGAACAGGCACTCCTACACCTGCGCGTGCGACCCAAAAATTACGTATTTGTAGGCAGACGACGCGAAAAACGTATCGCGCTGCGCCAACTCCAAGCGGGTAAATCCATTTTGCTGCGCGGACAGGGCGGCGTGGGCAAAACCGCCCTTGCGGAGCATCTCGCTATCCGGCTGCTGGCGAGTAATCCGCGTCATAAAGTCTTTACATTCAGCGAAAAAACACCTGTCGCACAAAGTCTGCTCGACCAAATGCAAAATTATTTGACCAAAGAAAAAAAGCAATTTTCGATTGTGTCCGAATTGGCGACGATTCCCAAACAGACCGATAAATTTTATCATTTATTAGAAAAAATATCCGCGCACTGCGACCCTGTTTTTATATTTGATAATATGGAAACGTTCCAAAGATTTGATGCGGAACAGGCGGCTTGGTTGTGGTATCGGGAGAAACACGAAGATGTCTTTGAGGTCATGTCGATTTTAGACCAACAAACGCCTTTTCCCTTAATCATCACCGGACGTTATCCTTTGGCTGAATTTCCTGAATTGGAGATTTGCAATATGAATACCGTTCCCTTTGCCGATTTTTTCAGAAAGTGTCATCAATTGAATATCAAGGACTTCGCTCAAAAAGCACATAGCGAAGCCTTCCTTTCCGGCGCACTCAAAAGAAGCGGCGACGAGCGACCACCAACCTTTGAGGATATAGCAAAACTGCTGCACAAGACCTTTGGCGGCAATTACCGCGCCTTAGAGTTTTTTGATGAATTGTACACACAAAAAGGCGCGGATATCGCCCATACGCTCCGCAAATTATCCGATTTTGAGTCAACACTCCAAGAAGATGACATCAAAGAAGGCGTACTGACCCAAATGAGCGAAAACCTCATTTTTGAGGAACTGCTTGGCTACCTCAATACCCGCGAAAAAGACACGCTATACGTACTGGCGCAATACAATATCCCCGTGCTGCCTATGGCGGTGGGGATGCAGCGCAAGGCAGATGACCGCAGCAAAGACCTCCAAAAAGCCACCCAACTCACCCTCGTAGAAGCCCAAACCGGACTCGACGGCAGGGAGCGTTTTTATGTGATGCCACTGGTGCGGGATTTGTTGAAACGGCAGGAAATGGACTTGGTGTTTGATGAGAAGGTGGCGGGGGATTATCATGATTATACGGCAGAAAATAAACTTTCAGAAGATGCTTTAACAGAGCATACAGAAGCCTTTGAGAGATATTTTAAGGTAAAAGCAGTAACGGAGATTAATTACATTGGAAATAGGCTATGCCATTATTATAAGAATATTCAACAATTTCGATTATCATTAGCTTTTGGGTTACGAACAAAAGAGGTAGCGCAAGAGAAAACAACTGCAAAAATATGGAACCATTTAGGAGTAATTTCTCATTTTTTAGGTCACCATAAATCTGCATTAGCTTATTATGAAAAAGCATTAGCTCATAGTATAAAACAAGGCGATCTTTCAGATGAAAAATCAACACTAAATAATATAAGTCAGATATATTATTCCCAAGGTGATTACGAGCGTGCCTTACCTTACTTAGAACGAGCTTTGAAAATTCGAGAAGAAAATAAAGACCCTAATACTGAGGCAGTGATACTAAATAATATTGGTTTAATTTATGGTTACAAGAAGGACTATAAACACTCTCTAACTTATTTAGAACAAGCTCTGAAAATTCGACGAGAGGTTGGAGACCTTCAAGGAATAGTACAAGGATTAAATAATATTAGTCACATCTATAATGCTCAAAAAGATTACGATATTGCTCTGGATTATCTGGAACAATCTTTAAAGATGAATCAAGAAGTTGGCGACCTCGAAGTTATGGGAGCCACACTAAGCAACATTGCCTTAATCTACTCTAATAGAGGCGATTATAAAGGTGCTTTAAACTACTTAGAACAAGCACTAAATGCCCATAAAGAAATTGACAACATGAGTGGTATAGCAATAATTTTAACTAATATAGGAACTGTCTTTTATGAAACAGAAAGATATGAAGATGCTGCTCACTTATTGATAGAAGCCTATTATACATTTGAAAAGATAAACTCTCCAAATAAAGACGTAACCCAAAATTATTTGAGTTTAATATTGGATAAAATAGGCAAACCCCGCTTCCAAGAAATCGTCCAAGAACTAAATCAAAACAAAAATGATGTCTGAGCAAGAAAAAGTAAAAGGTAAAGCACCAAGTGTCAAGGAAAGCTCCTGGGTCGCTCATGCCCAGTCAGC
>ENA-ORXR01003607-ORXR01003607.1-marine-metagenome-genome-assembly--contig:-NODE-3607-length-13686-cov-10.676391_pt1 | contig 13686 bp, 6 predicted proteins | sample MGYA00237866_ERZ511479 | MGnify/ENA metagenome assembly ERZ511479 | reverse complement strand
ACAACCAAATCAACCACAAATCACACTAAGCGAGGCGCCAGAATGGTGAGGCGACCCGAGGCGCCGCCGCGCTCACACTGCCCGGATTCCCGTGGTCGGACACGGGGGATGCGCAGGCGGGCGGATGACCCATTGTACAACGGGGGTCCGGTCGACCCCAGAGCGCAGCAACTCATTGAGCGCGCCGCACCCGTGCGCCTTCGTCAGGGGATCGGCTAAGTTGTCATTGGACGCGATGAGGCCGACATTGGAGATGTCGTGCCGGGCGTACGCCTGCCGCGCGGCGGCCACGTCGACCATGAGTCGCTTCTCGGTCGGGTGTGACCCTTTGGTGACCACGTCGAAGAGTTGCTTGGAGTCCGTAAAGATGTTGATCGGGATGTGACGGCCGTAAAGCCGCTCCAAATCATAGCGGATGATGAACGCTTCGTCAAAGGCCGCCGTGAAGGCGTAGACCTCCCCGGCCATGATCGAGTGGACGACCCGCCGGCACTTTCGGCTAGAAAAGCTTAGGATGTGCGCCCGCCCGCTCTCGTCGCACAGGAGCACGAGGTACCCGACTTGGGACGAGCCGTCCTTGTTGGTAGCGTATGCCGCGTCAGCGTACGCGCGGATACGCAGCCCCGAGATGTCGAGCGGGGGGTAGTGGAGTGCCATGTCACGCCCCTTCTGGGCGCGCGCAATGAGGGCATTGAGGTCTCGGACAGCGGCGGGACCGTACGACGCCTCCGTCACTTGCGCCGCGAGGTTGATCCCGCAGCACAGGTCGGGTCGAGTGTGCGCCAACCAGGCAACGCTTGCTCGGCTCGAGCGGAAGGCCTTAAACGCGGCATCGGCGGGTAGCCGCTTCACGGTGTCCGCGTAGGCACGTTGGTCGATGGAGAACCGAGGGGATGGGCTCTTGGCCGTCGTAACCCGCACACCGACAAACTCGGCATCGTCCAGCGTGCGTGCCTTCGCCTGGAAGCGCGTCAGGGTGCGCTTGGTGAGCTCCTGAAAGGGGGGGTCGCCAGCCAGGAGGCAATCGTCGACGTAGTAGCCGAGCAATCCGGACAGCCCACCACCTGCGAGCCGCTTTGAGCAAAGGGCTGGGTCTGAGGTGAGGGGGACCATCCCCAAGTCCGTGGCAACGTGGTCGGTAAAGGTCGCGTCCCAGTAGTCCCCCGCGTCACAAACGCCATAAAGGGGGAGCTCCAGCTTCAATAGCTCATGGTCGCGGAGGTCAAACAGGTGTCTGTCCCCGGGGCGAGGGCGCAAGAACAACAGCCGCGAGAAGGCGTCTTGGCTTTGGAGGTAGGCCTGCGTGATGTCGTGCGCGAACAGCCGCCAGCGCATGTTGGCGGCGGTTGACACCAAGAGTCGTGTCGAGCGCTGCCGCATGGTTGCGAGGTTGTGCACGACGTACCATTTCGCTTTGTCCCGGTGCCCTTGTGCGACGAAACGGGCCTTAGCGAATTCCCCGGCGGTGCCTACTTGCTTGATGGTGTAGACAAATCGCCCGCCGATGACGTTGGCGGAGCGGGGGACGTCCGCCTCGCGGACGGTCGTGAACGTCCCGCGGTCTCGTAGCCCACCCACCTCCTTTAACGCCGCCTCACGGAACCGTGTGGTCCCAATGCGGGGGTCCCCCGGGAGGACCGCTTCAGTCAACCGGACCGGGGTCGGTGCACCGAGTGAAAGGGGGGGCGGCCGCGCGTAGACCTGCGCACACCGACCGACACGCCTGTCGGTCGCGTTGTCACCCAACGTGGTAGGTGGAGGAGCCGCCACGGAGACCTGGCCCGGCAAACGGGACACGAAAGCGCGGCAGCCGGTGTGCACGGACGATACGAGTGCCTCCCCAGCAATCACAGAATCGAGCAAACCCCCGTAATCAGGATGAAACCCCGCCGCAGGGACAGCCGTTGCACCGGGGGCGCCCTCTGTATTGGGCGGTTGGCCGCCACGTCGTCCGGCCTCGGCACCCGTACGAGGGTGTGACACGCTGTCTCCGTTCCGCGAGGAAGACGGCGCGGGCGCTTGCGCTGCGGCCACGGGCGCCGAGGCGGACGGCGGCGAGTGACCAGTCGGCGGGATGGGCGAGGGCGCGCTCGTCGGTGGGGGCGTTGGCGCCGTGTAGGCCTTCACCCTGTCTGCCGAGAACTGCTTCAGGTGGCCATCGACGGCGAGCCACACGTTCTTGTCGAGCACCGAGACGATCGTGTACGGCCCGACCCACTGGTCCACCGGTGGTTCCCGATAAACGAGCACATGGTCACCGGGGTCCAGAACGCGCTGGAGCCCCGCGGGCACCGGGGTAGCCAGGGCCACGCGCACGCGCGCCTTTGCCACGATTGCCTCCATCTCTTTGCGTGCGGTGACGACCGCCTGCATCCGATCCCGTTGCGCAGGGAGGGGGAGCGGTAGCATGGGCGCGCGGGGAATTACCCCGAAGACCAACAGGGTGGGGACGAGGCCGCGTGGACCAGCCGTCGTGTTCATCGCCGCGACAGAGAGCGACAGGGTCGCCCCCGGCATCATGCTCGGGTGCTCCATGCGTACACGTCGGTAAATCTGGCGGAGGAAGGCGTGATATCGCTCGCCCACTCCCAGCGAATTGTGGGCCTCGATGCCCGACCACACCACTTCGGACCCGGCCGAAGCGGCGAGCGCCTTCCAGGCGGCCGACGTGAACTGCGGGCCTTGGTCGACATGGATGATTGCAGGATGGCCCACGTACGGGTGTACCCAAATGACGTTGTACAGCTGCCAGAGGGTCTCGACGTCCTCCGCCCGCGTAAAGGCGGCAGCGCTAAAGGCCGTGTCACGGTCCACGACATGCAACACGCTGCGTCCGTCAAGGTACATCAGGTCCAGGTAGACCGTCCGGTTGAATGTCACTCCATCCGCGGGCAGGGCCACCCGATAACGGCTGGGCGCCTTTGCCAGCCGTTGACACACTTGGCATGCGGCAGCGACGCGGTCCAGCTCGGCGCGTGCATTGGGCGTCGCCTTGGGACCGCCAGCGCGCGCAAGGAGGGCGGACAGCCGCTCGGCCGCGGGGTGGTTGAAGTGACGGTGCAACCGTTCGAGCTCCGCGGTCGTGTAGTGAATGGCGTGGCCCCATTCCAGGTAGATGTGCCCGTCCTTTCGGACCAACGGGGTGACGATGTCCCTGCTGTCGCACTTGAGCGTATTCTCTACGCTGTTAATGTACAACGCGTACGCGTCGAGGGCGTCCAACCCAAACAGCAGCGGGACGTTCAATTCCACCACGTTGACCCGCATGGCCGCGTAAAGGTCGGCGGCCAATGGCACCCGCATGTCAACGGTTCCGATACTGGGGGTGAGGACCCCGCCAAACAGGTACTTGGCCAGCGGGGTTGAAGGCGGACGGACCGAGGTGCCCGTCATGCGCGCGTACGCATGTGCTTGGCGTCGCCCGATGACCGTACGGGTGGCTCCCGTATCCAGGCAGGCCCCGAGGAACTCTTCCTGCTCGGGTGGGCAGGTGGATGGCACAAGCAGGCAGGTAAACAGGAGCGGGTCCAGCGCCCACGGAGGGGCTCTGCGTCTCGGTCTGGGGGGGTGGCGACGACCTACTCCCCCACCGAAAAACCCGCCGCACTGCCAGCAACGGACGCCGTGTGCTCAGCAACCTGCTCTGTGCCCATCGTGTTGCCTTCCTTGACGGCATTGTCAGCCGCCCCCGTGCTCTCTAACAGCAGGGTTTGGAACACGGCCACGTCGTCTGCGGCATCGCCAGCAGCTTCGCCACTGGCGCACTCACCACTAGGTGACGCGGCGCCATGGGCGTTGTCCACATCCGTGCGATGCACGTACGACTGCTGGCAGAGTTGGAAGAGCACTGCGGCGGCCACGCCGTGCGCGCCCGCGTTCTTCTTGCTATAGTACGCCAGCTTACGCTGAGCGGCCTTCATAGGGTCCACTGGCAATGGGCACGCGCGCATCGTGTGGCTCGGGTTGTCACAATTAAAGCAGCCGGCCAACGAGAGCGGGTCAAACCGCGTACGTTGCGCCCCTGCAGTGCTCCCCGCGCTCGCCCGCGACACGGCTGCGGCGGACCCGACGCTCGCCGACGAGCGAGGAGTGGATGCGCCCACCCCGCGCTTGGGGACACCGTACACCCCTTGGCCGGCGTACATGATGGGTGCTCCGCCTTTGGCTGCTGCCACCGGGGCTTGGTGGTAGACGGGCGCGTCTTTTGACACCGCCGCACGCCCCTCCTCCTGGAGGTCGAGCGCAGCATCCAATTGCAGGAAGAGGCCGTGATACGTTGGGTTGTCCACGGCAATCCTCGAGACAGGACCCTGCGCCCATGGCATTCCAACGACCGCATGACGGAGAAAGTCCACCTTGTGGTTGTCCCCACGATAGGTGGGCGGGAGCTGGGGAGCGAGCCGAGTGATCGTGCTACGCACGCTCTCCAGGGCCTGCTTCTCCGTCTGCCCCTGCGTCACGAATTGTGACAGCCTGAGCTCGCTTAGCTGGTGCTTGACGGCCAGCTGTCGCGTAGGGGTGTTGTACTCCTCGCTCATTCGCAGGAAGGCCTCCTGGACGGAGCCGACGTCGCCGTACACGTGGGCGTCGTAAAAGCGCTTCGCGTCCCCCGCAAACACGTTGTGGAGGTAGAGCAGCTGCTGCTGGGGCGAGAGCTCGTAGTCTGTCGCGATCTGTTGGTACCCGGCCAGGTACTCATGGATGGCCTGGTGCGGGGTACCGAAGAACTTCTTGCTGTCGTCCCGATAGCGCACCCCGACGTCTTGGGCCGCGCGGTCGTTCTTGGCCGAGTGGTGGCTGCCTTCCGCGGGCGCCGCCCCACCGTCGGCACGGCCCCCGCTAGGGCCGCCGCGGCGGGAGCGTGCAATGACGAGGCGCGCCATTTCACGGGCGGCGTCCCGGTCGGTCGCGTCGTCGTAGAGCGTGTCGGCCAACTGGTACGGGATGCGCCGAGACGCTTGGGCGACCAAATCCACGCCGCGGTCCCGGAGCCAATCCCGGAGGTGGCGGTAGAGGGTGCCCAGCTGGGCGATCTCCTCGTCAAAGAGCACCTCCGGGGGGATGTCACCAGCGACGAGCTCCCGGACCTCGTCGGGGGGAGCGTCCGGCTTGGACGCCAAGTCGACCTCGATGGCCCGCATGGCGTGGATGAGGCTCCGCTGCTTGGTCGTCAGCACGGTGACGTCATGGCCGTGCATGAACGGGCGCGTCAGAGCTGACGCGCTCGCGGAGTTGGCGCCGTCGGGCGGCATGGTGCCACTTGGGAGCAGGAGCACCAAAAAGGGGCGGGGGAAATCCCGTCACGAGGCGGCCTCGTGTCGGATGCGGGACCGAAGAAAGGGGGAACAGGGAATAGCCCCGTGCAGGTAATTCGCGAATGTGGGTGGACAGGGCAAAAGTCGAAGCAACCGTAACCGTGGGAGGCCGTGTCGGCAATCCCCGAGTAACCAGCGGAACGAACCAAGGCCGCGCAATCAGACCCTGGCACCGTATCGTGAAGCGTCGCGCAATCGTCGCTGTATCACAAGAAACGGTGGAATATAATCATAATCGTTCGCCTCTCCTAAGCAGGCGCCAGCGGCGGCTGCTCTCCGCGCATTAAACACCCCAGCGCACCGTCTGCCCGCCACAGCCCAGCCGGGCGGCTCTCTCGTGCCGCCACCGCCCTCTCGTGCCGCCACCGCCGTCAGTCGGCGGATCCACTCATAACCCCCCCCGCGTCCGACCACCGCTGGCAAACAACCAAATCAACCACAAATCACACTAAGCGAGGCGCCAGAATGGTGAGGCGACCCGAGGCGCCGCCGCGCTCACAACTACACGTACAGTCGGCCGACGCAAGCAGGAGGCGTGGATGTGGGGCTCTTTTCATTGTGCGCAGCGCGGCAAGGTGTGTCGCGACGGCGGTTCAGCCACAAGCTGGCTCGGGTCAGGCTGAGGGGTGGGCGAGAAAGCTCGGATCGGCCCCGCTCATTGGTCGATCCACCCTTCTGCGAGTCCCACCGTCGGTTTTTACGACGGTGGTCGACACGCTCCGTCGCGGGGAGGAGAATCGCCACGAGACTCGATACACGCTTGCATCTGGTCCGTCGAGCGAGATCGAGCGAGCCCAAAGCCACAGGGCACCACGTCACATTCGGCTCCACCAAACCCGTAAGAGAGATTAAATTGAAAGGCCGGTAAGACGGTCTGGCTCACGAGAGACCCAGTGCGACTCGTCAATCGCTCGAGGTGCCACGCAGGCGTGGTGCTTGTACGAGCTTGCTGAATCCGGTTGATTTCTGTTCCGTTTGTTCCCTCGGAAGAACCAGACTGGAGAGAAAACACCCGTGTGGGCCGGTCAGGCAGCCAGACGGGCGGCCGTCACGCTCCCTGAGCGACTATTTGGCGGTACTGCTGGACCAACCGGCGCACTGTGCCGCGCCCTCCCCCACCGCGCGTGTCACCTTGCCGTGCTTCGGGGCTTGTCGTTGGCAACACCCCCAGGTGGGGGTGGGGGGTTGGTCAACCTCACCGCTGCCAGCGCAGCCTACTGCGTCGCACGCGGGGATGGGCGAGACCTCGACACAAATCTGGTTGCGTGTCCGCCTGCACTGTGCTTGTCCAAGCTGCCAAACGCCTGCGCGGCGGCCGCCCGCGCGTTTGCCCTCGCCTGGGGTACTGGAGGGCCCCCCTCCAAGCTCACTGTTGCTTGACACTTCGCCCTGGCACAGGGTGCGCCTTGGTGGCTCGCCATCCTTGGCGTTTCGCTTTAGAAGGCCACTGCTGGTCGGCTTTTCCACACCTCATGCCCCCCTCTCATCTCGTCGCTCCTGCCGCCGCTGGCCCTGCCGCCTGTGTGATTGGTGGCCTCCGTGAGGGACCATTGTCGACCGCCACGCCAGCCGTAGGCGAGTGGAAGACAGCGCTGTCCCTGTGGAGAAGGCGTGTCACAAGCTCCTCTGCCATCCTCCACCGCCTGCGGCCGCTCAGTCAGAAACTACGTAGGCGCCGCCGTACACACGCGTCGAGCCCACAGACGCGCGGTAGGAGAGCGTGTGCGAGTTGGGCAGCCCGTTGATGACGTCGTGGCGCCTGCTGCTGCATCTCCGTACGTGGGAGAAGTGTCTCGCGGCTACCGCGTTCGCCGTCGTTGGCGCCTGCAAGCTGCTCTCGTCGGAGCGATGGACGGGGTCTTTCAGGACGCACGCAACGTGGAGGGGAGCTTGACGACCACCACCACCGGCGGCGGCGCGCCTTTCGGGTCCCTACCCCTAGGAGACCCGCAGACGAGCGATATCGGCAACACCTTTGGCGGCTACGTCGGCAGTGGGCTGTTTGATGCCGACGACGCAAGCTGCGCGCTCGCAAGCACTGATCGGCGCAGCGCCGGCCGACCGCCCGGCATCGAGGCGTTTGTTGGCGGACCCGCGGCGGCACCAGCTACTCATGTTGGAGCGGCTGCTCGTGGGGGTGGAGGTGGCGCCCGGGGTAAAGAGGCGGACGGCCTCCCCGGTGGTGGCGCGAGTTTGACGGGTGACGTCGGTGAAATCCGGGACTGGCCGGAGGACGTCGCGTCACCTGACCCGCTGTCGTGGTCGGGGGCCCCACCGCCGCTGGCCAGTCTCTCGGGTGGCGCTGGCGGCGGCGCCGATCTCTTTGGGCGAGCCCCGCCACCACCCCCACCCACCACGTCGTGTGCGTCGGCGGGAGAGATGTTCGGGAACCTGCACCTGGAGGGCCCGTTGGCTGGAAATGTGCCGACAACGACCCCGGTCGACCCGTTGCTGAATCACAAGCCCTTCCCAGTGGATATGGACCAGCAGATGCTGCTGGCTCCCAGCTGCAGCATTGTGAGCGCGGGGGGGAGCACGGATGGTGATGGCAATGCGTCGTCAACTGTCATCGTTCAGAAGACACCGCCGCTGCAGCCGGCGCACCCGGCGCCTCGGCCGCTGCCAACGCCACTTCATCCTGCAGCCGCTGTACCGATTCCTCTGACGACTCCCGGCATGACGCCATCTGTGGACGAGGAGGCGGACTTGCAGGTGGTCGACGATGAGATTGAAGTGTGTGACGACGTTAGCAAACAACCGCCCGCGATGGAGTTGGCCGATTGCATCATCGACGACTACAAGAACGGCGTCAACACCTCCCCGACGCAGCCAATGCACTCCAGTGAACGAGCTCTGCAGTTAATGCGGAAGAACGGCCTCGTGCGCGAGTGGCTGCTACGCGGCAACGCGGGGCGCCCGTCGAAGGGGGCGCTTGACAACGCCTTTGCGATCAGCATGAACATGCAGTTCGAGAGCTCGGGCGTCGGGCCGTTGCGGGAGGGCGACCTGGTTCAACAAAACTCGCAGCTGCTGGTGTTGCCTTTCGCGACGGTCAACGGAACTACTATGGGCTCCATCTACGGCGCCAGCTCGAACGGCGACTATGGGTGGGACGCGAGCCGCTCCAACACGCGCTTTGTGTATGAGGAAGCCACTGGCGAGTGCCTGACCTACTCCTGGCACGGTGCGGTGGTGATTGCTTCATGGTTCTACCCGCGCGACAGCCGCACCCGCGACCGGGCGGTCTTCATGTTCTTGGCGCCGCGGACACCCGACGAGGAGCCGCAGCACGTCCTGACGCATATGAGTTTTGTGGAGAGCAGCTTGTGCAAGCAGTGCGGCGGCGTCGGTGAGCTTTGCCTGTGTCCCCCAAGGCGGATGAGCCGGTCGCCCACGTCGCCGGTCGACTTTTCTGGCTTTGACATGGCCGACCTGCGTGGCGACTTCCGGGGCTACTGCCAAACGCTGGTGTACGTTGCCGAGAGCGGACACCTGCTTCGGACGACCATTTCCAATTCATGTTTGTCGTCGTCGCTGACGATGGAAGAAGAGACGCGGACGCTCAAGCGGCAGACGTTGGACCAACTCGGCCTTCTCCTATCGTCACCGCTGGCCGATATGTCCATGGTGGCGGCGGTCGTGCCCAACTACCGCGCGCTTGCCGCTACCGTTATTTCTTGCTGCTACAGCGAAGACGAAGGAGACGGCGAGCAAGGTGGGCAGGCGGGGCAGCCCAAGCCCAAGCGCAAGCGTGGTCCGCGGTCGTCCGAGTTGACTGACGAGCAACGCGCGTTGCGCGAGATCACGCGCAAGGAGCGCAACCGCTACCATGCGCGGGTCTCCAATGAGAAGCGGCGCATCAAGCAGGCGCGTACAATGGATCGGAAGAGGATGCTCGTGGACGCGGTGGCCAGGATGCACGAGTACCTCAACCAGTACCGGGAGGTCAACACGAAGCTGCAGGCTATGGTATCCGCTGGCTCGCGGAAGAACGGGATGGTGCTAAGCCCCGCATCGGTGTCGCTGTTGGGCGATCGCGACGGACGGTCGGTAGGGCTCGGGATGCCAAGAGTCGAACCGGTCGGGAACTATATGCCGGGGGATGCTGGGATGTGCTCTGCTGCGGTCGCCGCGACACCCGCGGTGTCGACAGTGACACAAGGCGCGGTCACAGCATCGCGCGAAGGGCTCCATGCCGGTGCAGCTTTCGCTCCCGACATCCTGTTTCCCACAGGCCAGCCAAGAATGTCAGGACAGGAGCCGCCACAGGGTGGACCCAACCTGTGAGATGCCGGTCTTGCTTGTCCACTGCTCGCTTTGTTTCTCTTCTTCCGTTGTGTCTTCGTCTTTTTTTCCTTTTTCTATCCTGTGTTGCAATGGTTATCGAGCCAGCCTGGACCTCACAGCATTGTTGCGAGGACAAGGTTGGCTGTGTTGATTATCTGCGGTGACCCTCAGCATGGTTGGTTGGAGCGGCTGTACTGTATCTCTTCTATGTGCTCCTGTCAATAATTTATGATCTTCTTGCAGTGGAGACAATAGCACCTTATAGCTGTGGCCACTCCACTGAGCAACGGAACGCTGCTGCAGTGAGTACCAGCTACGTGCGTTGGACCAAATTCGGGCATCCCGCTACCGGGTACATGCAAAACCCGTTCCGCGGTTCTTGTGCAATGGCGCGATTGTCCAAAAGGGAGGGATTATGAACAGATCTGCAAGCCGCTGTGCAGCTCCGCCAACGAGCTCGATCTTATTTATTTCTTGGTGTGGCACGATGAGGGCGAAAGCTCATTGCCGTGCAGCGGCATGTGGATGCAGACCTGTGGGTTGTCTGACTGGCTCGTCAAGGCTTTTGTCAAAGATGCGCACCCTCCGGGACCCAAGGTTCTGATGGAGGGAGTCGACGCGGAAGGAATGGACACAGAGCCTTCCAGGAAGACCGCTTGGGGCTCCATCGGGGCTACCGGGGAATCTCGTCCTCTCACGATTCGTGGTTGACGCAGATCGACCCCCCACAAGTGGTGTCACGGTCTTGGTCTGACGAAGGAACCGGTACAAGACACATCATGGCACCCACGCGTGTGAAGGGAGGGCACCCTGGACAGCGGTCCCGGAGTTGCAGTGTCCCAAGGCCAGGGTATTGCACGCCAGGGCTCGCTCGTATCGTGAATGAGAGAGAGGACGCGCGGCTTGGATGTCAATTGAATTGTCGAAACTAAACTTTAGAACGTGGCGTTGATCAAAGGTAGAACCCCCTTTCAAATGAACAATCTCAACTGACTGATGACGACAATAACAAAAAATACCGAGCCTCCTTCGAGTTCCGTCCCGTCACCCCTCTTGCTTGTTGCCGTCCTGCGCTTCACCAACGACGGTCTCTAGCAAAGAGCTACTTGTCGCAGCGGGCGGCTGCACTGCCCACAACCAATGGCACGTTGCCCGTCGGCGTGCGGCCCAGCGGCCCGGGGCAGCGCGGCGGCGGCGGTGGCCCACCCGCCGGGGCCCCGCCGCCCGCCGCGGCGCGCCCCGCCCGCGCGGCGGCGGCGAGTCGGCCGGCGGCGCCACCCCCCCCGCCGCTTCGGCAGGCCCGCACGCACGTCGCGGCGCCGCCGCCGGCAGCCTCGCCCCTGCCGCCGGCCCGGCCCCGCCGCGTCGGCGGTGCCGACGCGGCCCCGCGCGTCGCGCGCGCGCGCCAGCCGGGTCCGCCCCCGCGTCACGCCACGGCGGCGGGGGGCGGGTGCAGGGCGCACGCCCGACCGGCGGCCGTGTCCCGGGCCGGGAGCGCCGTGCGTGGCGGCGGCCGCGCGTCGGCGCGGTGCGGGGGTGGGCGGGCCGCGCGGCGGACGCGGCCGATGCGGCGCCGGGGGGGGGGGGGGGGGGGGGGGGGGCAGACGGCGGCGCCGCCCGCTCGCGCGCTCGCGCGGCGGCGGGGGCGCCCGCGCCAACCGCCCGACGGCGTGTTCCCGCCGGCGGCTCGGCGGGTCGGCGCTGGGGCGCGGCTGGCGTGCCATCGCACCGCGCCGCCGCCCCGCCGCGGGCGCCGGGCGTGGTCCGTCGGCGGGTGTCCTTCCCGCCTCTGCGGCGTCGTCCGCCCGGCTGCCGCGGCGGGCGATAGCGGCCGCACCGAGCTGCCCCTGGCGGTGCAGCGGCTGCGGCCACCCGGCACGCCACCGGGCGGCCACCCAGGGATGACGCGGCGTGCGGGTGAGGTGCGCTGCCGGCGGGGACGCCGGCTCGCCGCTGCGCGTGGCGGTGACCGCCGCCGCTGCGCCTGTTGCTCGCAGCGGGTTGGCGTGCCCGCCCGCCGCGCGGCGGCTCGTGCAGGCCCGCAAACAAGCTTGTTTCCTGTTTGCTTTTGACATGCATTTTCTGGACAATTTCTTCCAGGCGTCGGCGCGGGGGCCTCGACCTCCTGCTTCCACCGGACGGGGGGACCGCCCCCGAAGCTTAACCCACCCAGTGTCCCTCCTGCTGCCGTGCCACCGCCTTGGAACCTCCAGCCTGCCGTCGCGCTCCCCGGCCGCGCGTCGCCCGTTGCGACGCGGCGGCAACGACAGTGCGCACAAGGCTGGCGAGGAGGAAACGCGCGGCGGCAGCCCCACTCGGGCGAAACTACGCGGTGACGAGTGGCCAACGTGCACCCCAAGCGGTGGCCGCACCTCGTTGGCCCCGTCTGCCTTGGTGGGCGGCTCGCCGACGACGCGAGTCGTGCGGCGAAGCGTCTGCAACAGTGGCCCCCGCGTCAGCTGCGGACGTGGCGGCGGCGGTGGGCGTGGCGCCGCCTAGTCGGCCGGGCGCGACCGCGGTCGTGGCCTGGTCACGGCCACCAGTCGTATGCAGAAGCCCCTTCCAGCGGCATCGGCTCGCTGCCGTGCCTCGGAAATCACGCCCGAGGGGAAGGCTGTCGATGGGGCCGAGAAGGGAGAGGGATACACGTGAGGTCGCCTCTATGCTGGATCCAGCACAACGGAGGCGCCACGATGTTGCAGCCTCAAAACGGTGTGTGACGCGCCTCCAGCGCATTGGCCAACACAGTCGGGGCATCGGGTGGGTTCAGCTTTTTCGCACCCGCCAGGCGAGAACGCGAGCCTGACCACATTGACAGCTGGACGACTACACGTATGCCAACTGTTCTTGGACCGCCGCTCCACTGTCACCCGTCTACTCCGCCACTACTTCAACGTTGGCTCGGAGCGGCCGTATGCAGAGCGACCTCCCGCTCCTCAGTGGCCCTTGGCAGGCAAGCTACCAGAGCTACAAAAATCAAGACAATGAAAATGCAAAAAAAAAACGGTGTGGGGAGAAAACCAATGCGCCAATTCCACACCAGCGCAGCGGCGGCCCGCCACAGGCGGGCGCCCCCGTGTCCCGCCACCCGGCCGTGTGCCGGGTCTGGCGGCGCCCCCGAGGCGCCAGGCGACCCCCAGCGAGCCGCGCGGCGGCAGCCGCATCGCGGGAGCGCCCCCGCGCGTCGGCGCCCGCTCGGCAGCGGCGCGGGCGTGGCCCCGCCGGCACGTCTGGCCCCCGAGGCGCGCGCACGCCGCGGCGGGCCGCGGCGGCCACGCGTCGGTCCGACACCCCCCAGCTGCCATTGGCGGCAACGGCGGTGGGGGCGCGGCGGCCGTCGCAGGGGCACCACAGGGTGCCGTGTGCGCGCACGCAGGGGGAGGGGCGTCGGGCAGACGCCCGCTGGGGCAGGGCGCCGCCAGGCTGCGTCGGCGGTCAAGCGGCGGCGCCGGGATGGTGCGGGACGGAGCGGGTGGGGGCACCCGTAGCGGTGATTGGTGTGGTGGTGGCGGCCGCGGCGGCGGGGCGGCAGGCCGCCCCGCGTCAGCACCCCGCACGCGTGAGCGCTGCGTCGTATTGGCAGCACCCGCGGAGCTGGGGAGGAGGCGGGCGCGCCCACCCTGGCGTGGCGCGCCAGCGCAGACCAGGAGAGACCCAACGAGAACAAGCATGTTGTGTAGATGCCCACGCAGCAAGCACTTCGAGGCGCGCCGCCAGACGCCGCGGCCCGGCGACGCAGCCGCCCGGCAGCGGGCGGCACGCGCCCCTGACGCGCACCAAGCGGCGCACGCATCACCCCCGCCAATCCCCTCTCCGCTCGGCCGCCACCAGCGCTGCGGCGGCAGCGGCCGGCCGGGGGGCCACCCAGGCCCCGTGATGACACCCTTCTCTCCCCCCTGTCCTCCCCCACGGCGCACCTCCCTGCGTCGACACTGGCGGCGACAGCGACGGGGCCACAGCCCATCAAGCACCCACCGCGCTCCCGCACCCGCTGCACCGCCGCCGCAAAGCCCCCGCGCCCCAGCCGCAGCCCGTCTCGCACGTGCCCCCCCCCCCCCCCCCCCCCCCCCCCCCCCCCCCCCCC
>ENA-ORXR01003606-ORXR01003606.1-marine-metagenome-genome-assembly--contig:-NODE-3606-length-13688-cov-4.538755_pt1 | contig 13688 bp, 11 predicted proteins | sample MGYA00237866_ERZ511479 | MGnify/ENA metagenome assembly ERZ511479 | reverse complement strand
CAGCGCGCGCGCCCGAAGCAGTCCCCCGAACCGGCCCCCGTGCAAGGGCCGGTTCGGGCTGTGTCAAACAGGTCAGAGAATGTCGATGTTATCGACCAGTTCGTCAAAGCTGGTGAACCCGTCAAAGGTGACCGACAGGCCGGCCGCAAATGTCAGCACGGCTGTGCCGGTGCCGGTATCGCCGAACATGTCGACAACCTGCTGGCCGGTGGTCGCACTGCCGGCGATGCCGTCCTCAAGCCGCAGCCTGTCGCCTGCGTCCTCGAAGCCGTCAAAGACATCCATGCCGTCACCGCTGCCAAAGATGAACACATCAATCTGTGTGCCGCCGCGCAGGGTGTCGTCGCCTGCACCGCCCTCCATCAGGTCGCGGCCCTGGTTGCCAAGGATCAGATCGTCCCCGTCGCCGCCGCGCAGGGTGTCATCGCCTGTCGCGCCATAGAGTGCGTCATTGCCGTCCTCGCCCAGCAGGGAATCGTTGCCGATGTTGCCCAGCATCTGGTCGTTGCCTTCACCGCCCTCGAGGATGTCGAAACCGGTGCCGCCCTGCATAGTGTCATTGCCGGTGCCGCCATACAGATTGTCGACGCCCTGGCTGCCGGTGAGCAGATCATCGCCCGCATCGCCAAAGATCGTGTCAAAGCCGGTGCGCCCGATGATGGTGTCATTGCCATCGCCGCCATGCGCCTCGTCGGCGCCATTGCCCGGGCTGATCCAGTCGTCGCCGGTGTTGCCATACACATAATCGACACCTGTATTGCCCAGCAGGACGTCGTTGTTGCTGCCGCCATAGACCGTGTCGGATCCGGTGCCGCCGACCAGTGTGTCATTGCCGCCGCCGCCGCGCACAAGGTCAAAGGCGCTGTCGCCGCTCATGCTGTCGTCCCCGAAACCGCCGATCAGCGTGTCGGCGCCTGTTCCGCCCAGCACGGTGTCATTGCCGTCCTCGCCCAGAATATAGTCGGCGCCCGCCTCGCCGGTGACGGTGTCGTCACCCGCGCCGCTGCGGATCGTATTGGCCGCCCCGTTGCCCGTGACCGTGTCATTGCCCGATCCGGTCGTGACATTTTCCAGAATGGTCCCTTCGGCGATGACCACATTGGGGTTGTTCATATAGGCCCCCGTGACGGCGCCGGGTGTCAGATCAACGGCAACCCCGTCGGTGTCGCGCACAAAATTCACCAGATCAATTCCGCCGGTGTCAAAGATCGTCATCGCGATATCGCTGCCGTCATAGGTGCCGGCGGGCAGGGTGTCATCGTCAAAGATCGCGCCCAGCACATTGCCCAGATAGCCGCCAACGGTATTGTCCTGACCCCATGTTGTGTTGCCCGACAATGTGGTGGCCCCGCTGCCGTACAGCAATTGCATCGCGGCGATATCGGCGATCATGGGGGTGATCGGGTTGGCGTTCTCGCCCTCGACATAGGTGTTATCGCTTTGGGTGAAATACGACATCACCGTCGTCTGGTAGCTGTCGTTGCGGTAGTGGTAATCCCCCGCCGCAAAACTGGCCTGACCGTCATAATTGCCCGAGTGGCCCAGCCCCAGCGCGTGACCGATTTCATGCATATAGGTCAGGAAGGAATAGCTGCCGATTTCCGTGCCGAACAAGGACAGCCATTGTGTGCTGATATTGACCGAGGACTGGTTGATAAGCCCGTTCGCCGGGTTGAACGAGCTGGGCCCCGCAAAGGCGCCGCTCTGGTTGTCGTCCAGCAGCAGATCGGCGCCGGTGCTGGAGGAGGAAGTGAAGGTGATGCCGGTGACATCGCTCCAGGCCTCGAACGCCCAATGGGCCAGCTGGCGACCGTCCGCCGTGAGGTTCTGGACGTTATAGGTCAGCGTGTCGCCCGCTTCCGCGTCAAAGCGCAGCTGGCCCGGAAAGCCCCAGTTGAATTCGGTCATATAGACGGCGATCTGGTCGGTGGTGTAGATGTCGTCGGTCACCTGAAACGTGTAGCGCCCGCTGTCATTGGCCCAGCCGTCCACCTCGACGTAATAGGTGCCTGTGGTCGTGACGTCATATTCGATCATCGAAAAGGTATTGCCGTCGGGCAGGTCGTCGTTCGCGCTGATTTGCGTGGTGCCGTTGGTGTCGATCAGCCGCAGGGTGGAATCGCTCAGCCCGTTGCCGAAATCACGCCCCCAGACCGAAAAGACATAAGAGGTGCCGGCCACCAGATCGACGGCCAGCCAGTCGGCGCCGCCAACCTCGAGCGTCCCGTTGAAGACATCGTCCTCGGCAAGGGTGTAGCGGGTGGATGTGTTTGCGGTGGCGTCAATGGTCTCGGTGATCGTGCTCATGCGAAGGGGCCTCTTGTCAGAAAGATAAATACCGGTGCGGGGGTCTTGAGGGGGGACGCACCGATTGCTGTCATTTTTAAGTTAAAATACGGTTTCACGCTAAGTCGTATTCATTTTCAAAAACCGTGCCCCCCGCTTTCCCATATTTTGCGGTATACAGGCAACACTCATTTGCAGCTTGAGCGATGAATAGCCCCATGTTAGGCGCAGTTATCCCTGTTTGTGGTTATTTTCCGAGGTTGAATTCCATGTCCCATACGCCCCGGCCGGTTCAGGTCATTGCCGAAATCGGTTGCAATCACAAAGGCGATCTTGATCTCGCAAAAGAGCTGATCACCGTGGCGGCGCGGACCTGCAAGGCCGATGTGGCCAAGTTCCAGAAACGCCACAACCGCGAGCTGCTGAGTGCTGTGGAATACGACACGCCGCACCCCAATCCGGGCAATTCGTATGGTGACACCTATGGCGCGCACCGCGAGTTTCTGGAGTTCGACACCGACCAGCACCGCGAGCTGATCGACTGCTGCGCGCAAAACGGCATCGCCTATTCCACCAGCGTCTGGGATCTGACCTCGGCGCGCGAGATGGCGGCGCTGAACCCGCCCTTGCTGAAAATCCCCTCCGCCACCAACCAGCACTACGAGATGCAGGGCTATCTGTGCGAACACTATGCGGGCGAGATCCACGTCTCGACCGGCATGTCCACGGGCACTGAAATTTCCGATCTGGTGGCATTTTATGCCGAACGGGGCCGGGCACAGGATCTGGTCGTCTACAGCTGCACCTCCGGCTATCCCGTCGATTTCGAGGACGTCTGCCTGTTCGAGATCCGCACCCTGATGGAAAAATTCGGCGCGCAGGTCAAAGGCATCGGCTTTTCGGGGCACCATCTGGGGATTGCCGCCGATGTGGCCGCTCTGGCCGTGGGCCGCACGATGGAGCAAGACGGCAAGGGCCACTTCACCCATATCGAGCGCCACTTTACGCTGGACCGCACCTGGAAGGGCACCGATCACGCCGCCTCGCTTGAGCCGGACGGCCTGCGCCGCCTGTGCCGCGACATCAAGAACGTCGATCTGGCGCTGGCCTACAAGGGGCAGGACATCCTGCCGGTCGAACAGGTGCAGCGTGACAAGCTCAAGTGGACAAAGGGCGCGTAATTCCGGCCCGGATTATTCCAAGGAGGAGAGCGTAGAATGAAACCCCCGCAGGCCTCTTCGGTATATCGCCGCCTGCACGGGCAGCTGCGCCGGTTGCGCGGCAGTCTGGCGGCAACACCCGCGCGCGCGGCCCTTTCGGCGGCACAGCGCGACACGCTGGCCGCGCAGATGACAGGGCGCAACGCGCAGGTCGCGGCCGTTTTGCAAGCCTCTGATCTGGACCCGCTGCTGGTGCCGCTGCGCGATGCGTTTTTCGCGATCCCCCATGATCCCGACCACCCTTTGCGCGCCGATCTTCTGTCGGACCGGCAGCACTGGTTCGCCAAGGATTTCGGCCTGAACGATCTGGCGCTGGACGCAGGCTATGTGGCGCTGGGGCAGGGCAATCTGGGGGCGGCGCGCGCGGTCGCAGGGCTGATCCGCCTGACCGGCTTTAGCGGTGCCAAGACGTTGCAGTTTCTGGCGCAAAGCAGCTCTGCCAACAGCGAGATCGCAGCGCGGGTTCTGGCGCAAACACCCCCTGCCGCGCCCCGCACCCGCAAGGATCCCCGGTTCGAGCCGACAGGCTTTGCCCCTGTGCAGGGTCTGAAAACCCCCTGTCCGGCCTGCGTCAGCATCGCCACCCACCACAGCGACTATCCGTCGGATGTGCGGCCTTTTGTGGCGGCGCGGGTGCTGTATTGCACGGCCTGCGGTCTGGGGTTTGTCCCCGGCATGGATGCGGTTCTGGCGCAGTATTACAAACGCGACTATGCCGCGCTGAACCGCGGCGATCGCGGCGCGGATCCTGCGGCCTATTTCAGGGACCTGTCTGCGGGCAGCGACCCCAAGCTCGCAAAATACACCGAACGGGTCCGCCGCCAGATTGCCCTGCTCAAGGAACACGGCGCGGGCTTTGGCACGGTTCTGGATTACGGCAGCGGGCCGGGGTATTTCCTGCACGCCTGCGGCGCACAGCAGGCCCACGCGATCGAGCCTGACGAGATGAGCCATAAATACCTCGCCTATCTGGGCGCGCAGGTGCACAGCACCGTGGGCACCCTGCCGGTGCAGGGGATCGACAGCATCGTGGCCTCCCACGCGATCGAGCATTTGCCCGCCGAAGGGCTGGCGCCCACGCTGGCGGCGCTGATGCGGGCGCTGGCGCCTGCGGGGCGGATGCTGATCGAGGTGCCGCAGGGCGGGCACAGTTATCTGCATCTGGGCGGGCACCGGCAGGACCCGCATACGCTGTTTTTCACGGGCAAGGCCCTGACCAGCGCGATCGAGGCGGCAGGCGGCAGGATTTTGTTCCAGCGGGCGATGGGCCGCGTCGACAGTCCGCGCCGCGACGATCCGGTCTATGTGCCGCCGGACAGCCCGCCGTTCCACCGCACGCAGCGCGGATCGCTCACTGTGGTGTGCACCCCCGCCTAGCTGTGGGGCTGCCAGCCGCCCGCGCGGGCCTCGGCGATCAGGGGCTGCGCCGCGACGCGCGGCAGCGGCAACAGGGCATTCAGGCGCGCGGTGTCCAGCTCCAGCACGGGCAGGGCCGTGTCGGGGGCAGGGCGGTAGGCCGTTGTGACCTGTGCAGCCGCCATCACCGCGTCCATTTCCAGCACGCCCGGGTTGGCCACATTCAGCACGCGCGGCAGCACCAGCGCGGGGTCGCACAGATGCCCCAGCACCCGCGCCAGCGTGACCGGCCCGATGTAGCTGCGGCGCGGGGTCCGCCCGTCGGCAAAGCGGTCCAGCGTGACGCAGGGCTGGCGTGCCGCATTGCGCAGCAACATATCCGCACCCGCCACATTCCCCAGCCTCAGGCATGTCACGCCGGGGGCGTCCGCCACGGCGCGCTCTACCGCGTATTTCGCGCGCGCATAGGGGCTCAGGGGGGTGCAGGGGCTGTCCTCGTGCACGCGGGGGGTGTCTGTGCCATAGACGGCCTGGGTCGAGGCGATGAGGACGCGCGCAATACCTGCGGCGCGCGCCGCTTTGACACAGGCCAGCGCGATGTCGGTGTTGCGCGCCAGTGCGGCCTCGTCCGTTGTGCCCAGCACGGCGGCCAGCACGATCATGCTGGTGATGCCGCGCGGCAGGGGTGGCGCGGGCGTGTCCAGAATATCCCAGTGCAGCGGCGCGCCGGGAAACCGCGCGATCACATCTGCGCGGGCCTGCGTGCGGTGCTGCCAGATGCCGCGCGGGGCCTGTGCGGGCCAGGCCCGTGCCAGCGCCTGCCCGACCTGCCCTGTTGCGCCCACAATGAGGGGGGTGTGCACGCGGGGCCTACCCTTCGGCCCAGTGGACGGTGCTGCCGGCCAGCACGGCGGCAACGGGGGCCTCGTGCGGGGGCAGGCTGCGCGCGGCCTCCAGGGCGGCGCGTTTCTCGGGGCCGGTGATGACGATGTGACGGCGCGCCGCTGCTTTCAGCACTTTTGCAGACAGGGTGATGCGCGGCTCGGGGGCGCCGGGCGCGCGCATGGCGACCAGCAGGTCCTCCCCGTCCAAAGCATGCGCCAGCCGGTCGGCGCCGGGAAAGATACTGGCCGTGTGCATGTCGGCACCCATGCCCAGCAGCATGACATCCACCGGCAGGTGACGCGCCAGATTGTCCTGCAGATCGGGCAGACCGTCCTCGGGCGTGGGCGCCCCGTTGTACAGCGGCACAAACCCCGCCGCCGCCGCCGCCCCTTTGAGCAGGTGTTGCTGCAACAGCCGCGTGTTCGACCGCTCCGACGTGTCGGGCACCCAGCGTTCATCCGTGAGCATGACATGCACGCGCGCCCAGTCCAGCGGCATGTGGCACAGCCGCTCGAACACAGGGGCGGGTGTTGTCCCGCCGGGTACGGCAAAGGACACGGTGTCGTGCTGCGCCAATGCCTGCGTCAAGGCGGTGGCCAGCGTGGTGGCAAGGCCGTCCATCATCGTGTCGCTGTCGCGGTAGGTAACAAGTTCCATGCTCGGGGGCCTTTCGCATCCGGGGTCCACGGTGTGCAGATGCCATGCACGGCGCTGCCTGCGCAACCCGCCGGTGCGCGGAGCGGGCCGGATCAGGCTCTAAATCAAATTCTGTAATGTTGATTATGTAATTTATCTGGTGACAGAAGGCCGCTGGCTTGTCCGGCGGGGCCTTCCGTGACATCACATGGGCAACGCGTCGGTCAGGATCAGAAAGCACAGTAATGAATAAAAATGTCCTTGTCGTCGGGGGCGCCGGTTACATCGGCTCCCATACCACGCTGGCGCTGGAGGCGGCAGGGTTTCGCGCGGTGGTCTATGATGATTTTTCCAGCGGCCACCGCGATGCGTGTTTCGGCAGTGATCTGGTCGAAGGAACGCTGGCCGACACGGCGCTGCTGACGCAGACGATGCAGCGGTTCGGGATCGGCAGCGTGGTGCATTTCGCCGCGCTGATCGAGGCGGGCCAGTCCGTCCTCACGCCGCTGCCGTTTTTCCGCAACAACGTCGCGGGCACCCTGTCGCTGCTGGAGGCGATGCAGGCGGCGGAGGTGACGCGGCTGGTGTTTTCCTCGACGGCGGCGGTGTACGGCAACCAGACCCATGTGCCCCTGCTGGACGAAAGCCTGCCGCGCCAGCCCATCAACCCCTATGGCGACAGCAAGGCGATGGTCGAGACGGTGCTGGAGGCCTGCGCGCGCGCCCACGGGTTGCAGGCCATCGCGCTGCGCTATTTCAATGCGTGCGGTGCCGATGCGCAGGGCCGCTGCGGAGAGCGCCACGACCCCGAGACGCATCTGATCCCGCTGATCCTTCAGGCCGCCCTTGGCACGCGCGACCAGATCAAGGTGTTCGGCACGGATTACGACACGCCCGACGGCACCTGCATCCGCGATTACATCCATGTCAGCGATCTGGCGTCGGGGCATGTGGCGGCGGTGACGCATCTGCTGGCACAGGGCGCCGTTGGGGGCACCGCCGGGGTCACGCCGGTCAATCTGGGCACCGGCGCGGGGCTGAGCGTGCGCGAGGTGATCGCGGCGGTCAAACGCCACACCAACCAGCCTTTCGACGTGGTCGAGCAAAGCCGCCGCGCAGGCGATCCCGCCCGACTGGTGGCGGATGTGTCGCGGGCGCATGATCTGCTGGGCTGGCAGGCGCGCCACAGCGACATCGACACCATCGTGCGCGACGCCTGGGCCTTTGCGCAGCAATAGCGCCTGCCGCCTTGCCCTACTGCGGCCCCCGCCCCGCGGACTGCGCCTGCGAACTGCCCGTCAGCTGCGGTTATAGATATCCTCGTAGCGCACGATGTCGTCCTCGCCCAGATAGCCGCCGGTCTGGACCTCGATCAGATACATCGGCAGCTTGCCGGGGTTGGCCATGCGGTGACGCGCGCCCAGCGGAATATAGACACTCTCGTTTTCGGTCACCAGCCGCGTCTCGCCCTCGACGGTGACCTCGGCGGTGCCCGCCACGACGATCCAGTGCTCCGAGCGGTGGTGGTGGCTTTGAAGGCTCAGCACGCCCCCCGGTTTGACCATGATCTGTTTGACCTGAAACCGCTGGCCCGCGCTCAGGGTTTCGTACCAGCCCCAGGGGCGGTGAAAGCGGGGATAGTCGTCGGCCTGCGGCACCTGCTGCGCGCGCAGGGTTTCGACCACGCGCTTTACATCCTGAAGCCGCGATTTATCCGCCACCAGCACCGCATCGCGCATGGCGACCGCGACGATGTTGTCCAGCCCCAGCCCGACCAGCTGTGTGTTGCCCTCGTCCGCGCGCAGATAGCTGTCGGTGCAGTCGATGGCCGTCACGCTGCCGTGGGTGGCCATGCCCTGTGCATCGGGTCCGGCGGCCTGCCACAGCGCGTCCCATGATCCCAGATCGGACCAGTCGCTGCCCAGGGGCACGGCCATCACCGTCTGCGCGTTTTCCATGATCGCATAGTCGAACGAAATCGCGCGCGCCGTGTCATAGGCCGGGCCCAGACGCTCGAACCCCAGATCGGTGCTGCGGCCTGTGACGGCGCTGCGGCAGGGATCAATCAGATCGGGGGCATGGGCGGCAAAGGCGGCCAGAATATCGCCCACACGGAACAGGAAAATCCCCGCATTCCACAGATAGCTGCCCGCCTCCAGAAAGGCCTGCGCCGTCTCCAGATCGGGCTTTTCGCGGAAACTGCGCAGGGGGGTTGCGGTTGCAGGCGCGGCAGGGCCCGCCAGTTCGAGATAGCCATAGCCGGTTTCGGGCCGGTCGGGCGTAACCCCGAAGGTCACCAGCGCGCCACCCGTCTGTGCCGCCTGCCGGGCCGCGCGCACGGCGGCCAGAAACCCGTCCAGATCCCCGATCACATGATCCGAGGGGGCCACCAGCATAAACGCCTCCGGCGTCTGCTCCAGCATCAGCGCGGCGGCAAGGATCGCGGGGGCTGTATCGCGGCGGGCGGGTTCGACCACCACGCGGGCATCGGCCAGACCGGTCTGGGCGCATTGCTCGGTCGCCATAAAGCGGAAATCGTTTTCCGTCATCACCAGCGGTGCTGCGAAATCCGGCCCGGTAAAGCGGCGCAGCGTCATCTGGAACAGGCTGTGATCGCCCATCAGCCTGGCGAATTGTTTGGGATAGGCGCTGCGCGAGGCAGGCCACAGGCGCGTCCCTGCCCCGCCGCACAGGATTACGGGATGTATCAGGTCCATCAGTCGCCTCCGAACAGATCGCGGGTAAAGACCTTGTCGGCCACGTCTTCGAGATCGGCGGTCATGCGGTTGGCGATGATGACATCGGCCTCGGCCTTGAACGCCTCCAGATCGCGCACCACGCGCGAGTTGAAGAACCGCGTCTGCTCCATCGCAGGCTCGAACACGATGACCTCGACGCCCTTTGCCTTGATCCGTTTCATGATCCCCTGCACCGACGACTGGCGAAAGTTGTCCGACCCCGCCTTCATCACCAGCCGGTACACGCCCACGACGCGAGGGGCGCGCGCGATGATCTGCTCGGACAGGAAATCCTTGCGCGTGCGGTTGGCATCGACGATGGCGCGGATCAGGTTTTGCGGCACCTCGGAATAATTCGCCAGCAGTTGTTTGGTGTCCTTGGGCAGGCAATAGCCGCCATAGCCGAACGAGGGATTGTTGTAGTGCCCGCCGATGCGCGGATCGAGGCTGATCCCCTCGATGATCTGGCGGCTGTCGACACCGCGCGACATGGCATAGCTGTCCAGCTCGTTGAAAAAGGCGACGCGCATGGCGAGGTAGGTATTGGCAAACAGCTTGATCGCCTCGGCCTCCGGGGCGTCGGTGAATTTGACCGGCGCGTCCTTGTCGATGGCCCCCTGCACCAGCAGCTCGGCAAACCTGTGCGCGGCGGGGGTGGTGGCGCCGACGATGATCCGGCTGGGGTGCAGATTGTCGTGCAGCGCGCGCCCCTCGCGCAGGAATTCGGGGCTGAACATGATCCGGTCACTGCCGGTCCGCGCGCGCATCCGCTGGGTAAAGCCTACGGGAATGGTGGATTTGATCACGATCTGGGCCGTGTCGTTTTGCGCCAGCGCCTGTTCGATCACCGTCTCGACGCTGGAGGTGTCAAAATAATCGTGCTGCGTGTCGTAATTGGTGGGCGTGGCCACGATGATGTAATCGGCGCCCTGAAATGCGGCCGCCGCATCGGTCGTCGCCGTCAGGTTCAGATCATGGTTTGCCAGAAAATCGTCGATATCAGGGTCTACGATGGGGCTTTTGCGCGCATTGACCTGTGCGACGCGCGCGGCGTCAATATCCACTGCGACCACTTCGTTATGCTGGGCCAGCAAGATTGCGCCGGACAAACCGACATACCCCAGACCTGCGACTGCGATTTTCATGGGGTGTTCCCTTTAGAAAGTTTGGTCATAATCGCCCACATTAGGCTCTGTTCTGATGACATCATCAATGGCTTTGAAGATCATGCGCAGCTCGGCCTCCGAGGTGGCGCTTTCGCAGACCACCACCAGATTGGGCGTGTTCGAGGAGGCGCGTACCAGCCCCCAGCTGCCATTGTCGAGGATCACGCGCACCCCGTTCACGGTCACGATCTGCGCCACTTTGCGCCCTGCAAATTCGGTCACATTCTCCAGTTTAGAGACGATACGCGCGAGGATATCGTATTTTTCCTCGTCGGCGGCATAGGGCGACAGGGTCGGCATCGCATAGGTCACGGGCAGCGCGCGGCGCAGGTCGGACATGGACATATCGGGGTTGCGGTCCATCAGTTTGCAAATCTCGACGGCGACCCGCAGGCCGCAGTCGTATCCGCGGCCCAACGGCTCTGCCAGAAAATAATGGCCCGATTTCTCGAACCCTGCCAGCGCGCCTAATTCCTTGACCCGCCGTTTCATGTGGGAATGGCCGGTCTTCCAGTAATCCGCCGTGACCCCGTTGGCGCGCAACACCGGATCGGAGGCAAACAGGCCCGTTGATTTCACATCCGCGACAAAGGTGGCGCCGGGGTAGATCGCGCTCAGATCGCGGGCCATGATGACCCCCATCTTGTCGGCAAAGATCTCCTCCCCCTCGTCGTCGACCACGCCGCAGCGATCGCCGTCGCCGTCAAATCCGAGGGCGAAATCCGCGCCCGACGCTTTGACAGAGGCGCTCATGTCGTGGAGCATTTCCATCGCTTCGGGGTTGGGATTGTAATGCGGGAAGGTGTAGTCGAGCGTGTTGTGCGAGGGCACGACCTCGACGCCCATGCGGGCAAACAGTTCGGGCGCAAAGGCCGCCGCCGTGCCGTTGCCCGTGGCGCAGACGACCTTGAGCGGCCGTGTCATGCGAAAGTCGCCCACCAGATCGTCGAGATACGCCTCGCGCACCCCGTCGACAAATTCATAGGACCCGCCGGCGCGCGCCACCCCGCGCCCCTCCAGCACGATGCCCTTCAGCTCGGCCATCTCGTCGGGGCCGTGGGTCAGCGGGCGCTCGAACCCCATTTTGACGCCGGTCCAGCCGTTGGGATTATGCGAGGCCGTGACCATCGCCACCGCTGGCGCGTCCAGATGGAACTGCGCGAAATAGGCCATCGGCGAGACGGCAGGCCCGATGTCGCGCACCGCGATCCCCGCCTGCATCAGCCCCAGCATCAGCGCGTTTTTGATCGACAGCGAATAGTCGCGGTAGTCATTGGCCACGGCAATCACCGGATCAATGCCGCGCAGGTGCATCTGCGTGCCCAGACCCAGACCCAGTGCTGTGATGCCCGGCAGGTTGATCCCCTCGGGGTACTGCCAGCGCGCGTCATATTCGCGAAACCCCGTGGGGGCGATCATGGGGTCGCGCAAAAAGTCCCATGTGTTGGGCGTCACGGTTGAAAGGGGCTTGTTCATAAGGGTCTGATTTCTGTTTGTTTGATCCCTACTGGTAGCGGATCGGGGGTGATTTTCAATGCGCTGTTATGCTTTGCCCAGCCGTGTGCCTACGCCGTCACGCCCTTGCAGGGCCTGCCACCATTCGGGGTTGTCCAGATACCAGTCCACGGTTTTCTCCAGCCCCTGTTCAATGGTGACCGAGGGGCGCCAGCCCAGTTCGCTGCGCATGCGGGTAGGGTCGATGGCATAGCGGGCATCGTGGCCGGGGCGATCGGTGACAAAGGTGATCTGTTCGGCGTAGGGCGTCTGTTTGGGGCGGCGCGCATCCAGCAGGCCGCAGATGTGGCGCACCAGATCAATATTGCTGCGCTCGTTCTCGCCGCCGATGTTATAGCTGCGCCCGGTCACCCCGTCCGACAGCACCCGCAGCAGCGCATCCGCGTGGTCCTCGACGTACAGCCAGTCGCGCACATTGGCGCCGTCGCCGTAGACGGGGATCGGCTTGCCCGCCAGCGCGTTCAGGATCACCACGGGGATCAGCTTTTCGGGGAAATGATAGGGGCCGTAGTTGTTGGAACAATTGCTGAGCACGACCGGCAGGCCGTAGGTCTCGCCCCAGGCGCGCACCAGATGGTCGCTGGCCGCCTTGGACGCGGCATAGGGGGAGCGGGGATCATAGGGCGTTTCTTCGGTAAACTGGCCGGTGGGGCCAAGGGTGCCAAAGACTTCGTCGGTGGAGACATGGTGGAAGCGCGCCACCCCTGCCGCCCGCGCGGCCTGCAACATCTGGAAGGTGCCGATGATGTTGGTCTGCATAAACGCATCCGGCCCGTCAATCGAGCGGTCGACATGGCTCTCGGCGGCGAGGTGCATCACATGGGTGGGGGCGTGGCGTTTGAAAATATCCGCCAGCGCCTGCGCGTCGCAAATATCCGCCTGCTCGAAATGATAAAGGGGGCTGTCCGCCACAGGGGCGATGTTCTCGAGGCAGGCGGCATAGGTCAGCTTGTCGAGGTTCACGACCGGAATGCCGCGCGTCACCGCCGTGCGCACCACGGCCGAGCCGATGAACCCTGCCCCGCCTGTCACCAGAAGTTTCATGCGCGCACCTCATATTCGAAAGGGGTTTCAAGGGCCGACAGGGGGGCCGCGTCGCGGTCCTTGTCCGACAGGATCGCCGCATCCGCCAGCGGCCAGTCGATGCCGATGGCCGGATCATTCCACACCACCGCCCCTTCCAGCGCGGGGGCATAGGTGTCGGTGCATTTATAGATGATCTCGCAATCGGGCGTCAGCGTCATAAAGCCATGCGCGAACCCCGCAGGCACCAGCAACTGGTGACCGTTCTCAAAGCTCAGCTCGGCCCCTGTCCACTGGCCATAGGTCGCAGAGCCGCGGCGGATGTCGACCGCCACATCAAACAGCGCGCCGCGCCCGCAGCGCACCAGCTTGTCCTGCGCCTGCGGGGGGGCCTGAAAATGCAGCCCGCGCACCGTGCCGCGTGCCGAGGAAAACGAATGGTTGTCCTGCACGAAATCAAAGTGCAGCCCGGCATCGGCCATATGTGCGGCGCTCCAGGATTCCGAGAAGAAGCCGCGCGCATCGCCGTGGCGTTTGGGGGCCAGCAGCATCACATCGGGCAGGTTGGTCGGGGTCACTGTCAGCATGGGGGGCTTTCTGTTCGGGAACTGAAGGAAACTATAGCATCACATCGCGTCATTTTGAGGGCTGTTTCATAAAACTGCGCGCGCGGCGCATCGCCTTGAGCAGGGCAATCGGATAAAGGCCCGCACGCGGCGCCCAGTCGCGCGGCGGATCGGTGGGCCGGCTGTCGGGGGGGGCACCTGTGCGCAGGGGGGCGATGTCCATGATCGCATCCAGCGCCGTGCCGCTGGTGGTGCGCGCCAGCACCCCGCCGCTGTGGTCTTGTAGCAGTGACAGGA
>ENA-ORXR01003605-ORXR01003605.1-marine-metagenome-genome-assembly--contig:-NODE-3605-length-13690-cov-23.859473_pt1 | contig 13690 bp, 9 predicted proteins | sample MGYA00237866_ERZ511479 | MGnify/ENA metagenome assembly ERZ511479 | reverse complement strand
GTCAAATTTAGCCAAACATATAAAAAAAATAACTTCTTCATTTGGGGTAGATTATTTTCTTCCTCTTCCCTAAATTAAAGATAATTGTGTCCATGTACTTGGCTGCGGGGGCTTTCTCAAACACGCGCTCATTTCTGAACCATAGTCCGATGCGGATACGGAATCTCAATCCCCTCACTATCAAAACGCTCCTTGATAGACTTCAACACATCCCACTCCAACTCAAGGCTCTTCGGATTGGTAGGCGACCACGCAAAAGCCTTCAAATCCACCGAAGAATCTGACAAAGCCACCACTTTTACCCGCACGTCGGGTTCTCCGGCTTCCCGTTCTTCATCGGTTCGGTTATCCCAAAAATTAGGATGATTCCGAATTTCGGTAGCAATAATTTCCATCGCCTTATCAATATTAGAATCATAACTAATACCAAATGTAATATGTCGGCAAATCTTCTCATCGTCAATCGTGCTATTGATAATTTTATCCTCACTCATCTTACTATTTGGGATAATAATACGCCGATTTTCCATATCACGAATCACGACATGGCGCATCGTAATATCCGTTACTTTACCAACCAAGCCATCATTCGTCTGAATCGTATCGCCAACCCGAAAAGGCTTAAAAAAAATGATAAACACCCCACCAATAATATTTGCAAACGCCTGTTGAGAAGCAAAACCAATTATTGCCGCGAATATCCCTGCCCCCGCAAACAAAGCCGTACCAATACTTTTCAACGGCGGTATCACATTGATAATCATAATCACTGCAACTGTATAGACAATCACCCGAACCGAGTTTTTCATGAAATTCAACTGCGTAATATTCGGATTCGCCTGCCGTTCCTCTCGCTTAATCATCGAATTGATTACCCCATTCAGTACTCGAATCACAACTATCGCAATAACAATAATAATCAACGAACTAATCAAATATGGCAGAATTGCCTTCAAATTTTCCATATATTTTTATTTTCTACTAATTTTCTATTTTTTAATATAAAAATACTTTTTATTTACTCATTTAGAGTATCTTTGTGTGGCAAATATATCGGTTAAAAACCGTTTTTTGCAAAAACGATTATAATATCATTTTTTGGGCTTTTAAAAAATCCAAACACCTCACTCACTTCGTAGGTACTATATTGAACTTTATTTTTTAACATAAGACTTTTCCTAAATTTTTCCCCCTTCTACATTACATGAAAAAGTATTCAACTAAAATTTTCATTACTATGGACCAAAAACTTATTCATTTCTTCGGAATGATGTTTTTAATAGCATCATTCTCTCTCCCTGCAAATGCAGCAGTTATTACAGTCACCACCTCTGCCGATGCAGGCGCAGGTTCGCTCCGCGATGCAGCGGCAGTAGCCGTTGCGGGTGATGACATTGTATTTGATGCAGCTACCGACGGCGTACCGATTATGCTCACAAGCGGCGCGATTACCTTTAGCGTAGCCGTCACGATTACCGGAAACGGACAAGGCGTAACTATCGTTGACGGTGGTGGCGCAAGCGGCATTTTCGACATTCAAAATGCCGGAACGGTTGACGTAGTAGGCATGAGTCTCATCAATGGTGCAGCAGCCGTAAGCGGTGGTGCGATTCTTACAGTTAATACCACATTGACTGTCGATAACACCATGTTCAATAGCAATACTGCCGCAGGTGCAGCCGCTATCGAAGGTGGTGGCGCGATTCACAATACAGGCGGTATGGTCACAGTCACCAACTCTATGTTTGTCAACAACACAGCTACGGGTGCTTCCGGTAGTGGTGGCGCGATACTCAATGCTACGGGCGGCAATTTGGTTGTAACAGGTTCTGCCTTCTCAGATAATGTTTCTTCACGCGCAGGTGGTGGTATCGAATCCAACTCCGGTGCAGGCACGATGCTTACAATTACCGATTGTACATTCGACCTCAATGCTACGGGCGCAGCTCCCGGAAATGGCGGTGGTATTCACATCACAGGACCTACTAATATTGACATTACAGGTGGTTCGTTTACAGGCAATACAGCCTCAGCCGAAGGTGGCGGATTCTGGAATGGCAACGGCGTAGCCAATGTGGACGGCGTTCTATTCGAAGCCAACGTAGCGAGTGGCGCAGGTGCCGACCAAGGCGGTGGCGCGATTTTCAACGTCGGCGGCGGTGGTGTCGTCAATGTGACGGATTGTACAATCATTGATAATGTTGCAGATGGCGCAGCCGGAAGCGGTGGTGGTATTCTCAACGATGCAGGGGGTAGCCTTACTGTAACCAATACCGTTATCACAGGCAATACATCAGTACGTGCAGGTGGTGGTATTGAGGACAATTCGGGCGCAGGTACAGTATTTACCGTAACCGGTTGTACAATTAATAATAACACAACAGGCGCATCACCCGGAAATGGTGGTGGTATTCACATTACAGGTCCCGGTGACTTGGATATTAGTGGCGGTACAGTCATTGGTAATGTTGCCGCAGCCGAAGGTGGTGGATTGTGGAACGGCATAGGTACAATGACCGTTACGAGTGTAGATATTACAGGAAATATCGCCAATGGCGCAGGTGCTGACCAAGGCGGTGGTGGTGTATTCAACGCAGGTGGTACAGTAGTGATTGATATGAGTACCATTAATGGAAATATCGCCGACGGTGCAGCCGGTTCAGGTGGTGGTATTTTGAATGATGCAGGTGGAAATTTGACCGTAACCAATACAACTATTGCGGGCAATACATCAGTACGTGCAGGTGGAGGTATCGAAGATAACTCCGGTGCAGGTACGACTTTCGTAGTGACTGATTGTAATATTGATGGCAATAGCACAGGCGCATCCCCCGGAAATGGTGGCGGTATTCACATTACAGGTCCTGGTGACTTGGATATTTCAGGTGGTACAGTGAATGGCAATACAGCCGCAGCCGAAGGTGGCGGTCTGTGGAACGGTACAGGCGTAATGACTGTTACAAGCGTAACCATTAACAATAATACAGCTTCCGGTGCAGGTTCTGACCAAGGCGGTGGCGGTGTATTCAACGCAGGTGGTACGATTGTAATCGACATGTCAACTATCAATAATAATGTAGCCGACGGTGCAGCCGGTTCAGGTGGTGGTATTTTGAATGATGCAGGTGGTACATTGACCGTAACCAATACGACTATCAATGGCAATACATCTGTACGTGCAGGTGGTGGTATTGAAGATAATTCGGGCGCAGGTACAGTTGTTACGATTACCAATGTTATCATCAACGATAATAGTACAGGTGCATCCCCCGGAAATGGTGGTGGTATTCACATCACAGGACCCGGCGATATGGATATTGCACAAAGCACTATCAACGGCAATACAGCCGCAGCCGAAGGCGGTGGCGTATGGAACGGTAGTGGCGTAATGACTATCACGACAACCACGCTTGACGGCAATACCGCAAGCGGCGACCCTGCCGACCAAGGCGGTGGCGGTGTATTCAATAATGGTGGTACAATTAATATCACTTACACCACGATTTCTAATAACATCACAGACGGCGCAGCCGGAAGCGGTGGAGGTATTCAGAATGTCGCAGGTGGTACGGTGACGACTGATTATACAACAGTTTCGGGCAATACAACAGCCGGAACAGGTGGTGGTGTAAACAACGATGACGGAACGATTGCTATCAATGCCACAACAATCACTGATAACAGCGCAATCGCTGACGGTGGAGGTATTAATAGTATTTCCAATCCAGTATCTTTACTAAGTAGCATCGTTGCTGGTAATACAGGCGGTACAGGACAGGATGTAGCTGGTGCGATTGTTTCTAATGGCTTCAACCTTGTAGGACAGGATGACGCAGGTGCGTTCGCTGCCCAAGGTACAGACAAAGCCGGTGATGCAGGACTCAGCCCACTTGCTGACAATGGCGGACCTACACAAACACACGCTTTACTATGTGCAACGAGTCAAGCAGTTGATATGGGAAATCCTGCCGACAATACTGCCGCACAAAACGGTTCGGCTGTTGAAAACGGTATCCGCGACATAGGAGCTTACGAAAGCCCTGCAGATTGTCCGATAGAAGATGTACCGACACTCGGCGAATGGAGTTTGATAATGCTTGCTTTACTGATGTTGATTATTGGTGTAGTGAGTATTCGCCAGAGAGAAGAAAATGTTGCTTTTTCCTAATCGGAAAATGAGCTCTCTATTTTTCATTATAAAGGTCACTCCGGCATTGTCGGAGTGACCTTTTATTTTTGAATCATCGAATACAAAATACGGTCAGTACCTTCAATTTTCTGTTTGTTTTTTATCGTAAAATTTTTGCCAAAAGTCGCTTCAAAACCCTCTTCTGTATAATCAGGAAAAATATCCTCACGCGTAGCTAGCAAAGTGCGTACACGCGGGTCGCTTTTCGGTACAAATTCGATGATAAGTTGAGGCGTTAATTCAGCAAAAAAATCAGCCAATTTACCTAAAGTAACATTATTGGAAATCGCTAAATGATGCACCAATGCCAATGCAAGAATCAAATCGGGTTTTTCGCGCTTGAATATGCTGTCCCGTTCTTCGTTATTCCAACCGATAGCAGGGCTTGGATTGGTAAGGTCGAGCAGTAGCGGAAGGATATTTTTTTCTCGTTTTTCCTTGATTTTCAAATAGTTATACTCGACAGCAAGGTGGTCAATGTCAAATGCAATTGTGTAAGCACGTTGGGCAGCGAGGCGACTGAAAGTGCCATCATTCGCACCCAAATCCCACACCAATTTTGCGTCAATACTTTCCAGTAAATCACCAACAAGTGTTTGTTTTTTTGCTAAATAATCATTGCTCAAAATCGTTTCTTCATAATACTTGCCCCACTCCGTCCTGTTGGTTTTTAAGCGCAATTTTTTAATACCATTTTCTAAGCTGTCAATCAAGCCCATCATAGCGGCGCGGCTGATTTTTCGGGTGGTTTTTGCAGCATCATTTTCGGAATCAGCATGTCGCTTTTGACTCTTGGCATGTAAGTGAATATGCAAAAACAAAGGCACACGAAAACGACTCTTGAACGGCAGCAAACTACTCGCCAAATCCAATGGAACCCCGTCGATATAATCACGCATCATTGCACCCATCCGCGGGTCGTGATACGCCATGAGCGCGAGCGGCGCGAGGAAGTGACGGCAAAACTGCCCATAAGCTATCCACGGGCTGCCTTCTTCGTATTTTTCAAACGAAAGTGTATCAATAAAAATGGGTTTTCCCTTGTGAAATTGTATATTGTAGGCACTCGCATCTTTGAGGATCATGCCTTGTTCGAGGGCTTTGCGTTGGATGGCGAGGGTAGTCAGTGCAGCGTCTTGGTACTGCGTAAACGACCATTCATGAGGATAGGAAATGAAGGGGATTTTTTCGGCTTGCAGAAGCTTGTATTGAGCAGTATTTTTCGTAGAATCAAAATCGATTTCGTTGTGCGGAATCAATAATTCTGCTTTGGTGAGTACAGGATATAACTTCGACATTAATTCATCGTAATTCGCTTGATATGAGCGATTTACAACACGAAAAATATTATTTTCCCGTACAAAAACATAGCCACTTGGGTCGCGGAAAGAACTATTGAGTGGTTTCATCATTCGTCAATTCTTCTTCGGTTGTTCGCTTTTTTCCAAACAATCCCAAAACCCAATCCGTTACAGCGTTTTTCGCCATTTTAAAATAAAAAGCAAGTGCCAAAAATCCGGCTATCAAGGCTTGTACGATGAGGCTTCCGGTGCCGGGATCAAGGTAAAGTAATATAAAATCCAACATTGGTTTGATTTAATAAATAATTAGCAAAGATACAGTTTTTTGGGTAGCAACGTAAACGATATGAAGTTCGTTGTACCAAAAAACACGCCTAAAAAAACTCAAATCCCAATTAACAAATTCCAAATTCCAAAAAAAAGACTACCAAGTATCAATTCGATTGGAATTTGGATTTTGGATTTTGCAAGTTGTTCGCAGCTTGCGATATTACAAATGAAATGTGAAGTTCTTTTTGCGTCGTTCCATAGTACCGAAATCATAAAGAACCAATAAAGTGCATTGACATATAGCGGCGGTGTAGGTTTTTATTTATATTGACGGCATTAAAAAATTAGAATAACGACCGTTTTATGGTTTGGAATAATTTAAAAATGCTATCAATGATGGACGTGAAGAATTTTACATTCTTTACAGTACTTGTGTGTTTTTTACTCAACTCAATTAATGTACACGCCCAAATCGGCATCCCCGAACCACCGCCGCTTGATACCACCAAACAACGCATTAAAATCGACAATGCCGATTCAGCCGAATACATCAAAACCGACGACGAAACGCAAAAAATCCTCGTCGGGAATGTTGTCTTGAATCAAAAAGGTACGATGATGTATGCCGATAGCATGGTCGTGGTGGAGCAAAAAGTACGGGCATTTGGCAATATTGTCATTGAGCAAGATACGACCACAATTTATGCTAACCGCTTGAATTACAACGGCGATACGCGCAAGGCAACACTTATCGACAAGGTGGTTTTATCCGACGGCAAACAAAAATTATTCACGGATAAGTTGGACTATAACCTCGACACCGAAATTGGCGAGTACCATACAGGCGCGACCCTCGAAGGCGACAATATCAATCTCAAAAGCCAGCACGGCTATTACCACACCGAAACAAAACAAGCCTATTTTAAAGGCAATGTCGAAGTCGTCGATTCTAATTTTACGCTGAAAGCAGATACGCTGCATTACGATACCGAAAAGCAGATTTCTTACTTTCACGGACCTACCGACATCGTGACGGACGACAAGCAAATATATTGCGAAGCAGGTTTTTATAATTCAGCAGAAAATTATGCCGAATTTGAACAAAACGTTAAATACAAAGGCGAAAACCAATACGCCACTTCCGACAAAATCATCTATGACGGCGATAAGGACGAGGTATATTTTGAGGGAAAAACCAATTTTCAAGACGAAAACCGCACCGTAGAATCCGGCGATGCCTACTACGACTCAGAGCGCAAGATTTCACAGTTTCGCAACAACGTCAGAATCGCCGATTCCACCCAGGTCATTTATGCCGATAGCTTGGATTATTACGAGGAATTGGATTCCCTGAAAGCATGGGGCGATGTGGTCATTCAAAGCCGCGAACGAGACATTTGGGCGGATAGCCTCCAATACGGAGAAAGAGCCGGAACGGGCATCGCATGGGGCAAAGTTGTCATGATAGATTCAACGCAATCTATCTGGGCAGACCAACTCGAATACGGCAACCAAAGCACCGCCACTGCAATAGGTAAGGTCTTGATTATCAATCACAAAGATGACATTATCCTTGAATCCAAATACGCTACCTACAACGACAGTACCGACTACCTATACGCCACCGGACGCCCCCTCATGCGTACCCTCGTAGATGGCGATACACTCTACCTCGCGGCAGATACTTTGCGTTCATTTCAGCCGGATTCGGTGCAGACAGACGGACGGATTTTGCTGGCGCAAAACAACGTGCGTGTCTATAAAAACGACCTTCAGGCGGTGAGTGATTCGATGGTGTATAGCACCGTGGATTCGACCTTTCAGTTTTACAAACAGCCTGTAGTGTGGTCAGATACCAGCCAATTTTCGGCAGATACGATTGTTATTTTTCAAAAAAATAATGATATACATAAAATTGATTTGACAGGAAATGCCTTCATTATCAACGAAACAGACGACCAATTTTATAATCAAATTAAAGGGAAAAATATCTATGTGAAATTCGACAGCAACCAAGTCCGAATAATGGATGTACGCGCGGGCGGTGAGACGATTTATTATGTCAAAGACGATAAAAATGCCTATGTCGGTGTCAACAAAACGACTTGTAACAACATGTTGATTTACTTTGGCAATAACGAAGTCGAACAAATCAATTTTTACCAACAACCCAATGCCAATATCACCCCGATGAAACAAGCCAATCACAATTCTCTGCGACTCGGTGGCTTCAAATGGCGCGATAAACTACGTCCTAAATCGCCTTATGACGTGCGTTACAAAAAATGAGTGAATTTTTGATTCAGTGATTTTTGATTTCAGATTAATTTCGTGTAAATGATTTCATTTTATTCAATCAAAAATCACGGAATCAAAAATCAAAAATTCATTCATTCATTAACTCATTGAATTAAAATAACGCCGCGCCTCCCGCATCACACGCGGTGCCATGATAATCGTAGCCGTCATAGTAGGTATTGCCATCAATGCAAATGCGCCGTCGATGAGGTTGAGCATCGCGCTTAGTGAGGTCGTGGCACCGAGCAGGATGCTTGCGATGTAGAAGTAATTATACCAATGTTTTTTATCTGCACCAATCAGAAAAGCCGCGCATTTTGACCCGTAATAAGAATACGAAAACAAAGATGATACACTAAACACCACAATACACGCCAACAAAACATACTCGCCACCCGGCATTGCGCCATCAAATGCCGAAGCGGTCAGACTCACGCCATTGCTGCCGGAAGTCTCCCACACGCCCGTCACCAGAATCGTCAATGCAGTCAGTGTACATACGATGAGTGTATCAATAGCCGGACCCAGCATCGCCACCAAGCCCTCGCGGACAGGTTCGGAAGTTCGGGCTGCGCCGTGTGCCATCGGTGCTGTACCAATACCCGCTTCATTGGAAAATGCCCCGCGCCGAATCCCCAATAAAATCAAGCCGCCGACCACACCACCGAGCAATGGTTCGCCCTTATAATTATTCGCTGCAAAAGCATCCGTAAAAATCATCGCCAGATACTTCGGCACTTGGTCGATATGCACCGCGAGAATAATCAAAACAGAAATAAAATACAGCACGACCATCGCCGGAACAAGCCTTGCCGCCGTCTTACTGATACGTTTCAAACCACCCAAAACGACAATTCCCGTGATGACAGATAAGATAATTCCAATGGTCAAATCCGATGCAAAACCCGTTTCTATTCCATTGGGAATCAACAAAATATCGCGGATAGCTTGGGTCAATTGATTCACATTAAAAACAGGTAGCGCACCAATCAATCCCGCCAAACTAAAAAACACCGCCAAAGGACGCCACCGCTTCCCCAAGCCTTCGGTGATAAAATACATCGGACCGCCCTGCACCTCTCCTGCCGAATCTTTACCCCGATACATAATCGCCAATGTAGAAGTAAAAAACTTGGTACACATCCCAATCAAACCACTCACCCACAACCAAAAAATCGCGCCCGGACCACCAATCGTAATCGCCACCGCTACGCCTGCAATATTGCCCATACCAATCGTTGCAGAAAGTGCTGTTGTGAGGGCTTGAAAATGCGTAATTTCACCCGGCGCGTCGGGGTCGTCGTACTTGCCGCGTGTGACCTGTATCGCATGTCCGAGATACCGAAAGGGCAAAAAACGGGAACGCACCAACAAATACAATCCGCCCCCGACCAACAAGACCAATAAGGGTAGTCCCCACACAAAAGACGCAAATGCGCCCGTCCATTTATCTATTAATTCCAACATAAAAATAGTTGAGTTTGTAGCACGGTACTTCCAGTCCGTGTCACGTTAATTTGTCCATACACACGGGGAACGGGCTGGAAGCACCGTTCTACGAAACGCGAATCGGAAGTGTCGCGTTACATTATTTTTCAAAAATATATCCGCCTTCCGTCGCGCCCCAAACCTGTTTCCCATCCGTATCAAAGCCTTAGTCCCAACTCATAATTACGCCATCTTTCACCGTTACCGTAGAAGTCGCTTAGGTCGCGCCGCGCAAGGTGCTTTTGCAATTATTTTCCAATGTTGAGCCTGTGTATTCTTCTTTTCTGACCTTTTTGAGATAGACGGTGCAGCCTTCGCGCGCTTCCAGAACGCTCTCGTCAAATTGCTCAAAAAACGCCGGCGTTTTCCATTTTCCAATAAAATTATCCGGTAGTGCATTAAATGAGCACTTTTATAAAAAAAATAGCAATAAAGTACCTAACATTGCTGAATGACTAAAAACAAGAATGAAAGGTGCCCTTATTGCTTAGGTACAAATCTACGACCGAAAGGTTGGAATACCAAGAAAACGAAGCGGAGGTTAAAATGTGGTTGTTGCAAAAAACAGTTTGTGATGAATGGGAAGAGTTGGTTTGTCAGTGATGTGCAAGAGGAGTTGATTGACGCTTTATTACTCGAACGTATTTCTTTGAGGGGAATCTGTCGAGTAGTGAAAATTTCTCTTTCTTGGTTGTTATGCTACATTAAAAAGCTGTATAGCGAACAGCCAGACGATTTGAATTACGATATGCCTGAATCCTTTGATGTAAAGACTCTTCTGCATATTTTACGGAAATTATATTTGAACTTATTTATTTATTATAAAATACCAAAATTTGTTTTTAAAAAGTAGTTTGGGAATCGGTACAAGTCGTCGGACATTTGCAAAATGTCCGACGAGTAGGCATCTACCCTAAAAAGATAGAATTAATACATATATAATTTATCATAAAATATGAAGAAGAACCAAAATTACGTTGGTCTCGCGTCCTACAACTTTTACATTTCATATTAATTATTTTACATTTTACATTTCACTGAAACCAACATTTTTGTTCCCAAAACTACACCACTCGTCGATATTGCACGTCTGTGACGATGTATTTCTCTGTAAAGCAGTATATTTGAGGCTTATTTACAAAATTAGCTATTTTGCTACATTATTTTTTCTATAATAAGTTTTAGTCAAATGAATGAGTTTGAAAGGGTATAAACTTATGAAAATTAGTTTGTAACATATATTTCATTCCCCATACTCATCTTAATTTTGGACTTGAACTTAATTAGACTTCATCCGATTTAAACTATGAAGAATTTTTTTACTTGTTTATTCGCACTATGTCTGTGTGCATTTACTTACGGACAACAAGAAGCCTCCAATATGGTCTTGCTCGACCAACTTCAATATGATGTAGGTGGCAATGACGTATGGGGCTATGTAGCACCGGACGGCACGGAATACGCCTTGATGGGCTTGCGCGACAGAACATCCGTAGTAAGCCTTGCCGACCCAACAGATATCCAAGAAGTGGGTGCTGTGTACGGAACAAGTTCTGTATGGCGCGACCTCAAAACATGGGAGGAATACGCCTACGTAAGCAACGATAATGGAGGTGATGTAGCGATTATAGACCTACGAGACCTACCCAATAGTGTCCCACACGTTGTTTTTCAGCCTTCGTTCGATGGTGATATACTACAAAATGTTCACAATATATACATTGATGAATTTGGCTTCCTCTATATAGTAGGTTCCAATCTCAATGGTGGTGCTCCTATCATCTACGACCTCACAGAAGACCCGATGAATCCGGTTTTTGCAGGTCTTGTTACCTCGGACAACCCGGATGAGGAACTACCACCTTACGCGCATGACGTGTATGTACGTGATAACTTGATGTACACCTCCGATATTTATGATGGAGTATTCGCCGTACATGATGTGACAGATAAAAGTAATATCCAAATTCTTGCGGCACAATCTACACCATTTACATTTACCCATAATACATGGTTATCGGATGATGGTAATACACTATATACAACAGACGAATTGGCTAATGCACCGACAGGCGCATATGATATTTCTGATTTGAATGATATTAAAAAATTAGCTGAATTTCGTCCGTCTGCTACTATCGGAAGAGGTGTCATCCCACATAATGTACACGTTCTCAATGATTTCTTAGTGATTTCTCATTACACAGACGGTGTTATTATTGTAGATGCCAATGAGCCTGCTAATATGGTAGAGGTCGGCAACTATGATACTTACGGCGGTCCTGACGGCGGATTTAACGGATGCTGGGGAGCATTTCCATTTTTCCCTTCAGGCATTGTCTTGGCTTCAAATCTTGAAGGTCGATTGGATGTATTGATGCCTACCTATGTACGGGCTTGTTACCTTGAAGGCAATATCACAGATGCAGACAACGGCAATGCTGTACTCGGCGCAAATGTCGAAATTGCCACAACATCAGTCGCAACATCATCTAACCTCATGGGAGTTTACTCGACAGGCTACGCTACTTCGGGAAGCTACGATGTAACATACAGCCATCCTCAGTATTTCTCACAAACAATTACAGTGACACTCGCCAATGGTGAAACAACCATGCAAGATGTAGCATTGATGCCCAAGCCTTCTTACGTACTTTCAGGTCAGGTAGTTAGTGCAGTTGACAATTCGGCTATCGAAGGCGCAACGGTATATATGCAAGGCGAAAGTGCCGAATACCAAGCCACTACAAATGCCGGAGGTAACTTTACGGCAACCGTGCTTGAGGACACTTACGAAATCTATGCAGGAAAATGGGGGTATAATACCAAACTCGTATCAGGACAAGAAGTTAACGGACCTGTAACTACATCCGTAGCATTAGAAAAAGGAATTAAAGATGAATTTATGCTGGATTTGGGCTGGACAATATCAGGCAACGCATCTCGTGGTATTTGGGAACGCGGCGAACCTATCGGTACATCCAGTAATGGTACTATCTTGAATCCTGACAATGATATAACGACGGATTTGGGCGACCAATGTTACGTAACAGGAAACGGCGGCGGCTCACCCGGCGCGGATGATGTGGACGAAGGAATCACCGTACTCACATCACCTATCATGGATTTATCCTCAATGATTGACCCCTATGTTACTTACTACACATGGTTTATTAATGGAGGAGGACAGGGGGCTCCCAACGATAGAATAGAAGTTCGCCTTACAGACGGCAATACAGAAGTAGTCGTAGAAACTATTGAGAGTAGTTTGTCACAATGGCGTCCACAATCAGTTGTTCGGGTAAGAGATTACTTCGAGACTACGGCTGATGTACAAGTGATTTTTGAAACAGGAGATTACGGGGCACAGCATTTGGTAGAAGCCGCTGTTGACCTATTTGAAGTCATTGAAGGCTTTGTCAATGTAGAAGATGTCATTGATGAAAGTATCAAACTCACAGCAAGTCCAAATCCTTTCAATGAGCAATTAACGATTAATTATTCATTGGAAAATGTGGACGATAACACAAGACTCGATATTCGCAATGCACTCGGACAGATTGTGTACAGCACTCCCGTGAATAATACACAAGATATTCATACCGTCAATCAATCACTGGATGCAGGTATTTATTTTGTTCAAATTACCAATGGACGGACGATAAGCAAACCCGTAAAAGTGGTTTGTACGAAGTAATTTTAGAAATTAGAAGCCTGACCGCTTTGCTGTCAGACATCAGATAATATATAGCCTTCCCAAGCGATTGGGAGGGCTTTTTTATTCCGATAAATATAGTAGAAAGAGGCTTCACCCAATACCCACCTAAGCCCAAAGGTTACCCGTCTAAATTGCCTAAAGCGAAGCCTCGTCAGACGAACCCCTGTGTTTGGAGCGAATATTTTATTCGATAAATCACTACATTTTACAAGAGCCTTCGCCTGTCGAGTAAACACCGTAGGAAAACTTAGACAGATAGGTCAGCCCTAGCTCTGGTGGTTGAGAATTAATATTGATTTGTAATTGATATTAAGTTGGGGAGAAAAACTTTACTCGTCGGACATTTTTGAAATCTAACGATACCCCACAAGTTGTCGGGAAGCCCACTCGGCGGACATTTTCAAAATGTCAGGCGAGATACATTTA
>ENA-ORXR01003604-ORXR01003604.1-marine-metagenome-genome-assembly--contig:-NODE-3604-length-13704-cov-17.770162_pt1 | contig 13704 bp, 2 predicted proteins | sample MGYA00237866_ERZ511479 | MGnify/ENA metagenome assembly ERZ511479 | reverse complement strand
AATTTTCCAAAAAAGCAATAAAAAAAGAAATTAATTATACACGGTGTTGGCATTTCGTTTTTTTTTTTTTTTTAGTTCACTTGTTTTATTCGGTTTAATTCCGTTTTCTTATTTTCCAGCATTTGAGTGAAGTCGTTCAGCGATTTATTCCGCAAACTTTTTCAATTCCGATTGAGTGAGCAATTTCGCAACTTGTTAAATTCAGTTTTCAATTCAGTTTTTCATATTCTTACTCATAATCCATTTTAAAAGAAACTACCAATCGTAATGACTGAACAAATTACTAATGTTAAAAAACTAATTATTATTAGTGGATTTCTTTTATTTTTCATCAAATATCTTATTCCAATAGCTAAAAACACAATTTGTGCAATCAAAAATGGTATTGTCAACATTTCTCTAAAAACTCCAATTAGAACAAAATCTATTTTGTAAAAGTTAATTAGCCAAATGAGAATAAAATAAGAGACAATGGCAAAATTCGCAATTATCAGATTCCTGTTTGTTAGTAATTTATTCATTTTATTAGATTTTGAGTGCGTTTCGTCAATGAATGCCAACAATAGTATAAACATCATTGTGTTTTTTAATTCATTTTCATGACTAACATATATATAAAATAAGACTGTCTAAATTTTTAATCCTTATGATTTAAAGAACTCAATAGTCAGGCTTATTTTATATACATACGATTACAGTTAGTTAATTATAATTTTAAAATTAAGTCTTTCTTCTTTGTTGTGAAGAATCAAGATGTACATGCCGGCATTTAAGTTAAGATCAATATCTTTTAATTTACTGCTTAAATTAATATTTTTTTCTTGGTATACTTGTTTTCCCGTACTGTCGTAAATATCCAATGTACAATTATCTAAAATAACACTGGTATGAATGGTGAATTTCCCATCATTCGGAACTGGAGAAATAAAACTGTTTCTTTCATCAACGTTATTAATTTCTGTACTTAATGCTTGGTTTTCTACGACTACAGCTTTAAATGTAGTTAAACTACAATTTAAAGGTGTTTTATACCTAAGTATTAATGATTGCGCCTTGAGTTTGTTCCATTTTACAGTCACCTTATTTAAATCTTTAGATATAATTTCACCATTTACAATAATCCAATCGTACTTATTCATATCGGCATCAGCAGTATATTCATATAAACCTTCAATTATGGGATTTTCTTCACCAGTAATAGTAATTGGATATGTATTAGGACTTCCCAATTCTTTTATTTCTTTTGAAAAACCCCTTAAACCACTTAATTTTTTAGAGATTTTAGTTTTATCAATTTCTAAAACTGTAGACCCATTTGCATCATTTTGAATGTTTTCAACAACATATGCTTTATCCGTTATTTTTCTTATAATTACATCGTTCTTAGAAATTTCAGCACCTAAAGATTTTAATGTTATGGCATCAGTTGTAAAAGAACCTTCATCAATGTCATCTGAAAACGTGACATCCACATAATCAAAATCTGAACAATCATTATTAACGTCGTCTACAGGTTGAATGTCTGTTATTATATCTGTAAAATCGATATACGCTGATAAAATTTCAACATTGCTTCTGTTGCCTAAATCATCATATGCTACTACTTTAAACCTTTTAGCGCCAACATAACTGCTGATCGGAATTCCATATTCACCAATTGCACCTCTCAATTGCTTATTAATTAATACTTCACTTGTTCCTATGAGTTCGTAAACCTCAACGGTTATGTCATCTATTAGGGTGTCATAAATCAATTGGACATCGCTACCCGAAGTTATATTATCGGTACCTGATATGCCCCTGTCCGGTGTTACTTTTAAGTTTGCTATAGCATTTAAAGCATCTAGTCTTACCGTCCAAGATGTTTCGGCAATACCTTCTCCAAAGTTATCATTTTCATCTATGAAACTTGTTTGGTCTATAGTAACACGATACGTTCCATTACCTGTGGTATAAGCTCCTAAACCATAAATTGTATAATGCAAATCATCCGTTTTTTGAATCGTGATAGGAATTGATAAATTTTGACCATTTTTAGTAAATTGAAAAGCTGAAGCTTCTAATTCTGAAATAATGGCTCTATTTAATTCTATTTTAAATTCTGTAATATTTTGCTCATTTTCAACGCCTTGACTTGCTGTTTGAATACTCACAACTTCTGGAATCCTATTATCCACCATCCAATCAAAAGTTTGAACGGCTAACCCAGACATGCCATCTGTAGCTTTAATGGTTGTTACATCAATAGCTATGGTATAATCACCATTATCCTCATTTAAGGTATTAATGCCTGAAATGGTATAGTTGTAATCGTCAACTTTTAAAATAGTAAGTCCGCTTACAGATTCACTATTAATTGTTATTTTATCTTGGGTAAATTCTTCAGTACGAATAGGTTTGTTAAAAATAATATCGATACTATTTATTGGGTTTTTCTTCAACTGATCCGACTCGAATTTTAGAATCCCTAATTCATTTATAAATTGTAACCAGTCTAATTTTTTACCGTTCCGACCGTCATTTCCTGCTAAATCTTTTATTCCTATAGTGTTTACGGTTAATTCATAAAATCCTGATTGTGCTGTAAGGGCAGCAACATTTATTGAATATGTAGTAGCATCTATCTTACCTATTAAAATACCATCTGTAGGCACTGAGGCGCCTTGGAAAATTAATTCGATATCCTCACTTGTAAACGTATCAAAATCAATTTCTTTATTAAACTCAACCGTTATAAGATCAACAGGTGTTGTATTATATTTCTCGGGAGGGTCTATAAAGGATATCACGCTAGGAATATCTCCATCAATTGGTGTAAAATACAAGGTGTAGGTTTCAATGCCTGAAATCTTATCCAAAACATGCAACTTGTTTTCATATTTGGGGTTTAAGCCATCTTTAAGTGTGACATTGGTATGCCAGAAATTTTGTGATGGAATTTCAAAACTATCACTGTCTCTTACCACTCGGTTTAAGGTGTAATTTTTAGCCGACGGATCTAATATATTAGCATAGATCCAACCTGTTGTACTTGGATTTATTTGTACTTTAGAAATTAAAGTAGCTGGCGTAACAGCTTCTGTAATTTGAACAGCATCTGCTTGTGATACATCTTCGGACGTTCCGTTAGATAAATAAATCTGATCAGGCGTATCATATACATCTGAAACATCATTAACTAAAAAATCTGAAATATCATCACTAGTAGTTCCGTAAGACTTTACGCTTCTAACAAGTTCGTGAATAAATGCGTCTTGTATTAAACTTAAGTTAGCATTTCCGAAGCTACTTTTATGATTTACTTTAACATCAAATTCAACAAAATGACCAATTAGAGAACTTGTAAAAAACCATTGCCCAACAGCCGATGTTTTTGGTGCAATATCTCCAAAATCTACATTTAATAATCCAAGTTGTGTTGGCTCATTATTAAAGTTAGATCCAATCATATTAAAATCTATTAATAATCCTTTTTCATTTTCTATAATTTTTGGTTGCATAGATTCTACATTAACATTTGTTGCTAATCCATAACCATCGTTTGTAATCATTAATGATAATTCTGCTGGAATAGAAGGCTCAACAACATCTTTTGTAAGCGCATCATCACCTAAAATATCACGTTGCATAAAATAGTGCAAAATTAAATCTGGGCTAGGATTAACTTCCAATGTTACAGGATTAAGTGTTATGTTTACGGTTTCACCGACTTCTGGATCGTAATAGGATAGTATTCCACCAAAAGCATAGGATTGTACTACCTGAGGCGCAGCCTCTTTAGTTGGTATAAACGTAACCAATCCTTGACCGTTTCCGTCAGACTCTACGCTACCATTACCATTTAAAAATGCTTCTTTATTAATTTGAAAGAGGTGTGATTTGTTCTCACCAAATTCATCTTTAACAACTAATTCTAAATTAATTTCGGTAATTGCTTTTGCACTAGAATTATTGATTTTTAGTGTGCCTTCAAAAGCTTCGCGTGTCATGGTTAACCGTTGAGGGAACTCGATGGTTACCGATGCACAAACGCTTGCCGCATCTTTGCTTTTTTCTTCAACAAACTCTTCTATAGCCTCTATGTCAGAATTGTACATATCTGCTACCGAAACAAAACCTCTTTCAAATGCATGGATTTCTAAATCTGACTTTATCTTTTTATAATCGTCAATTTTCACTTTATCGATTATATTTGGATATTGCGTATTTGGAGAAAACACATTAGAGTTCCAAGCCTCCGTAGATGTGTTCCATCTTGATACAAAGCTATCAATGTAAGCTTCAGTAACTGTTGTTCCTGCCATTGCATTTTTCAATATATTAATTTCTTCTGAAGTAAAAACTCTTTCGGAATCCATTGCTGGAGCTGCAATGGTTAAGAAAAGTGAAAGATTTTCATTATTTTCTTCTAATTCTGGATTTTCAAAGTATTCAGATAACATGGCAATATGTGCAGTATCAGCTTCTGTAATTTTTTCAAAATCTTCAATAATAAAGTCAAAATTACCTCTATTTAAACCTGAAGCAAATTTACTATTATTTGATTTTCCAAAACCACCAGTACCTCCTCCTCCAGCAGGAAAACAGGATTTTAAATTAATAAGCGCCCAAATACAACCAAGACCAGGAGGAAGTAAGCACGCCCCTGCATTTGTAGCTAATTCACTTGAGCTTGTAGATGTTAATAACCCAAAGGCGCAACCAATTTTATCAAAACCTGGGATAGGAATGCAACTCAACACCGTTGATGTAATGCTTTTTGTACATGGATCACAAAAATCTGGAAATGACGTTAATGTACTTGTGCCTGCATTTGGTACTGAACCTCCGCCAGGCCTTGAGCCACCAGAAATACCTCCCGGACCACATCCACTACATCCACTAACAATTGCAGGTCCACTGCCGGTTGATGAACATGTATTTACATATGATGTGTAAGAGAATAGTTCCTTTTCGGTATCACAAATGTAAACTGCTCTTAATGTTACTGGAACATTACAACTGCTACCATTTTGTGTCGCAGAACCTTTTGTTGTACTTGCTGTTTTTCCCGTATCGCTAATATTTTTAACTAAAACAGGAATGGTTACAGCAGATTTTGCGGCTAATTCATCTAAAGATGTTATAAGAGGTTGAATTGAATAACCATCTGCTTCGCCTGTATTTAAACTCACCTTTCTTGCAGCAATTAAACCATGGTTAGTTACCGTGATATATGTCATTCTAGATTCTCCCACATTTAAATCTAGTTTAGGATTATCTATCTCCATAACAACTACTGGTAATGGCACATTAGTTTCAAACTTGACTTGTAATGTAATATCATATTCATCTAAAATTTCTACACGTTCTACATCCCAAGAATAGGTAACTGCTTGGTAAGGTAGAAATGCCGTAACTTTTGTTTCCTTACCTGGATCTACTAAAATATTATTTTGATATGGGTTATGTTTATCTGCAGAAATATTTATCACGTACCAACCTTCATTAATATTAGGAACTTCAAATAAACCCAATTCATTTGTTAACCCTTCAGCAATTACAACTCCAGTAAACGGGTGTTTAATAACCACTTTTGCATCTTTTAAATGTGGTGCACTAGCTGTATTATATGTATATTCATCTGTGGCATCAACAATTAATGTTCCTGTAGATTCAGATACGGTTTCTAATCTAAAAGGAATAGTTATGGATTTTCCTTTTTTCTGTTTTACAACAAAAGTTCCATTAATAGGTACATTAACCTGCTCTTTTACTGTAGGTTTAAATTCTAATACGATTTTAACTTCTTCGTTAGGTTTAATTCTTTCAATTACTTTTTGAGAGTTTAATCGTAACCATCCTAACTCTGGCAATAATACTTCAACATTTTCAGCATCGATAGCGCCTACATTTTTAACTGCAATTTCATAAAGCCTCACTTGGTCTTTAACCATAGTTGTGTTTATAGAGATAGGAGTCGCCATTAATTTAGCCTCTTGGTCTTTACAGTAATAATAACCTTGCTCGGTATATTTAGCACCTTCGTTAGATTGGATTACTATTTTAAATTCGGTAAATTTTAATTCTGTGCTCGCTACCGTAGATACTATACTGTAAGGAAAATTTACTGTTTCTCCAGGCTCGATATCAATAGGAATTTGATCTATTGAAAATTCGGCATCCGCAGGTAACTGAATCATAACACCAGTTAATCTCGTATTGGTTTTGTTTCTTAATATAAACTCTTTGCCTAAAGGTTCGTTAACTACAGTTTCCCATTTAATATATTGTGGTTTGTTTATAATATCTATACCTAATAATTCAAAACTTTCTTGAGGGACAATATTTTCCCCTGGATAACTTGCTGAAACTGTATAAGAACCGTTTTCATTTTCAAATGGTACATATTCAAAAACAAAAGTACCATTAGCATCGGTTGTAACCGTATACTCTTTTTTAAAATCTGCATTTTCAAATTTTAAAGCAATATCTGCATTTGCGACATTATCATCCGACACATTTTTGGCTATTCCCGTAACTTCAATAATTTCATTTGTTTCATATACGCTTTTATCAAGTGTAATATCTACGGAGTAAGATGGAAGCATTGTAATTTGTATCTGATTTTGATTATTCTCATAATCTAATTCAGGTATAGAAAAATCGGAATTTATTTTAGCGATAAGATAATAATCTCCAGAAAAATTTGGTAACTGGACATCCTCAATATATTCATAGGTTTCATCTACGCTAATAACTTTGTTTATTATGGAAGATACGAAAGGTTTTGTACTGCCAATATTAGCTGTTTTAGATAAATAATAATCAATTTTACTTTTTGTAGGATAGTTAACGTTTCCTTGATTTTTTATAAAACTGCTTACAGCCATTTTAGTACCTGCTTCTACACTCGTAGTTGTTACTATTTCTAAAATTGAAGCATCTGGTTTATTTTGATTAGAAATTAATATCCATCCAAATCCAGAACTATAACCTGTTGCGTTTACTTGAACTCTAGCAGTTTCGTCACTATCTTGATTTGGATCTATTGTCGTGTTAAATGTTATTTCAATCTCTTTTTGGCCAGCTGGTATAGTAGCGGTACTTGGTAACTGAATAATGTTGGTTAAATCGCTAGACAAGTTTACAACAACCGGATTTTGAAGAATTGTTGGGTCTTCTGTATTTCTTGAGATAAGAAGCTTATTATCATCTGCACCAGCTTTGATAGTTGACGGCGTTATTTTTACTGCTAAGGCCAATCCGTCGTTATCTAAAATTGTAATATCTCCACTCACTGAAGCATTTGTGTTGGTATCATCAACACATGAGCAACCATCAAACTTAATTTTTGAAGTAATGGTAACAGTTCGTTCACCCTCAACTTCAGAATTATTCACAGCACCGATGTTTAATATTTTTTCAGATTCTCCTATTTTAAATGAAATTTCTGATGGTAAGATTAATTGATTAAAAGCACTTGCGCTAATTTTTACAGTAACAGGTTTATCTAACTGATCTGTTCTTTTTAAAGTTGCATAAGATGCTCGAATACCTCCTCCTTCAGATATTTGTTCAGGGTTGATATTTAATGTGAAATTTGGAACGTTTATAGCTCCTAATTTAATACCTTTAACAGCAGTTGTATAACCTTCAGCTTTTGCAATAATATTAGCTGTTTCTGCTTTTTCAATTACTTGAGAATCTATTATTGTGCCATTAAATGTTGCTGTTGTAGAATTGGCCAATAATGTGACTTGACTTGGTAATTGTAATCTTTGCGGTAAATCTGTAGATAGCGTAATTATTCTATCCTCATCAACAGAAAACGTAGCATTTAATGTGAAAGGTATAGTACTTCCTATGGCTGAGTTAAAAACTCCTGGATACTCTAAAGTGAGTATAACATCTTCATCATCAAACAAGGTTAAACTCACACTTTCATCACCATAATTATCGCTTTGTGCAACTATGTTAACCGTTCTATCTCCTTCATAAGTTGTATTATCAATAGTATTTACATATAGAAATTTTGATGATTGGTTTTCGCCTATGGTAACTGTAGCGGGTAAATTAAAAGCACCAACAGCGTCCGATGATACTGTGAAATCTTCTTCAATACTTGTATTGCCACTTCTAACGAGTTTAAACCTTAATTGATCATTAGAGTTCTCAAAAATTTCATTTCTAGATAACGTAAAAATTAATCGTTTTAATAAATTTTGAGTACTATTGGAAATACCAGTATTATTTTCTTTGGCATTTGTTGGCTCTTTAACTTGAGTGTTAGTAATTAGTTTCACTTCAATTTTTACATCGCCATCAAAACCAATAATGCGAGGAATAACGACATCTATATTTCGTGTAATAGATCCATTTTCTAATAATGTATTAGAATAATTAGCATTTCCAATAATATATTTTTTTCCGCTTGTTTGAGATACTAATGAAATTTGTTCTCTCCAACCACCAATCGCAGCAGATAAGCCAATGTTTTCGACTTCCCAACTTACACTATATGGTGCATTTGGTAAAATATTGTTTTCTAAAACAGTTATTTCTCCAACTTCTAAATCTGGGTTTTCGCCTTCTATGATTGTTAATTCTCCATTTTGATGGTCGCTTCCAATATCTATTCCAGCGCTAGAACTTACAATGGTTTCTGTGAAAATTACGTCATAAGTATCCCCTACGATATAAGATAATGGTATTTCTATAGGAATCTCTATTAAATCACCTGTTTGCCCAGTAAAGTTGGAATTGCTCCCAGAAAAACATAAAAATAAATATTCACCATTACCTAATCTTCTTGGGAAAATAATATGATCTGTATTTCTACCAACAAAACCAGCTTCTTTTTCTTTTATAATTAAGTTGTTCGGGACTTTTATTTTAATTTGAAAACCCGAAATATTGTCCGTGTTATCAAGTCCAATTACTATTTTGGCAGTATCGCCAGGGGCAGCCTCTACATCTTGTATAGTTAGGCTGTTTTGTCCGTATGCTGTTGTGATAAATGACAACAGTAATAAAGTTAGTTTTATAGCTTTCATAATCATTAATTATATTTTATTATTCTATTATCATTTTTCCTTTTAGTGTAGTGTTGTAACCAGTAGTTTTTATTAGATAGAAATAAACACCTGCCGATAATTTTTTTCGTTTAAACACATATTGATTCTTTCCACGTTTAAGCGATTTCATGACTATATTTTCTATTTTTCTGCCACTTACATCATAAACTGATAAGGTTGTTTTTGCAACATTATTATCTAAATGAAAATCAATTGTAGTTTTATCTTTAAAAGGATTCGGGAAATTGTATACATGTAAAGTTTCTAAAGTTTCAAAATCATCAACATCTAGTGCATTTTGTAAAATTTCTGAAGGAATTTCATTTGCATCTATATCTGATAACACTACCGATTGTACCGAAGGGTTTTTATTCCCAATTTTTGCCAATGCTATTTTCCCGTTTAAAACAGAGGCAAAAGAATAGGCAACAATACTGACTCTATTATTTTTATCGGCAACATTTACGGCAAATCCAAGAGGAGAAATTAATTCCTCTATAGCTTCTTTTGTCGAGTCTTTAATTTGGATTTCAAAGCTTGTTACATCATTACCATTAGTATTTAAATATAAAAATCCATCTTGTATACTAATTGTTGAAGAGACTTTGTCTGTTATTGTTTTATTTTTTAAATTATACTTCCCATCTATATCTGTATCTTGATTTTGAATAATATTAACTTGACCAATAACATCTAGGATATTGATGTTGTTATTACTATCAACATCGGCAGCATTATAATTGAAATATGGAACATAGCTACTTGTAATATGATTAATTGAGGTTTGAATATCCAATACATTCAACTGACTATCAAGATTAGAATCTCCAGATTCATATTGTAAATAATAATTTATAATACTGTTTTTAGCATTCCCAGAAACTTGCCTTAATTCTACCTTTTGATTATTTGGCACTTTCCAAGTTTTAATTAAATCTATTAATCGAATACCAGATTCTGAAAGATTTATGGTTCTTGAAAAATTTCCAATTCTTAAACTATAGGTTTGATTATTAAACTCACTTTTAGAATGTTCGTACTTGTTTATGCTAAAATCGTTTACAATTGTCTCGTTATTTAGGTTAATATCTCCAGCTTCAATAGCTTGTCTGTCATACACAAAATCTATAAATTTTGGAAGCGCTTCAGCAATTCCTGTTAATTTATTTGATGATAAATTCAACGCATTTAAAAAAGGCAAATCACTAAAAACACTTGGAACGCTGTTAGATAGATTATTTCCACTTAGGTCTATGGCTACAATATGCCCATCGTAAGTACTAACGCCATACCATTTATTTGTGTGCAAGTTGTTATTGGTAACATCCCACTGATTAGTCCATGCGCTACCATCCAAGCTATTATATAAATCCACCAAGGCAAGATATTCTTGTTCTTCAACAGGAATATTGGACTTATCTTCTATACCGCTATAATTAAACTCTGTATTTCTATAAGTTCCTGTGGTTTGGCGGATTGAGATTTTAGCATCAGAAGGAATTTCGCCAATCCTTACATCATCAAATATTATTTCACCTGTATCATTAGTAATTGTTGATGTATGCGTAACATCATTAACTAATAAAACAAAAGTGTTTTTGGCATCAAAATTATTATTTTCTAAATCGTATTTCGCAACATTTCCAAGGTCAACAGTTAATTCGCTGCCCTCTAAATTTAGTACTGTATTGAAATCAATGACTTGATTTCGTAAATCGATATAGGTGTTTGTAAAGTCGTAATACAGTTTCTTTTCAACATGATCAAAACCATTACTAGAAATATCCAAATACTCTAAGGCTACAAAATCTGATAAAACTGATGGGATGGTACCTGTATAGTTATTATTACCAATAGCAAATTTTTTCAGGTTTTGTAAATCCGAAATGTTTGCAGGAATAATGCCAGATAATTCGTTAGAATTTAAATCTAAACTTTCTAAATTGTTCAATAAACTGATGTTTGAAGGTATACTACCACCAATGTCATTATTATTTAAAGCTAATATTTCTAAGTCACTTAAACCTGTAATGGCTTCTGGAATAACACCAGATAAATTATTATTGAATAAATTTATTGAAACGACATGACCTTCTTTAATACTAACCCCAAACCAACTTACGGTATTTACGTTGTTTACACTAATATCCCATTTATTTGTCCAAGATTCGCCATTTGTTGCATTATATATTTGTTTCAAAATTTCAAACTCTTCATCAACAAGAGGTAAACCAAAACTTAACGTATTGTAGTTGATGTTTGAATATTGTGCTGCTCCCGTGGTTTGATAGATTCTAATTTCATCGGTTACTTCTAAATTTAGCAAATTGATATTAGTAAACACCAATTTTCCATCGTTAGAAAAACTCGTTTTTTGATATACATTATTTACAAATAGTTGGAATTCGTTACTGGCATTAGTATCTACAATTTGATTATTTAAAGCTAAAATTGAAGTTGTTGGTAAATCAATATTAATCTCGTTAGGTGCTATTTCGATAGTTTCAAAATTAATAGTTTGGTATCTAAGATTAAGTGTTGTTAATTGTAAATTAGAAAAGTTAGCCTCTGAATTTTCTAATGCATTGTAACTTAAATCAATTGATTTTAAGTTAGTTAATTGAGACCAAGAAGTTGGTAGTGCTCCTGATATATTACAATACCTTAAATTCAAATCCTCTAAACGTTCCAAACCTGATAGATTAGCCAAATCTGTAGAACTTAAATCGTGACTAAAACCACTTGACGTTGTCGTAGCGCTCAAATCAAGTTTTCTAAGAAACTTTAAATTGTTAAACGAAGCTGGTATGGCACCTCTAATTCTGTTATTTGGTAAATTAATTTCAACGATATGTCCATTTTCAATTGCTAAACCAAACCAAGCTCCTAAGTTCAGGTTGTTAACACTAACATCCCATTGGGTTATCCATGAACTTTCGCCTTGCGTGGCATTGTGAAAATCTACTAGTGCTTGATATTCTTCTTCTGGAATCTCTTCCAAATCTAGCGTGGTTGTTGTAAAAGCTATATATGTGCCATTTGATGCTCCTGTTTGCTGATAAAATCTTACTTGTTTTTCGGGGGTTAAATTGCTTAAGTGTTCTTTAGGAATTATAAGACTTCCATCAGTCTCCAATTCAATATTTGTAACAATAGTGCTTCCGTCTATTTGTAGATAGAAACGGTTTAATGCAGAAAAATCATTCTTAGATCGGTCATAACGTGTTATATTGGGTAAATTGGTTATTACCACATCATCACCGCTATATACAAACTCATCCAATGTTAAAATTTGTGATGTTAGCTGTAAATAAATACTGGTATTTAAAAAAGCTTCGGTATTAATAATCTGGTTAGAATTAGCATACATTGTAGTTAGACTAGTTAGGTTTTCCAATTCTTGCGGTAATATGGTAAGTAAATTATATGATAAGTTGAATGTTTTTAGGTTTGTTAAACTGCCTATGGTTGTTGGAATTCCTGTTAATTGATTTTGAGAAAAATCTATAGTTTCCAACGTAGTCAAATCACCAATTTGGCTAAAAATAGTTCCTGAAAGCGCATTATTACTTATTACCAAAGATTTTAAATTCGTTAGTTGATTCCATGAAGTTGGTAATGCTCCAGATATATTACAATATCTCAAATTCAAATCCTCTAAACTTTCTAATCCTGAAAGATTTGCCAAATCCGTAGCACTCAAATCATGGGCATAGAAACTTGAGGTTGTAGTCGAGCCCAAATTAAGTTTTCTAAGGAACTTTAAATTGCTAAATGAAGCTGGTATGGCGCCTCTAATTCTGTTGTTTGGTAGATTGATTTCAACGATATGGCCGTCTTCTATTGCCATACCAAACCAAGCTCCCAAATTTAGGTTGTTAACGCTAACATCCCATTGGGTTATCCATGAACTATCACCTTGTGTAGCATTGTGAAAATCTACTAATGCTTGATATTCACTTTCTGGAATCGCCGGCAATTCCACCGTGGTGGTAGTAAAGTTAATATAAGTGTTATTTGTAGCTCCAGTTTGTTGATAGATTGATACTTGTTTTTCAGGAGTTAGTGAGCTTAAATACGTTTTTGGAATTATAAGACTTCCATCAACCTCCATTTTAAGGTTTGTTGCAATATTGCTACCGTCTATTCTTAAATAAAAATTATTTAAGGCTGAAAAATCATTCTTAGATCTATCGTAGCGAGTAATGTTTGGTAAATTGGTTAAAACCACATCTTCACCGCTATATACAAACTCATCCAATGTTAACGTTTGTGTAGATAGTATTAAATTCGTGCTGGAACTTAAAAAAGCTTCGGTATCCATAATTTGATTAGAATTGACATATAAAAGTGTTAAGCTCGTTAGTCCTTCCAATTCTTGCGGTAATACGGTAAGTAAATTATATGATAAATTAAATGTTTTTAGGTTTATTAAACTGCCTATGGTTGTAGGAATTCCTGTTAATTGATTTTGAGAAAAATCTATAGTTTCTAACGCGGTCAAATCACCAATTTGGTTAAAAATAGTTCCTGAAAGCGCATTATTACTTATCACCAAAGATTTTAAATTTGTTAGTTGATTCCATGAAGTTGGTAATGCTCCAGATATATTACAATATCTCAAATTCAAATCCTCTAAACTTTCTAA
>ENA-ORXR01003603-ORXR01003603.1-marine-metagenome-genome-assembly--contig:-NODE-3603-length-13704-cov-37.501284_pt1 | contig 13704 bp, 13 predicted proteins | sample MGYA00237866_ERZ511479 | MGnify/ENA metagenome assembly ERZ511479 | reverse complement strand
GGCGGCCGACCAGCCCTACGGCTATCGGCCGTGGTACCGCGTGCCTCTGTGGCCGTCGGCGCGCGGCTCCCTGTTCCAGCAGATCAACCCCGCCTACCACCACAAAAAGCAGCGGGAGGTTTTGCTTCAATGCGGTGTTTCGAACAACGCCGCGAAGACGCACTTGGGCCGGCGGGCAGCCGCCCAGAAGGGCAAGGAGGCGGGCGTCTCCGAAAACGACATCAAGAAGCAGGGGATCTGGAATCCAGGGCTGGCCAGAGGCGCGTACGACGCGGCCATCCCTAACCGGGACGCCATTGTGGCTTTGTCGTCGCGCCCGCTCTCAACCACCTGCCCCACCACCCCCCGCTTGCAGGTCCCCGTGCCGCCCGACCTCCAGGCGACGCTGTGCCCGTGGCTCGAGAGCGAGGAGAAGGCGTACGAGGAGCGGCTGGCGGCAGACGAGTTGTGCGTGGACGAGGCGCTCGTCAACGTCTTTCGCATTATTCTTTGGGCGCGCTCCGCCTTCTTTCAGTCTTGGGCCGCCCGGTTTGCAACGGGTGGCATCCCGGACGACGCCTACATCCGGCGCCACCCCCTCCTGGCCGACCCCCTCTTCAAGGACTTTGAGGACCTGATGCAGCGTACGCTCAGCGGCGTGGCGCAGTCCGCCGTGAGCGCGGTGGAGCAGATGATCCCGCAGCTGGCGCCGGTGGTGGAGGCGGTGGTGGAGGCGAGTGCGGTGACGGCAATGGCGGACCTACACCGGCACGAGCGGTACATGGAGGGGCGGCTGGACGCGGGCTTTTCGGGCGTCCACACACAAGCGAACAAGCACGCGGCGGCGCTCATGACGCACACGGACGCGGCCGTCGCCTCCATGCAGAGCCAGAACCAGGCGCAGTACGCTGCCTTGACGGCACAGGTGACACGCCTGCAGGACCTCCTTTGCCACGTTGTGCACGGGCGCGGAGGCGCGTTGCCCGCCCTGCCGCGGCAGGGCGCCCCCCACGCCCTCCTCCCACCACCACCTGCCGGTGACGCGCAACGCACGTCGCACCCCCCCTGCCCCACGCCCGACCCCTCCTGCTCCTCATTGTACCCCCCCCCCTACTTGGTGGCGGCCGCCGCCAACGACGCCGCTGCCGTTTCCCGCTCTGCCCGCGTGCGAGCCGAGTCGGTACCCGTGGTGGGCATACCGCCGCTGCATCCACCGACGGCGTCGCCGCTGCTGCTGGCCGACCGCGCCGCTGTCCGGGACCTCCGCTTATTGGGCAAGCTGGAGGGGGTGCGCGTGGCAGACGACGGGGTGCGCTGCGCCCCACTGATGGGGTACGTGGAGAGCACGGGGTGGTCAGAGGCGCTGGACGAGTACGCCCTGGGCACGCCGGCGCGGGCGCCCCTCCGTGACATCGAGCAGCAGTTTGGCAACCTGTGGCGGCTGATGGAGCCAGACACCGTTCAGCGACGACGCCTCAACAACAAGCACTCTAGGCTATCGCCCATGTACGAGGCGTTCGAGCGCCTGTTTTCGGAGCGCGGGAGGGTTGTGGGGGTGAAGGGGGTGTTGACGATCCTGAAGGGGCGGTGGGCTGGCGAGCGGTCGTCTGGGAAAGTCATACGCGAGATGGGAGAGGTGTACTTGGGACGGAGGAAGGGGGCGTAAAAGGACATGTCTGCCGTTACCGACACCGCGCACCAGCGTCGTTCGAGTTTTCCTACTTTCACATACCGTGGCTGTGGGCCACCCACACCCGCGGACCGTCGCGCGCTACCCACTTTCAGCGGGTGCAGACACAGACAGAGGCGCTACAGCGCCGCTGTTTGTCAGACAGACACACAGGCAGCGTCACACCACTCGCAGAGCCCTCGTACTTCAGAGGTACAAAAACAAGCTCCATTGCCGGCACGCTTGTCTTGCACTCTTGCACGTACATGTACCCCCCCCAAATGAGTCAGAATCGCCTTTTATCGTTTCTGAGAAACGAACATGCCGCCGACAGACGCGTTGTGGAGATGCTGTTTTTTCTTTTGCACCTGCATGAGGGCACCCTTATCGCTCGGCTGCAACTGCACGCAGACGTAACTCGCAGCCCACTGGCCGGCGCCCGCTGCCCATCTCGGGCAGGTGGATACAGAGACAGAGGCGGCACAATGTCACGGCTTGTCAAACACACACAAAAACAGAGCCACACCTCTCGCAGAGCCCTCTTACATCAGAGGCCCCACCGCCAGTTCCATTACCGGCACAGTGTTTTCGCACCTACAGGTACCCCCGCCAGACGGGTCAGAATCGCCTTTCATCCTTTCTGAGAAACTAACATGCCGCCGAAATACGCACTGTGGAGATGCTGCCTTTGTTGTTGCACTTCCATGAAGGTAACCTCTTTGCTCGGGTGGAACTACTCGCAGATGCTCCGCACGCCCCCTCGTCCGGCCGGTGCACTGAGCGCGGCGGCCAGTGTCGCTCTCGGCGCCGACTGATGTGATGTCGCTGGCTGCAAAAAAAACGGTCGGTGGCGGCAATGATGACCGCATCGGCGGCGAACGGGTGGAGTGGTTGGGTGGCGCGACGGCCACGGCGACCCTCGACGCAGGCGGTCGACCCGCGTCGCTCGTCCCCGAGGGCGAGTGCGGAAAGGCGGTGGCGCAACCACCTGGCGGCGGCCCGAACGGCGCGCATGGAGTCGCGGCGCCAGCCCGGCAGGTGTCGTCTGAGGCGGCGTGGGTGTCGGCTGTGGACGGCGGGGCTGCTGCTAGCGCCGCGACGGCGATTGGCAACAGCCGGGGCGGCGGCGCTGGCGCCGAGGCGGGCGCGCGCGACGCGGACGGCCATCTTGTGGACGTCCCCAGCGTTGGCGGCTGTGGGACCGTCGCGGACGGCAGGGTCGGTGGCAGGGGCGGCACGGTGGCAATGGGGGTGCCGGGCGCGATGCCGCCGGCAACCCCCAGGGCCGTCCGGTTGTCGGCCCGCCCCCCCCACCCCTGAAAGCACGGCGCGCCGGCCACAGTGGCGGAAAGCCGACTGGTTGTCCGCCGCCGCCAGTGGCGTCGGCACGCAACAGCGGCGCGCGGTCTTCCGCGGCTCCGGCGGCGCGTCGCGCACGGCACCCACCGGCGTTGGTGCGTCGGCGGCGGCGAGCGGGAACAGGGACACAGGGAGAACGGCGAGCGGCGGCGCCACTAGCCGACCGGCGCATGTGGACGAAATTTGCGACAGGATGGGAGGCGGGGGAACGGGGCGGGCCGCGTCGGCGGGCGGCGGCGCGTCGGCGGCGGCGGCGCCGGGCGACGACACAGGCTGGGCGGCGACAGGGCCGATCCCCACTGGCAGCGGCTTGAGAGCGGCCGGCGCGGGCGTCGACGGGGATACTGGCGGCGGCGCAGCGGCGGACGTGGGCCATGGTAGAGCCTTTTGTTGGCTACCGCTAGCGCCCCGTCTAGTGGGAGCGTGTGCGGAAGGCTCCGCTGCGGCGGCGGCGACACGTTACGCACGGCTGCCACCCTTGCCCGCTTTGGCGGCGGCCCCGACCATGTCATGCGGCATGCGACGTGCAAGGCGGAGGCCCCGCGGGCCGTGGCGACGTTCGGCGGCGGTGAGGGTGGGGATGAGACTGGGGGTTCTTCGCCCGCCCCCCACCGCCGCCATCTTCATGCCTTCTCCCACCCCCACCGCTATCGGGATCCTTGGAGTGCCGGGGGAGCCGCCTGTTTTAGTGGTTTGAAACTTGACATCGTGGCAGGGCTCACCTCTGAGCAGCGAGGCAGGGTTCATGTCAAAAGAAGTGCTGCAGGATTCGAAACTGGCAAAAAGTGTGCCAGCAACATCTGGGGACATTCGCCGCCGCACACGGCGTTGTTCCTCTGCCTCTATCGTCAGCGGCGAGTCGTCACCATGGCTTCGTCAGCCGCCGAGCGTTCTCGCGCCATGCGCGCCCGAAGGCGTCTAGGCCTTGGACCGGCGCGCAAGGGGCGTCCCTGTGGCGCACCAACCTCGAAGCAGCACGCTGTCGCGTTGGAGGCTGGTCGCATCTCCAAGCGGAGGAGCCGGGCGGCCGCTGCCTTTCGGTTGTCTCTTGCTGCCCCTCCTACCCCCGCTCCGGTCCTCGCGGCATCCACCTCTCCTCCCGCGGGAGCCACCATCACCACCCCCCCTCCGGCAGCTACATGCCCCACAACGAGCGTCCTGCCATTTCCCACGTGTGCCTCCCCTTCTCCACCTCCTCCTTCTGCGGCCACGTCCATCGCTGATCCACTTTTTCCTTCTGCGACCGCCGCGTGCTCCCCTGTTGCGTTCACTGGCCGCCATGCGTCCTCCGCGGACGCCTTTGCCGACGTCTTCGGTGCTGACTACTGCTCTCTGCGTGCCCTTCTGGTGCGCAGCGCCGACGTGGCCGTGTGTGCCGACCGGGTGGCAGGCGCCATGTCGGCGTCGTCCTGGACGCTGGGAGGCCCGCTGCCTGCCATGCGGCGGGAGCTGGGGATGGGTGGGGATGGTTTTGGTGTCTTCAATCTTGGCATCCCCGCAGCGACGCTGCCGGCGGTGGCCGCAGAGCTGCCGTCCATCGTGGACTCGTTGGGGCGGGTGACAATATTCAACTCCACCTCCGTTGAGACAATCAACTTGGCGGGGCGGGATGGGGACCATGGGCGGTCAATGGTGCCCCTCACCTTGCAGCTCCTTGCGGGCTGTGGGGGGGCCCCCGGGCTGTCGAAGGTTCTGGATGCAATCGACCGGGTCAGTCGTTTGCTTTCCGTAGTCTTTTCTGTTCTTTATCGACCAGCCAAGCCAGTCTTGTTGGTCTCCTCCCCGGGAGCCAATGAGCAGATGCCTCACTGCGACGCCTTCCCGCCCTGCACCGTTTCGGACCCCCCCCGACTTATGGGAGCTCTTGTGGCTGTGCAGGACGGGACCCGCCTCCCTCTGTGGTGGAGGTCTCATACCGACGTTTTGGCGGGTGCCAGGTGTGGAGGGGGCGAGCCTTTTGTGGTGCGCGTTCCCGTTCTTGCGTGTGTCGTCTTTCGGGGGGACCTTGTGCATTGTGGGGCGGCCAACCCTTCTCCTTCTTTTCATTGCCGTGTACATGCGTCTCTGATTGCGGGAGCGAAGAGGGTGTTCGACCTGGACGGTACGTACCCGCTCCCGAAGTGGCGGGATCGTGCCGAGAGAGAGAGGTGAGAGTATTTTCATAGCAGCGTCCCCCGCCCCCCTCCGAGCGACGGTGACGCTGTTCGTTAAAGAGACATAGAATCATAGCCACACCATTCATGGAGCCCTCCTGCATCAGGAGCACCAGCTTGAGGTCCAGAAGCAGCACACATATTTTTCTACTTACGGGACCCCCCGCCAGATAGCCCAGAAGCGCCTTTTATCCTTCTGAGAAATGCTGATACCGTTGCTACATCCGCCTTGGACAAGCGTCTATTATTTCTGTCCGTCCACGTGGTCATCCTTGTCGTTCGCGTGTATTAGCGCCCGCTCGTCACGCGCCTCCCACTGGCGATCTTGCATCACACACCTGTTTGGGTGGCAATCACACACGGGCGCGCTACAGCGCGGCTGTTGTACGAACAGCAATGGAATCAAAGTGGAACCACCCACAGAGCCCGCCTGCATCAGGAGCGCCAGCTTGATGTGCAACAGCAGCACTCTTTTTTTACACTTGTGGGAACCCCCACCAGATAGCCCAGAATCGCCGTTTTTCCTTTCCGAGAACAAGTGAGGGCGATCGAGACGCCCGCTACGGAAGCACCTTGTTTCTTTTTGCATTCAAAATAACATGCCCACGACCGTCACGTGCATACAAACTCGCTCGTCCAGCGCCTCCCGCTGGCCGTCTACCGGCACCTGCCTATTTGGGCGGCAAACAGATGCCGACAGTCCACGGTGACGCCGCGCGTCGACGGCCGTGGCGTGGCGCCGGTGTCCGCCGCCCCGAGTGACAAGGCCAACCGGGTCACCCACTTGCGGCAGCTGCCGGTAGGCGACCCGGTGGTCGAGCTCCGGGGAGAGGCGGGCGCGGGCGAGCGCCGCCCGCACGCAACGACGGCGGCGTCCCACTTCGCTGCCGTCGGTCGATCGGCGGCCGGCGACGACGGCGGCGGCGTCAAACGAAGCCGAGGCGGGTGCCGCGCAACCGGCGACCCACCGATCGGCGGCGGCGCCGTACACAGCGGCGACCCCGAGGCGGACGGGCGGCGCCTCGATGGCGGCCGGCGGCAGCAGCAGCAGCGGCGAGGCGGGGGTCCATGGCATCCCCCCCAAATCGTCGGAGAGGGGGAACAACGGCGAATAGGCGGGGACCGGCGAGGTATCGTGCGGCGCGCCGGCCAGCGTGACCGAGGCCGCAGCGGCGCCGAGCGGCGAGATCGGCTGACCGAGGCCAGCGGCCGCTGTAGGGAGAGGGGTAGTGGCGACTGCGGAGTCTGCGGCAGCTGGCCATCCGCTGGCCTCATTCCCCCGCCGCAGCCAAGAACAGGGCCGTCCACAACGGCGGCCACGTCGGTAGCTGTGTCGGGGGGGAGGGGGGCGCGGGGGGCGGCCAACGGACACAAGAGGCACCTAGTCGGAGCACCCCAACGGGCTCCCCCCTCCCCATCGGGAGTCCCCCACCTCCGGGTGGCTCCCAGGAGGCGAAGTAGGAATGGGGAGCCTCCGTCGCCCGACACCACGACGGCCATGTCCACGCGGCGGCGTGGAGGAGATTGGGGGGAACTACCGCTGTGGGGGCGAAACAGTGGGGGAGAGGGGAGAGGGGAGAGGGAGCGCCATGGTGCGCTGCGCGGGGTAGGCAGACGGGGAAAACTACGCCAGGCACTGGGAGGACGGCGGCGTGCGCGACAGGCTGTTGAGTGAGGCGGCGCGCGGGGCGGGAATAAGAGTGCGATGCGACTCCACCGTGTCCCTTCAAAAGTACACTTTTGAAACCTGACATCGTCACACGGCCCGCTCCAGCACCATCCAAACAGACTTCTTTTTGAAAGAGTGGCTCACTTGAAACCTGACATCGTGACGCCCCACTCTTTAGCGCCTTCAGGGACGGTTGGGTTGAAAAATACAGTCGAAAGAGAGGTTTGAGAAAATAGGTTTACTTTCCGTGCCACCGTTCGGCCTCCCCCTCCTCTGTCCCCCTGCACCGCGCGTCGAGCGAGGCACCCTAGTGCTGCTGCACCGCAGTGGGATGGTCAAGGCTGTGGCAGGTGCGTAGGCGGCGGCGAGGCCGCCGAGCAGCGGGGGGCGCACGGGGATGAGGACAGTGTAGATGGCGAGCACCGCCGCGGGAGCGCCGCCCACGTCGGGGGAGAGGGGGAGCGCCGACGCGCGTGCGGCCGTGCCGCCGGGGGTCACAGCAGCCATGGCATCGGCCGCGGAGGGCGGCGGCGGCGGCGCGGCGGAGGTGAGGTGCCTCCGTTTCTGGCGGGAGTGGCGAGGTGGGAGGGGGGCCGTCAGGCCCGGCCCCCTCAGCGGGCGGAAGTGCGGCCAGAGGCGGAAACGGCGGCAGGATGGGATGGCCTCCCCCTCGGAGAGCGGGAAGAGCAGGAACGTCTTGTAGCGCGCATATGTGCCCCCCCCCGGCTCATGCCGCCGCCGCCCACCGCTGCCACGAACACCCGCCAGCCCCCCCCACTTCAACGCTGCCGCCGCCAGCCCAGCGCCCCCCCCCCCCCCCCCCCACGCCCACCCCGCAGCACCATGATCCCGGCCGAAAGACACCGGAGCACCGCCGCAGCAACCCCCGCGTTGCCGCCGAGTGCCGGCGTGTCGACGAGGTCGACGGTGACGCCGGTGAGCAACGAGCCGACCGACGCGGACGCGCCGAGGAGACCCGCCACGAGCGCCGGCCGGTCACCCGGCGCCACGACGATGCACGACTGGGGGTACAAGGGAGGGAGGCGGGGGGCGCTGGCGACACACGCGCCAGCCAGCGTCACCTCCCCGAGTGCCGGGTGTGGACGGACGAGGCGGCGTAGGGAGGCGGCGGAGCGATTCGGGGGAAGGCGGGCACGGGCAAACGCCGCCCGCACGAGTAGCCGCCGCCCCGGCACAGCGACCGCCATGTCCGCGACGGCACCGGGGGGGGGGAGGGGGGACACGACCATCGGGGGGCCGCAGCAGTGGGGCAGAGGGGAGAGGGAGCGCGATCGTGCGGCGCGGGACAGGCTCCCGGAACGCTCAAAGCCAGGCACTGGGAGGGCGCCGGCGTGCGCGACAGGCGGCCGGGTGCAGCTGCGAGCGGGGCGGGGAGAAGAATGCGATGCCACTCCGCCGTGGCCCCTGAAAAGAACACTTTTGAAACCTGACAATGTCACACGGCCCGCGCCTGCACCATCCGAGCGGATCTTAGCTCGAAAGTGCGGCTCACTTGAAATGTGACATCGTCACGCCCCGCTTTTCCGGGCATTCAGAATCGGTCGGGTTGGAAAACACAGTCGAAAGAGAGATTTTGGAAAAATTTTGTTTGCCTTCAGTGCCGCGTTCGGCCTCCCCCGCCGCTGTCCCCCACCAACGTCCCCTCCCTCCCCCCCCCGACCACCCCGCAGGCACCATGTCCCCGGCCGACAGCCGCCGGAGAACCGCCCCAGCAACCGCCGCGTCGCGGCCGTGCCCCGCCGTGTCGACGAGGCGCACGGTGACGCCGATGCACCTCTTGCCGACCGACGCCGACGCGCCCAGGAGACCCACCAAGAGCGCCGGCCAGTCACCCGCCGCCACGCCGAGATCCACCTGGGCGTACCTGGGAGGGGGGTGCGGGCGCTGGCAACACCAGCGCCGGCCAGCATCACCCCCCCGAGCGCCGGGTGAGTGTGGACGACACGCTGTCAGAGCATGGGGGACCCCGCCGGCATAGCGGCGGCGGCCCCCTGCACTCAAACGCCGCACCCGACCACGCCACCCAGTGCCAGCACCCCCTCCCACCCAACAACCCCCCCCCCTCCTCCCACACCCCCTCTCCTTGGACCGCCGCCCCGCCGTGCTGACGCCCTTGTAGACGCTGTCCGTCGCCGGCGTCGTCGAGTCGTCGCCGACGTTGTCGCCCACCACCACCGGCGCGGGCACAGGCGAGGTGGCGGTCGCGGGCGACGCCGCGGCGGTCCCGCCCGCCGCTGGCCGGGGCACGCCCCGTGGCTCCCCCCCCCCCGTCTCGACGCCGCGTCCTCCGCTGCACACCCGAGATGGCGAGGGGCGAGGGGGAGCAGCCGCCGCCGCCTACAGCGGCGCCCAGGTTGACCGACGTGCAGGGGGGGGGAGGGGGGGCACGGCACAAAAAGCCCCGCCACCCCCCGTGCGGCGCCACCGCCGCTGCCGCTGTCGCCCCCCGCTCGGCCCCAGTTGGGGAATGCCCCAGGCGGTCCACAGCGGCGCCCCCCCCCCCGCGTCCGTCGCACGCGGAGCCCGTGATGGCGGTGCGCCCCGCAGCCACTTTTGGCGGCTGCATCGGAGGAGGGCGATCGAGGAAAGGAGTTCTGGCGGCGGCGGCCATTAAGATCAATTCCAAGGGTGAGTGGCCCAGACAGTGCACGCGTGCCTGGACGGTTCGCGGGCCAATTCACGTTTCCATGACCGTGTCACTTTTCTCCGTCACAGAACACGGCTCGTCGAAACGAACCTTACAACCAGGCCAACGGGGCGCGACTCATCCACGCTCGGGCCACGATCATCGATCGAAGGGGCGATCGACGGCGAATTGGGGGGGGGTGCCGGTGGGGGCCTGTGTGGGGCATATGCGGAAAAATACTAGCGTCGGACAAAAGGGGGCTACCCGTCGGACCGATCGGCGATTCCACCACTGTTTCGCGGTCCGATGCGGATCCGACGGGACGCAAGGACAGGGTTGATATGAATGAGATATACCGACAGCATCGGACGCGGGGGGGCCTCTGTCGGAGCCGCGTCCGATCCGACGCGCGCGTCGGATCGGCCCTCCAGGGGCTTCTGGGGGGGGTGGCGAATTCAAGTGGTTTTTGGAATCGCTGACGGCCGCACACGTACCCCCCCCGCCCGCCCGTGTCCCCTCTCGGGCGGTTTTCTTCCCCACGTGCCCCCGTGGTGGTCGACAACTGAGGGGGAGCAAGCCCCACAGCCACCCACCGGCACGCACTCGGCGCACCTCCCCGGTAGCTTCCCCCCCCCCCCCCCCCCCCCCCCCCCCCCCCCCCCGCCCCCCCCCCCCCCCCCCCCCCCCCCCCCCCCCCCGGACGGTGGTGTAGCCCACGCCAGTGTCTTGTTCTCCACGGACGCTGGTGCAGTTGCGCCCCCTTGCCGGTGCCCGTGTGGCGCCAAAATGTGGCGCGCCTGTGGAAATAAAGCAGCGCGCGCCGCGTCGGAGCGCTCGTCGGACGGTTGGGAAGCACCCCTTCTACGCCCAGCCGCGGGAGCGACGGCCGCATCGACCGAGAGTCGGGGCGCCCGTCCGGTCCGGGTCACAGCCGCCGGCCGGGGTACGGCGGGCCGGCGTGGGGTGTGGGTCGGGCGAGGGCGCGCGGGTCCGCGGATCGTCACCATCACGGCCTGCGGGGCGGCGGGGCGACACCCCAGTGGGCTCTGCGCGCGCGCGCCACGCCAGCGAGCGCGTCGCCCCTCCGGCCCCCGACCGCGCCCTCGTCCCTTTCTGGGCTCCCGCTGCTTGCCACCGCCCCCCCCACCCCCACCCCCCCCCCGCTGCCTCGCACCGCCCTACGAACGTCTCAAATTGGTTACCCCCGGCCTTTTCCTGCGCGGGCCCGTGGCCGCAGGTTGCGGCGACGGCAGCCCCGTGCTGTCCCGTCGGCTATGCCCCCCCCCTCAGAGCGCCTGTCACAGTCCTGGCGCGTGAGCGCAACGCTGTGTTTGGTCGACGCCAGCTGGCCAGTGGGGCCGGCGGGGCATCATGGCAGCGTGGTGGGAGAGGGCGGAACGGCGGTGGCCCGGCCCTGGCGCGGGTCGTGAGGGGAGCGCCGCGGGGGAGTGCGTGACCGACGAGCGTGTCGCCGACGTGCCGGCGGTCTCTGCGGAGAACTATAGGGGCGAAGGGCACGACGCGCGTGTGTCCTTCGTGTGGGGGCAGGACGCCACACAAAGGGGGCCCCGTGACCGCGCAGCGTGTGGCGGGGTATTCGAGGGTCGGGCGCGTCGGCCTGCACACGCAAGAGCCGCCCCCGTCCACACGCTCTGGCACTGGTGGAATTTCTTTTTTTATCGGCTGGGTGCGTGGACCGGCGGACGCGGACGCGCCCTTCCCCCCTCCTCGACATCTTTGCCGGCGGCGCTGCGCTGGCACGGAGCTGTGGTTCACCTCGCTGACGTGAAGTGGTGGCGACGCATGGCTTCCGTACGACGAGGAGGGGGGGGGGCAGGTCGGGGTGGGGGGGCTGCACGCCGTGGCCGCGAGCGTGGGGCAGCGCCCGGCGGCCGGCGCGGCGGTGTCGGGGCGGCTGGTGGCACAGACAGCGGCGGGGGAGGGCAAGACGACGCGGTTGGGCAGCGGCCGCGCGGGATCGGACACGGCAGTGGTGGTGGCGACAGTGGCAGCGGGCGGCTCTTGGATGCTGGCGCCTCGAGCAGAGGCAGCGGGGTACCTCAGCCAGGCCCGCTGGGCCCCACCGCCACGGGCTCGGGATCAGACGAGGAGCTAGGTATAATTGTGGCCGGGCGCGTCTCCCCCCTGTCCGCCCCCCCCCTCCGGATTCACCCTGCTCGAGCTCCTGCGCTGGGCGCATCCACCCACCGTTTGTTTCCTGCTGAGCGGGCGATGCCAGCGCGCGCCGCGCCTCGTAGAGCCGCCCCCCAAGGTCCCAGCGCGTTGACGGCACCTGGGAGCGGTGGCACCACCGGTTTCCTGGCGCTCTCGGCCCGGGGCGCGACAGCGGCGGTTCCCGCTGGCGGGGCCCGGTCTCAGGTGGAAGGACCAACCCCCGCCGCCTCCCCCGCTGGTCCAGTGGCGGCTGCTGCGCGCGCTCGTGCGGTTCCGGGTGACCTGGTGGCTGCCCCCGTCATCCGACTGCACGGCGACCTCGGGGGGGGGGTTGTGGGCGAGCTCTCGGCGGGATTTGAGCAGTGGGTCGACGGCGCTGTGGCGTACACGCGGCGGAATCTGATCGGACGCCTTTTTATGGGCAGAGAGGAGGACGCCGACCGCCTCATCCACCTGGGCTCCCTCTACTCGACGGAGCTGCGAGACGATCCTCCCCTTGGCGAGCCCTCCCCTGTGCCCCCCGCCAGACCTGGGGATAGCCGCACCGAGCAGCAGCGGGTCCTGGGCAGCGCCACGTACGACAAGATCGTCGCCCTGGCGAACTTTGCCAAGTCGTTTGGCCTCTCGATCGACAACGTGCGCGCCGTCGCGGCCCAGGCGGCACAATTGGTCGACACGGGCGGCCACTCACTGGTTGAGACGGTGGCGAGCGCGGTGCACAACAGCTGGCAGCAGCACGCGGTCAGCGCTGCGCACAATGGGCGCAAGACGACGGTGAGTTGCTACCGGACCGCCGTAATGGCGTACTGCGGGTGGGCAGCCGAGAAGTACGGCGATGACGCCGTGATTTTGCCGGTCAGCCGCACTGCGGCCGTCACCTTCCTAGAGGCCGAGCGTTTGCGTCGCGTGCTGCCCCGCAAGCGGCGGCACAGCGAGGAGGACGCCGCGGGCGGCGGGGGCAGCAGCAGCGCGGACGATGGGGAAGAACAGGAGGGCGGATGGCGCGGGGGGGAGAGCGACAACGATGCGACGGGGGAGGGGCCGCGGGACGGGGGAGGGGCGCTGGCGGGAGAAGGGGGATCGGGCGGCAGCGCCAACCTCGACGGACGGCGCGGAGCAGCCGCCCCGGGGACGGACAGCCCGCTGCGGGCGGGCCCGCGGGCGGCGTCGTCCTCTGCAGCGCGCGGTGCCGTTGAGGACGGGCGGCTTACGCCGTCGACCGGCGGTGCAAGAAGCGCACGCGACGAGGGGGTTGCAGCGGGTCGGTTGCGGGCCGCTCGTGGGCGGCAGGTAGGGCCGCAAGTGGTGCTGAACGCCGTCAACGCGCTCGCCAAGATTGGCAACACGTTCAACCTGCTGTAGCGCGACGCCAAGTGCGCGTGCTGCGAACGGTGGTGGCGGGACGACTACGACTCTGTGGGCAGCTACGCGCCCGCCCGCGCGGTATTCAACCAGCGCAAGCGGGAGAAGGTGCTGGAGGACCACGCGGCTGGATCGTCAAAGGCAGTGGGGCGGCGGGACCCGTCCGTGACCGAGGAGCAGCGGGAGGAGGCGTCGCGGCGCCTGCTGCTGACGCCGACGACGGCCGCAGAGTACCAGCTCAAGTCGGTGCTCGCTGGTCTTTTCGTGTTTACGTTTTCGCTGGACGCCCGCGGAGGGACGGCGCGGGGGGTGACCTGGAGCGACCTCGCTGTCCGCCGCTTTACGGCAATGTTCTCGGAGCTCGGAGGGCCGATCTACGTCCTGTGTACGTACATTACCGCGTCAAAGACGACGGAGGGGATTGTACACAACATCGGGGCGCTGGGGCACGTCAACGCCTGGCTGTGTCCGGTGGGTGCCATGGCGGACGCGCTCGTCGCAACCTTCCACTCCCCCGGGATGGACGAGACGCGGCCGCTCGTGACGCTTTCCCCTGTGTTCGACCCGACGGACGCCGAGCTGCGGGCGGGCGGCGTCACCCCCGCGCTGTACCGGGCGGCCGACCAGCCCTACGGCTATCGGCCGTGGTACCGCGTGCCTCTGTGGCCGTCGGCGCGCGGCTCCCTGTTCC
>ENA-ORXR01003602-ORXR01003602.1-marine-metagenome-genome-assembly--contig:-NODE-3602-length-13707-cov-10.645928_pt1 | contig 13707 bp, 18 predicted proteins | sample MGYA00237866_ERZ511479 | MGnify/ENA metagenome assembly ERZ511479 | reverse complement strand
CGGGGCGCCCCAAATGGCGACAGTTGAGTGCCGTCCCAGCGCGGGGTACGGACGGCGAGCGTTGAATTCAAAACCCGGGGCGCGGTGTTTCGAAAGCGATCAACTCAATATCTTTGGCCGCCTTCTTTAGTTCGCAGTCACCAAACATGGTAGACAACTTTCAAAGTTAGAGAGAACGATTCACCGTGATGGCATGACAAGTACATCTAAGAATTGTGACGACCAGTAAATACAGGGCCTCGGATCAAGCTGCACTGTGGATCGTCCAAAACAGGCATGCTTTCAGTGGTGTCGCATGTTCTGGACTTGTCCAGCTTTTCGCGCAAGGACAATAAAGGCCCAGGTGGGCCTTTAACGAGTCGACCGACGATCGCCCCCAGATCTGGGAGAGAGGCGATCAAGGCACATTGTCACGTCCCGCACGGCTCTGAGCACCATTTCAGAGACCGACCAGCATTGATCGCATCAGGAGGGCAGCTTCTGGTCACGATTATTGATGAAGTAGCCTTAAAACCTGGCTGTGGCAATAGTGTTGGCAGGTGAAATTCGCGCCGCAGGGGTGGGCCATCATCGAGGATTGACTGAATTGAAGCCGAGCTTGCTTAAAGAGTGGGGGCCGAGCGGCACACCCCCGGAATAGGCGTGTGGGGGGGGGGGAGTTGCCCAAGAGCCGGCGATCTTGGCCGCACACGGCCGCGCGGAAGATCGCACCACGTGAAGCGTGCGCCAGGCAGAGGTGGCATGTGATTTTTTATTTGATTATAGTCATGGCGATTTTAACGATTATAATCATGTTACATCACGGGGCTGATGATTGTGGCACTTCCACAAAAAATGGACCCGCCCCGTCGGCGGTGCTCGTTTGACACCTCCCTGGAGGTCCGTCAGGGGCGGCACGTTTCGTCCAGCTCGCACGTTTGCTTCCAGAACACTGCGATCACGTGATACTATGCCAGGACATGCTGGCGAGCTCGCGAGCGGGTGGTGAAAACCCCCGGAATGCGGCCCGAAGGGTGGCCCAGCGCCTTAGTTGGGTGGACCGATTCCGGTTTAGGCCCTAGTGGGACTCATCCAACAGGAAACGTGCTCCACTTCGTGCAGCAGGGACCAGCACGGTGCGAATTGGAGCATAACCCAGATTCTTAGGCGGCTCCCAGACACCCCATCCTGGCAGGTGGTCAGATTTCGTGAAAATTCGGAGAGCTCAAGCGGCGTGCCGCGCCTCGTCTCGAGGAAAACGTGCTCCACATCGTGCCTTCGGCCAGCTGGGTGCAAACGGTAAGCGACGCGTGCAAAGCTTAGAAGCGGAGGGCTACATGTATGGAGGGAGATCCTCAGCCGCCGCGGCGCCCCTTCGTGATCCCATGTGCGCGGATATGCCTCGAAGTGATTGGTTGCTTTTGTTTCCAGAACCTTGCTGAATCAATGGGGCACGAACTCTGTCCACCTGTCCGCTAGTCACCGGACGGAAAATCTGAATCACGCGATGGCTGCTCAGACGCGAGTGTGACGGCTCTCGCAAGTCGCGCACGATGTCTCCCCACAGGCGCTCCCCGGGCGCATCTCTTCAATCGTTCTCCCTCCATTGCATCTCAGTACGCAGGCGTGTCCCGCTCGATAGTCCTTCGTCGCTCTGTGCGCCTGTCGTGCACATTCCCAAGGAGGGTATGTGTGTGCTTCTCGCACGGTTACGCCAGCGAGCAGCCCCTCCCAGTTCGATAGGAAGGCGTGAGTGCGCGTCGGAGGACGTCTGTTCACTTTTGACGCGAGTACGGCGGGGTTGAGTGGCGATGTGGGGCCGCTTGTGCGTGCACGTGTGGGTGTGCGCGGCTCTTTGGCGCGGCTCTCTTTCCCGGAGGAGTGTGGAAAGGCCGTTTGGCGTCGTCTGGTTTGCGACGCGCAGGGGTCGTGGTGATGACGGGCAAATGCCTCCTCTGTGGGTTTGCCATTTGGGACGAGACGATAATGGCAAAAAGCGGACGGGGTCTCACTCCCAACGCACCTGCGCCCTGAAATCGTTCCCATGCCTTCACTACTTGCCTCCCACCCACGCGTTCCCTAAGGCGGGGACCTGCTACCTGAAAGACTGCAGTTGTCTCGAGACGTGCTCCAAGTGCCGGAGGCCGGGCCATCGCGTCGGCACTCTGGTGCGTTCTCCCGAGCGATACACGAAGGACAGTAAGACTGGCGAAATCACGCGCCGCCGCGGAGCGCCGCCCCTTACCAAGTCTGATTTTGCGTGCACGTGGCTTCAAGATCCCGATGTTGCTGAGTGGGTGCGGGTGAAACACGCGGCTTGCTGGCAGAAGTGGCGGGAGGCGCAGGAGCTCGCTGCGTCAGCGGCACGGCTGGCCGCCAACATACACGAGGTGGGGTGGGACGTCGTCGAGGCGGCAAACGTCATGCAGGCGAATGGTACTGCCGCGGCGACAAATGGGGCGGAGAACCGTCCGCACTTTGAGACGATGGTCGCTGCCTGCGACGGGCCGGGCCAGGCTGAAGTCGGGGCGGCGTTGGCGGCCGCAACCGGCCGGGCCGCCGCCGTGTTGCGCGAGGGGGGATGGAGGGCTGGGCGGGGAGTTCGCGGTGCGACTGCCGCGTCTGGGCGCCGTCGCGGGCGCGCGGCTGCCGCAGCGGCGTCGGCAGTGGCTGTCCGGCAGCGCACTGGCGCCGCGACCAGGGCTCTGCCGGCTCCGGGGGACCACGTGTAGGACGTTGACGAAGTGTCCCCGCGGCGGCCACCGCCATCCCCGTCCGGGCGTCGCGTTCGTGGTCGTGTTGACGTCCGCGGAGATTCAGCGGCCCGCGGCAGTCGTGGTGGTGCGTCGTTTGCGACGACGCAGTCCGGCCGGGGACGTCTGGGAGACGCTGAAACGCGAGGCTCTTCGGAAAACAGCGGTGGGGGTGGTGGCTCGTCGTTTTTGCGCGTAGGTCCCAGTCCCTGGGGTCACTTGTGACGGCGAGTGGTGGCACGCGCGCTGGAGTTGCGCGTGAGACGGGGTCGCGCTCGGCCGCGCAGATGCAGCGGGAGCACACCAGTCTTATGCACTCTAACGCGATACGTGCCGCTGACGGGGTGTCGCGGTTGATAGCCACCGGCTCTGGGTCAACGGACGGGGTTCTCGTCCAGGCGGCGGCAGCGGAGCGTGCTGGAGTCTATGCGGATATGCCTGCTGTCGCTGCCCCTGTATCCCCTGAGACCCCGTTCCACCTGCGGTGGAAAACGGGGGAGCGCTGCAAGTATGAGGGGGTGTCGACGTTTGAGTGTCCAGCTATCAGTTTACTGTCGCCCGAGCAGCTCGCGCGCAAGGTATTCCGCGGCGCACTCCGGGAGCAGGCGGCCGTCTTCCTCGCCATGGAGCAGGAGTTCATCGACGCCGCGATTGACAACTTCCTTATCGGAATGAACATCACCTGCGGCGTGGTTTCCCCCGCCGACGTGGCGGAGCAGTTGGTCTTCCGTCGCACCATGTATTCCAACACGAACCTTCTCTATCTCGTTGCGTGCTGGGTGAAGAAGTACATTGACTCCAATGTCGCGGCATTCCAGGTGCTTGGCGTGTCTCTTCGGGGGGACGCGACGTGGGACAATGAGCTCGCTAACGTTGCGGGGGGGAGCGGTAGGAGGGGGCGCGAAGGTGGCCGTGATGGGGCTCTCCCCGGAGCGGACAGCGCACCGCGGGTGGTGGGGATGACGAAGACGACGATGATGGAGAAGGCCCGACCAGGATAGGCGGTAGCGACGATGAGGAATCGGAGGACGGCGAGGGGGGCAAGTAGACCGCATCGACGTCGGTAGGCGAGGGGGGCGTGCGTGGGATGGCGGAACCGCAACATTTTCATTCGTGGGCGCTGCTGCGAGCCGTAGTATCTACTCTGTCTAATTTTTGTTGCTGTCATCGAAGCGACGTATTCCGGCCTTCCGGCGCGGTGGGAAACTTAAAACCGAGAGCCGACCGCGCCTCTGGGGTGGAGCACTGCCGCAGTGACGCGTTGCGTGGCGTTGATTGAGCGTAGGGCCTGCGAAAACGCGGCAGTGAGGTCGGAGCGCGCCGCTCGCATCGCGCGTCGCCAAGCGGTGCAGAGACGAACTGGTGGTGCGACCTTAGCTGCTGTTCTCGGCGGTGGTGCTCTTCCATTGTCGTCCATCTCGTTGGGCGGGAGGAAAATGGCGAAAGGGGTGGGACGAGTCGATTCGACGCCTTCGCGCTGGTCGATGGCTCGGGTCCTAGCAGACGCGCAAGTAGATGTGGCGGCCGCCGGGCTGCCTGCTGCGAGTCGCCGGTGGGCTATCAGGCAAGCTTTTCGAGTCGCCGCGGAGATGGAGGTGGAGGACTGGAGAAGAGCAGACGTGCACGCTTTGCGCGCTTTAAGCTCCGCGTTGCGGTCGCCGGCCACGGTCACTGGTGGACAACGACATTCTGCCGATGGAACTCCCATCGTCGCTGCAGCGACCACTTCGTCGGCCAGTGGAGATGTTGGAAGTGGTTCCCGCCAAGTTATGGACGCATCCACACCTGATACAGACACGTTGTCTCGTTTCCTCTGTCGCGTCTGCTGGCGTTATGCATGCCGCCTCCACTCGACCAATCCTCGCTACCCCCTGTCCGCCCCTCCCCCTGCTCGGCCTGTAAGTCCTCACACCGACCCATCTCGCTTACCTGAGGTCCAGGATAGCAGCTGCGAAGAGGAAGGAGCAGCATCGGATTCTACTTCATCAAGTGACGGGGACGTCTGTTCTCTGCCACCGCAAGCTGCTGTGCGGCGTGGTCGGCGCGCAAGCGCGCTCCTCCGCTTTATTTCAGTCGCCGCTAGCACGTGCACCGACTGCCGACATTCTTCCTTATTGCTTTCCGTCTGCGACAAGGGACGCGCGGGTGCGGACGCGGCCCCCTCGACCGCGGACCAGGTTGCGCTGCTCAACGTCGGCTGCGGTATCGTTGGTCGCCGTGACACATGCTGGCTGGCGAGGTTGGTTCCGAGGAAGACATGCCGCGGTGTGGCGGCGTACATCCGAGCCGACGGTTGGACCGAGGGGGGTTGTGCAGCGGCTGCTGAGCCGCTTCAGGACGCGTGGGAACCTCACGGCGGTGGCGATGAGCCAGCGGCATGTCTGGTCTCTCTCAAGCCGCGTGGGCCCACTTGCCGCGGCAGCAAGGGATGTCGGCTTCGCCTGGGGGCGAAAGCAGTCAAGGCAATGGCAGAGCGGTGGACTTTGTCCCATGCTTCCACCAAGGCAAATGCACGGTGGAGGTGTGTCGTTGTGTGCGCGGCGACATCCCATGTGAGAAGTACTGCGGCTGCGCTCGCCTACGGTGGGCGTCTGCAGGACCCACTCACCCACCGGAGCATGCGGCTCAATCATCGACCGGCGTCGCGGGTGCAGGTACACCCGGAGACGGCATCGAGTCAGACCAGAGGGCGGTGCCTTCCAACGACGGCTCCCGATCTCATGTGGACGCTGAAGTGGCCTCGCGGTCGTGCGACTGGGGCAGCGTCCCGGCGGCCGGGTCTCAGTTGTGCCCGCGTCGTGTGTAGTGTATTTGCGCTGCGCCTGGGCGGTGCGCGACTGACGATTGTCCATGCTTCGCGTCCGACCGCGAGTGTGATCCTGACGCGTGTTTGTCGTGTGGGGCATACTGCCACCCGTCCACGGGTGTTGACAGGCGGCAGCCCGCTGTCGGTGGTAGCGGTGCGTGCTTGCGCACTCGGGCAGCGTTCGGTGTTGATGTCATGGAGAAGGACGACCCGATTTCTGGTAGCGTCGCCGGGAGCAGGCGTTGCCGAAATGTGCAGCTGCAAGGCGGGCTCCGAGTGCGTCTCCTTTTGGGTCGCTCGGAGGCGCACGGCTTTGGGTTGTTTGCTGCCCAGCGGGCGTGCCAGGGGGACTTTGTCGGCGAGTATGTGGGGGAGATGGTTGCTCACGACGACGCGCACGCCAGGGGCCAAGTCTACGATTCCTTCGGCGTCAGCTATCTTTACACCCTCACTCGCACCGTCGTGCTCGATGCATGTCGCGTCGGCAGCCGGATGCTGTATGTCAACCACAGCAGGAAAAGGGCCAACCTACAACCAAAGTTGCTGAGCATCTGTGGATACATTCGGGTGGCGTTGTTTGCTCTGCGAAACTTGACTCCTGGGGAGGAGCTGTACTTTGACTATGGGTACCAGGAGGATGGGTGGCGCGAGTGACTACCATAAAATTGAAGAGGGCCGTTGGTCTTGTACTCAGAAGCTCTCTCGTCAACCGCCGGCGCCAGTGATCTCCGACACTCCCCAACACGACACGGCCGCCGCCGCCGCCGCAAGCATGACCTCTTGCCTGACACCGCGGCATCAAGCGCCTCCTACAATGAAAGCACGCAGCTCGTCGCCCGCCAGGCGTTGCAGCGGCCGTCGCATCATACGCAGACCACCTCACCCGTATACAGCTCTTCAACTGCAAGTCGCCCGAGCCGCATCGGCAAACGAGGTCGACACATCTGGACCACAGGAAAGCAGCTTCCGCAGCGCCCCCCTCCCCTGTGGATCGTGTCCCTACAACCCCACAGCTGCCGCCGATGCCAAACGCGGCGCCAACGACCGCCTCACACCGCTCGACGACCAACCGCCGCCGCGCATCCCCACATGCTTACCAGGGGATCAGCCCGCGCACGTAGCCGCCACCACTACACGTGCCGACCAGCACCCCCACACACCGCTCAAAAACCGGCTGCCACTGACGAAATCGACGCTACAAGGGCCACCCACCACCCCCGAAGACTTCTCGCCAACCAACCGCCGCCGCGCATGCCCACACGCTTACCAGAGGCTCAAACCGCGCACGTAGCCGCCACCACCACACGTGCCGACCAGGACCCCCGCGCATCGCTCAAACACCAGCTGCCACCGACGCCACAGGGACCACCCGCCACCCCCGAAAACAGCTCGACACCGAACCGCCGCCGCGCCACCCCACACGCGTACCACCGGCTCAACCTGCGCACTTAGCCGCCACCACCACACGTGCCGACCAGCACCCCGGCGCACCGCTCAAACACTAGCTGCCACCGACGCTACAGGGGCCGCCCACCACCCCCGCAGACAGCTCGACAACCAACCGCCGCCGCTCATCCCCACACGCTCACCAGCGGCTTAAGCCGCTCTCGGAGCAGCAGCCGCCACAAGCTCGGACCGGCACACCCGCACACCGCTCAAACTCCAGCAGCCGCCACGCACGCTTTCTCGCTCCGCCGTGCCTCCACTCGCCACGCACCCTAACCACTACAGCCGTGCATCGCTTCACGAAGCACGGTCGCGGCGCTTGGACTGGCGTGTACCTCGCGCAGGACTCGGAGAGGTCGGTTGATGGGGTCGTTGAGTTCGTCCTCGTCGGCGTTACCGTTGGGAATGGTGGCGAGGTGGGCGCGGTCGCGGATGTCGGTGCGGCCGCCCCCGGTGCCCGAGAAGAGGGCGCGCTCCAGCGCACTGGCAGAAGAGGTGGGCAGGAAGATGCGTGGTGCGCCATCGGGGGCGGAAAAAGCGTCCATGGCGTCCGCTGTTGCTCAACGACCGGGCGCCACGAACCGGCGCGAGAGGATGGCGGATGGAGAGGGCTGTCGCCGGCGATGGATGCACGAATAACTCGAAGAAACTCAATTGGTTGCAGAGTCTCCGACGTATGACACGTTCTACCATTCTATTGGATACGGCGGCATGAGTATTTATCTACAAGTGCAGCATTGTGCAATTGACTCACTTCGAACCTGGGGTGAGTCCCACTTTGCCGCCGAGGCCTGGGCCGCATGCTGTGCGCCCCGAGCATCAATCACCTGACGCAGTCCAGACCTGTCCCTAGTGCATCTCGGCTGGCATCTCGGCTGGAGGTGTTGCCCCTCGCCCCGTCTCCAGGCCCTGCAGCCAGTGCATCTCGTCTGGCCGTGTTGTCCCTCGCCCCCTCTCCGCGTCCATTGTCTGTGCTCCTCACATCTTACCCTTGAGTGTCGCCCTTCCGCAGAGTTTCGATGGCTGCCGCTCCTCCCTCCCCCCCTTCCCCCGACCAACGTGGGTTCGTCGAGTTCCGTCTTTGCGCCATGATGCTGTCGGGAAGGGCGACTTGGGAGCAACACGTGAGGGGCACTAAGCACCGTCGACTTAAGAACGCGACAGAGACTCCCACTTCATCCACCGACCGGACGAAGTGTTGGACGTGTCCCCTGTGCGGGGCCCATAACGACGCGGCCTCGAGCATCTTCATGCACGTGAACGGTGCCCGTCATCGCCACGCAATCGGGCGTCTTCGTGAAGCAGGAAGGCTGGACGAAACCGCCCCTCTGGTCCCCCGTCTTCGGGACGCTCTGTCTGAGATGCGGCGCACTGGGGACGCCGATGCTCAGCTCCTGGATCTGTGGCGGGCCGCAAAGGAGGATACCGGCGACAATGGAGGGCGCGCGCAGCACCCAGACGACCAGCACGAGAATCGCTGTTCCGCCGATGCTGCTACCCGTGGCGCTCCGCCTACATCCCCCTCTCCGGCTGCTGGCCCCAGAGCAGGCGTCGCTTCTGGCAGCACTCGAGTGGCTGGTGGGGTTGAGTTTTCCGGAAAGCGGGCCCGGGATAGTGAGGACGCTGGTGCTTCATCGCAGCGCAGGCGCGTGAGCGACGGGGATGTGGGTGGCTGGGCGCGATTTGGTGGAGTGCGCTACGGGTGGGGCAGGAGGTCGGTGCGGCAGGACCCTGGCGACGCTGGCGGCGCCAGCGACTTCGGTGGCTCTTGTGGGTCGAGCTCGTCAGGTGTTCCTACGACGTTCATCGTGCCGCCTGGCGCGCGTGCGTGGCTCGAGTGCCCGCCTTGCCTGACTCTGTCTTCGTCGGCGGCGGTGTTTGCCGACCATCCTTGCAACCCGCCATCCCAAAAGGGGAAAGGTCGTGCTCTGCCTGCCGATGGACGTGAGCGTGGCCGCTAGATGGTTCGTCTGTGTGTGTGGTGTGGGAGCCGGCGTGGGTCTGTAAGACGTCTGGGATGCCCCTGGGTTTTACTCTACTGTGTAGCTGTTCATGCCTACGTTGTGACCACGGGACTTTTACCTGTGTTTAGTTTGCGCTTTCCGCTCGTACGCGTTTGTGTTCTTACATTGCATGGTCGGCGCCTTGTCTAGCTCGTTTTGTGTTACTCTTGGCAGCCATCCAGTACCATTCGGAGGTCCGCACAGGCGCGTCGGCGGCGGTGCGCCGGTGGCAGTCCCTTGAGCACGGGACTTCGCCGTCGCCTGGCGCGTGGTGCTGCGGCCGGCTGCGGCGGTGCCACAGTGGCACCGCGGCCTGACCGGCTCCACCACTTGGGAGCGCCGTCGCCATCGCAGAGACGGCCGTCGCTGCCGGGTACGCGGCGGAGTAGAGTCGGTCTGCGAAAGACGTGTCATGGGCGGTGGTCGTCGGCGGCGCGCCACTGAGGCCGTCTGCGCCGAACGCCGTCGTAGCCAGCACCTCGCTTTCTTGGTGCAGCCACCCCACCCTCCTCCCACAAACCCCCCCTCCACCAATGCAGCTGGTCCCTTGCTGGCAGCCAGGAGGGCCGCGGTGTCGGCGTTGCGGCGGCGTGGGCGGGCGCGACGGCGGTGGTGGCCGCGGCGGCAGCGCGCGGCGGCGGCGGCGCCACAGATATTCTGACGGCGTACTTCGCCAAGGTGCCTCTGTCGCCGGAGGACTGGTCGGCTCGGCGGCGGCAGCGGCGGCCCGGGAGCCGACGGCGGCGGCGGCGGCCGGGAATACGGCGGCGCGGCAGAAAATAGCGGCGACGGCGTCGGCGGCGGCCGGGGAGACGGCGGCGGCCGTCTCAGCAGGCAGCAGCGAGGAGCCTCACCGCCCCAGTGCCAGACGCGCCGCCGCCGCAAACGTCGCGCATCGCCGGTGCATCCGTGTGGCCGGCGCGCCAGCACGCGGCACACGCGCTGTCGCGGGCCTCCGCGGAGAGACGGTCGCTCCCGATCCCCCCCTTGCGTGGCGGGGCCCCTGTGCAGCAAGTGCAGGGGTACCGCGGAATGAAACGATGAGACGGACTCGGCGCGTCGCGGCCGCGCCGCGGCGTACTCCGAGACTGCCTCGGGGCGGGCGCACTGACACGCGCGACTCCGCGTGATACGACGTTTCCGCACGTGGTGCGCGCGCTCGGGGGAGAGGAGGACCCAGCATGCCACTGGTAGTGCAGAGCGGTGGGACGCGTGTGGGCAGTGACGGGATAAGGAGAAGAAGGATGGGGAGAGGAGAGACCGGGGGGATAGTGACAGAGAGAACGACCCTTTCTCTCAGCCGCCGCCGCCCTTCGACCGCGGAAGTGGCGGCGTCTGACTCGCAGGCCGCGCGGCCTCGGTCTTCGCGTCTGCCAGGAGACACTATTGTTGCACGGCTAGCCCCAAACTCTCTCGGCCGTCCTGATGCGACGTGACGCGGCGCGCCACAGTCGAAAGCCTGAGGCGACGTGACGCTGCACGCCACAGTCGAAAGCCATGTACGGTCGGCTCCTGTGTCGAGGCGAAGCTGCTCCGCAGAGTCAAAGCCAAGAGACACCACAGAGACAACATGGAGAGAACGGATGAAAATTCGGGAAATGTTGGAACGATTGAAACCTACCTTTGGAATTATATGAAGTTCTCTAGACTTCTTCATTGTTCGTGCCTTCTGAACCAATTTACCATCGAGCAATCGTCAGCTCGTGGGCCACAATCGATCTGACGAATCGCTACATTCTTTTCGGTCACCCGATGGGGAATTCCGATGTCGCTGGGGCTACGAAAAAACAAAAGAAGGCCTCATGTGCGACCTATGTCTGTGCGCGTGGTGCATCAAAGCGGCGTCCCGCTGACCTCACCCAAATTAAAGACCAGGTGGCTTCCATCCGAGCGCCGTGCGTCCAGGCAGCTTGGATTTGTGTCTCCGCGCAATCAACATACAACGAACGGCGACACAACCCGTGACGGCGGCGACGGCGGCCGCCGCCGCGCTTTCGTGCTGACATCGCGGAACATCGGCGGCGGCCGGCGGCGACAGCGAGCGCTACCGTTCTCCCGAGCAGTCCCTTGCGGTGAGAGCGACAATCTGCACTAGTCGATCCATTCCACCTCCGCCCATTGCTTTCAGAGTTAGAGAGCCGGATTTATCGCTTTTCCATGCGTCGGTAGCGAAAATGGGACCAGATCAGCGGCCGTGTCGTGGTGTTTCACCATGCGATCGTCCTTTCGAGCATCGCCAGACCGTTTGATGGAAAGTTTTGATAAAGCCGGCCGCTCGGGGGCGCGAGATTGCCTCCCGGAAAACAACGTGTGGCTGATGAGCGGAGGGCGGACGCGCGACGTCGAGTTCTGGATTTTTTTCATGCTTTATCGTCGACCTCGGCGACTGGCGCTCAGGTGCTGCCAGGTGCTGCTCCATCGCGGAGGCGGCTTGATCTCCTCCGCGCCACCCCGTTCCTCGCACGTCCCATGGTGCTGTCGGACTGTCGTGCGAATTCTGGTTTGTGAAGGCTCTTTCATCCTTGGTCGGTATGCTGCTAGCCGCCGGAGAATCCTCCAGGGCTGCTTGGCCGATGTCTTTCTTTTTTTACAGACATCGTGCGCATGCTGCATATTTTGGCCCCCTCTTTTGATTTGAGTTTGGCGTACGACTACAGTGGGCGTGCAGGGGTACTCACATGCTCCGCGATGACGTTTCCTATTCTACGCAGAGGCCTGACACTTCGTTCTGTTTCATTTGTTCGCCACAGAGTTCTTGTGACAGGCTCGATGGCATGAGAAGAAAACGTAACCCAATAAGCCGCCCTGGCAGATACGACATGCATTATTGCTGAGATCTTTGAACTGTGGCCGTTTCACAAATTCCTACATACCATGGCGCTCAGTTCCCCACGTTATTGTCACCACTCGCACGTACCACATCCACCGCGACTCTGCCCTTGCTCTATCTTCCCCACAACCCCCATAACTTCCACAACCACCACCGCCATAACGACCAGCCCTGCCTGCTTCCCACACCAACAACACTTACCGATGCCAACAATAAGAAAACACACGAACGCCGACCCCCACCCCCACCCCGTCACCTTTCCGGTGCCGCCGAGTTTTCCGACGGCAGGGCACATCGCCGCCGTGGATCGACCGGACAGCGGCTGGCGGCGCCGCGGCCGTATCGGTCGTGGCGACGGCCGAGACGGCGGCCGCGGCAGCGGCGGCGGCGGTCGCGGGACCGGATGCGGCGGCCGCCGCCAGAGCAGCTTCCGGAGGTGGCAGCCGTGGCGGGTCGCGGCTTCGTCGAAGGCGGAGGCGGTGGTGTGCGGAATGACGGCGGCGCCGCCGATTGCGGCGGCGGCAACGGTTGTGACGCCTGGGGCGGCGATCGCAGATCTCCGCGCCGGCGGCGGCACGCCAGGAAGTGCGTCGCGCGGCCGGGATGGCCCGCGTCGGCGATAACGGGACGTTTAATTGTAGGCCCTTGGTGGGCGTTGGGATGGCCGCGCACGAGCATGGGCACCCACCCGCCTCCCCCTTTCCAACCTCTTTCATCTGCTTGTTCTGAACCGACGTCACACACACGCGCAGACGGTCCCCCCCCCCCCCCCCCCCCCCCCCCCCCCCCCCCCCCCCCCCCCCCCCCCCCCCCATCTCTCCACAGCCACCGTCCCCGTCCGCCACTGGCAAAGTGTCGGGCGACGCTCCCGCGCGGCGCGGGGCGCGAAAGTTTGGACGCGCCGCGCCGCTGACGTGTGGCCCGCTTGGGAGTGTGTGTGCCACGCGGGACGGGCGCCCAGTGCGCGAGGTGGGAGAACGAGGTGGTTCACGTGGAGGGTGCGGGGTCGGGCGGTTTTCGGGGAGACGGGCCGAACCCGCTGGTTGCAGCCAGTATGGTTCGTGGCACCCTGCGTCGAACCGGAAGAGTAGTGTTCGGGGGCGCCGCTGGCGGTGGGGGTAGCGAAGGTGCCGGTGTTGGTGGACGCTGGGGCGTCGGGGGGTTGGGGGGGAGACCGGCCGAACCCATTGGTCGCCGCCGGAAGTGGGCGTGGCGCCCAATGTCTTCCGGCAAGGTCCTGTACGCTGGCGTCTTTGGCGGTGGTGGTGGCGGGCTCGGCGGCTACGGCGGTCGACGAAGCGGTACTGTAGGGAGCGCCAGCGCATGGCGGCGTCGCGACGACCGCACAGCCGCCCGCCGCGGGTTTTGCCGCTGCGCCGTGACGACGGCGGTTGTGGTAGCGGCGGTGGCGGTGGCGGTAGCGCCGGTGGCGCCAGCGCCGGCGGCGACAGCGACCGGCGGCGGTAGTCGGGAGGTGGAGGCGAAGACGGCGCGCCAGGGGTGACGCTTTTCCGGCGACTACCCTGTAGTGGGTCCTGCCCTCACAGCCGACGGGGTGCAACCCCGTCGGAAAACCCAGCACAGGATGTGGAACGCCACGCCAGAGTCACAACGCGAACGCCGGGATCCCTGGGCGCGAAGCGCACCAAAACGACGGAAGTAACGCAAACGCAACGATGATTTATTCGAACACACACGATGACCCCAAAGCATACACTCATATACCCTCGGAAACAAGACGCAGGACGTGCACAATCCCGACCCCCTGGCGCTACTATGGGGGGACCGGTACCCAACGGGCCACGGTCTCAGCCCCGGGCCTCTAGTGGCCCCTGCCCAGCATCCCTGACAGCCCTTCCACTGGAAGGGGACCCCCGCCCGTCTCGGGCG
>ENA-ORXR01003601-ORXR01003601.1-marine-metagenome-genome-assembly--contig:-NODE-3601-length-13708-cov-11.251339_pt1 | contig 13708 bp, 10 predicted proteins | sample MGYA00237866_ERZ511479 | MGnify/ENA metagenome assembly ERZ511479 | reverse complement strand
CAGGCCATACACCACCGGCGCACACCGCCGCCGTCGCCACCGCTCCACCGTACACCGTGACGCACGGGACGATGTTGAGCTCTGCGTGTGCGGCGCCGCTCTCGGCCGCTGTTTCCTGCACCAACAAGCCCGATGCCAACCCGTGCACGGTCGGCGCCCTTATACACCCGTGCTGGTTCCGCCGCGCCGTCGCACACAGTGACGCGCGCGAGAAGGTGGAACTCCGCGCGCGCGGCGGTGCCCGCAGCTCCCGCCGCCTACACCAACACCCCCGCGCACACAACAGCCGTCGCCACACGTCCGCCCAGCACAGTGACGCGCGCGACTATGTGGAACGCATCCTGCGCGGGGGGGCGCATAGACGCCGATGCCTCCAACAAACCGCCCGCCCCTAACCCGCGCACTTTCTACGCCCGCCGACACTTCCGTGCCATCGCACCGCCGCGCACCGAGAGGAGAGCGCACATGTGGCGCTCCCGCTGCCCGGTGGCGCACACGGTCGCCGTTGCTTGATAAAACTACGGCCCGCATACCGCCGCCGTCGCTACCACGACGCCGCGGGCCGCAATGCACACGAGGAACATAAAGAGCCACATGCCGGCCGGCGCTCAGGGCTGCCGCCGCCTGCGCAAACGCCCCCACCTGCACGCCTGCCGCCGCCACCACGCCGCCGCGCAACGGGGTGCGCGCGCCGTTGTCGAGTACAGCAAGCGCGGCGGCTCGCAAGGCAACCACCACCAGCACCAACGACGCCGCCAGTACGAACACCGCCACCAAGACGCCGCCGCACACCGCGTGACGGCCAGCGCGCACGGCCGCCGCCGCCGGCGCCAACGCCCCCGCCTCCCGTCCGCCGGCCCCGCCACGCCGGCCCACACCGCGACAAACGCGAGGGAGATAACCGCCGCAAGAAAGGTGGCAGGAGCGGCCGCGGCCGCCTGCCCCAACGACGCCGCCCGCACGTCCGCCGCCTCCAACACGGCGCCGCGCACCGCGATGCACGCTCGTAGGTAACGCGCCGCGTGCCCGGAAGCGCACACACCCGCCGCCGGCTGCGCGATTGACCGCGCGTACACCGCCACCGCCTCCACCACGCCGCCGCGCACCGAAAAAGGCGCGAGGCCGACGACTTCCGGGATCGCGGCGCCGCACATGGCCGCCGCGGCCGGCACCAACGACTCCACCCGCACGTCCCCCACCCCCACCACGTCGCCGCGCACCGCGATCCGGTCTGTGCTCACGGCCGCCGCAAGCTGCGCCATCGACCCCGCCCACACTGCCGCCGCCGCCAGAACGCCGCCGCGCACCGCGATAACCGCGAGTGTGACGAAGTCCGTGAGCGACGCCGCGCGCGCGGCCGCCGCTGCGGGCGCCATCATTGCTGCCCGCATGTCCACCACCTCCACCATGGCGCCGCCGCCTGCACCAACGCCCCCGCGCGCACCGCCGCCGTCTCCATCGCGCCGCCGCGCGCTGCGTCACGTGCGATGAAACTAAGTGCTGCGTGCGCGGCGGCGCCCATGTCCGCCGCCGCCGACACGACCGCACCAGTTGTCACGTCCGCCGTCGCGACCGTGACGACCCGCGCTGGGGCGCGCGCAAAGATGATGAGGCTCTCGGGATCACGCATGGCCGACGCCGCCCGCAACAGCCCGACCGCGATCAAACTGTCGCCGCCCCGCAGCACGCCGGCCATGACTTTTCGTCAAAGTCTGGGGCGCCGGGTGACGGCCGTAGCAACCGTGGATACGACAGCCACGGGAAGAGGGGGACGACGTCTCGCCATGCGCTACTTTGTGAACGTATTCTACCCTTGGGATGTTTGACTCGGTCCGTGGTGAATAATCGACAGTGTGGCGGGTCAATCCAGATGGACATTATTGTCGAGCGGTCCGCTGTACGATCATAGTTGGTACAGAGTAGCCATCAAAAAACCGTTCAGACAGCGGGGGCGCCTGTTGCTGCGCTTCGCACGGTGTTTGCCTCGCAAATTTTGTGGAGGACTGCACGCAGTGTTATCTACAACTACAATGGGGTTCGTCCTTAACATCGCTGGTATCGACTTTGAACAAGTTATTTGGTCCTTAGAAGAGTCCTGCCGCGGCTCATCACGACCCGATCACGAGAGACTGGGGTGCCAGAGCCCAACGAAATCGGCCTCCGTTAGGGGCTTCGTTGGGCTTCGTTGGGGGCCCAACGAAGCCCAACGAAGACGAGAATCGTTGGCTCGTTGGCGCAACGGTTGCTTCGTTGGGGAATCGTTGGGAATCTTAGTCAAAGCTGACGCACGACGCGTCCTCTCTCTGCTAGGGAGACGGTGGCGGCGCCGTCTACCTCCCCGCGGGGCCCCTCTGGTCATGGCCGGTACTGCGAGCGCCCGTTGGGATTGACTGTCGTGACGTGTGGACCCCGTTTTGAGATGGCCGGCCTCGGCTTGCACCTGTGTTGCCGGATTCTGCAGGAGGGGGGTTCGCCCATCTGTGGCGGCCTGTGGTTGGGTTTTGTGGACCGGGACTTGGCGGGAACACACATACCGCGGCGGCAGTCGAGGCCGGTGTGGTGCTGGTAGGCACTATGATGTGGCGTATTTCGGCGGCTACAGTGCCGCTCGGTGTGTCCTCCACGGCGTTTACAATAGCTGCGACCACGACGGGCAGAGCAGTGCTAGCTGCGTCCAGCCTCGTGGGCATGTGCAGCGAGCCGCCACTGTGCGAACATGGTCAGCTGCACCAGTAGATGAATCGGTGCTTCGTGGGACACTTACGTGGAGGAAGGGGGGAGTGCCTTCGACTGTGGGCCATACGTCGCTGGCGCGAACTGGGTTACGTGCGGGCGACGCCGCAGTCCGAGATCGCGGACGCCCGCCAAAACAGAAGAGAAGCACATTCTTCAAGTCGCTGCCTGGCCAAGTCACACGCACCCACAGCGGCAGAGTTTACCAACGTGTTGTACCGGTCAGAGACGATGGAGCAAGGAACGGGAAGCAGAAACCCTCTTGGCAAGATACACAGGTTCCGTGCAGTACACACCAGTATGGCGACACGCAATTCAATACCCGTCAGCCACGCCATCCAACCGAAAAGACAAACCAAACACCAGCGCCCACCTGTGCACCCCACTTGCAACTTTAAAGAACCAAACCCGCGTTCCCGCAAGCCAACACCCAGTGCTCGCGGTTTCAGACTCGCACCCACCGAATGCAGCCCGTCCGCTCACAAACTGCAACCTCCTGCCCACACGCCACACTCGTGGGGAGGTCCACAGCAGGCGCCGCTTACTGCGGGTCAAGCGTGACGCCCAGGAGAACACACGCCACGCCGAGCACAACGAGCACTGCCAGCGCAATCTTCTGTGTGCTGCGGTCGTTGCTGTCCTCCACGTCGACCATGCACTGGGCAAGGTCGTTGACGTTTTTCTCCTTGGACACGTCCGACACGCGGTAGATCCAGGTGCCCGGCGGCGGATTGCTGGAGTCGATGAACGTGTACGAGCCGCCATCCGGCCCCTTGGACTGCAGCTCCGAAGGGGCCGTCTGGTAGTCGGCAACAAACTCCCACTTGTCCGACTTGCCCGCGCGGCGCATGACCCTGAAGCCCAGGTTGTTGACCTCCGTGCCCGTATCCCACCGCAGATCCACCTCGTCGCCAAGGATCCGGCCCTTGAGGCCGACGCCGGCCAACTCCCCGGCCTGAGGGTCGTTGGCAAGACGGCCCTTAGCGTCGGTCTTTGGCGCCTTGGCCTTGAACTCAGACGGTTCCTCCACAAGGCCACCCATCCACGGCGCGTAGGGAGTGCCGTCGGGCTTGAGAAGCGACTTCTTGCCGCCGACTTTTCCCTTCTTCTCGGGCCTCACAAGACCCTGTGGCAGGAGAAAGCAAGAAGAAAGTACCACGATGAAGAAAAGAGACTCAAGAGTGCAGACAAGAGAGGTAGGATGTATGAGGGGACTGCCACTGGTTAGATGGTTGACCAAAACGCGAACCGCCTCAGATGCGGTGAAGGTACCGCTGAGACGACCAGCCTGGGCACAGCGAAATTGCCCATGAACACAGTACAGACCATGACAGTGTCCCGCCACTTATCGTCCCGCAGGACAGCTGCAGTATGATTCACAGCGCGGCGAGATGCCAACCGGCATCCGATGACGTGCTCCTTCCCTTGCGTCTGAGTCTGCAATCATCATAGCCCGAGACAGACGAGTCTAGCCACGCTCATTCCACCTCCTTGCCGCTCAATGACCCGATGCTCGCGTGCTCCTCTCCACCCTGGGGACGCCACTGGCACAAAACACAAGTGGAAGTCCGCACGCACGAGACGCGCATCCCGACCGTACCTCGGGGGCCTCCGCTACGGTCTCCGTCTCGGACTCGGCCTTGACACCCTCCTCCGCCATGCGCAGGCCAGATGTGCGACAGCGGCAGCTGCGGCGAACGGCGACGCCCGACGGCCGCAGCGACGAGACACTACCCAGACGGGTCGGCGCCCGGCCGGGCAGGGCGGCGGCCGCCACAAAGGCCGTCATGGTTGGATAGTAGGGAGGGGGGCTAGGGGAGGGGCGTGCACCGTGATAACGTTGGCAATGAATGCAGCGCAGCAGTGGGATGCAGGGGAGAGCGGATGGGAGAGCGGGTGGAGTGTGCGGTGGTGGTCGCAGCGGTCGTGGTCGTCGTGCGGTGGAACAGTAGTAGCAGCGGGTGCACGCAAACGTTGACGGGGCGAAGCGGTGGGGCACCAAAAGGCCTGTGGCGTGGGCGAGGGCGTGGCCAGGGGCAGCCGCGGAATCTCGGTGGCGCCCCAAGGGCTTGGCATTGAAGCGGAAGCATCACCCCACAGGCACCGGAGATGGGGGTGCTGACTGGGGAATGTGAGGTCCGCCAATGCAGGAGGTGCCACGTCCACCTCAGCGGCCTCCAAGATGCGGGCTGATTGTATGGCGGCAACCAATGGCCAGCAGAATCGGTTGGATCAAAGTAAGGCCTTTCCACCACCCACAATGCGGGGATTCTTTTCAGCCCGAGTCATGTGGGCACGTCGCGACGTGCCCAGCGACGAAGCCGTTCATCCACACCGCACGCACGTGTGTGAAGTCCGCGTCAAGGCTGTCTGTCGTGCACGGCCTGACGCTTCAGCCGCCTTTGCCGTAGACAGCCCATACGACGCGCCTGTACTGCGGCTTTGGAGCATGATATGGGAACCAAAGACGAAGGCAGGGCGCGCTTCATCATCCGATAGGGGTGGACTGCGTGCCGGGCCGCCCCCTCTTCAAGTGGCGACGCCTTGACGGGCGCCGCCACTGACGTGCAACACTGCGCCGCGCGGGGGTCGGCGGCGTTGGCACAGAGCGGCCACGTGCACACGTGCACCACCTGATCCCTCGGGCATCCTGACGCACGTCGTCCGTCTGCCGCCCCCAAGCGACGTGGAGGAGGCTGTCATGAGGCTCGTGGCACCTACACGCGGCACTGGCCATCGCATGCAGGGACATGGGGACTGGCGGGGGCTGGCGCAGGGGGGAAGATGGCTTGCCCTCCGCGTGTGGGCCATAAAGGAGGGGCCGCGCTGGTGGTTGTGATAGGCCTCACTCCACGACACCTCGCAGGGCACAGCGTCAGCGAGACGTGGTTGCCGCAGCGACTGACAACAGTGCCCCTTAAAACGCACAGGCGTTCCCAGTGCCCCACCTTGGGCAGAAATAAAAACAGAAGTCAGGGTGTTTATGTACAGCTTGACCTATGCAAAACGAAAAACACACAAGGCGCCCAGTACATGTCCAACGCACGCGTGCGGCTGTGAACGTGCCTATGACCCAGGCCACAGCCCTCCCCTGCCACCAGGACAAGACCACCGCCCGACCCGACCGCGCCCGCCCTCTAATGATCCATCGTCTGGTTCTGCACCAACAGCGCATATGCTCCCTGCCGTGCCATGAGGTCCTGGTGCGTACCAATCTCCACCACAGCGCCCTGCGCAACAACCGCAATGGCGTCGGCCGACTGGATGCTGGACAGCCGGTGCGCAATGACCACCGTCGTGCGCGAGGAGGCGGCCTTGTCGAGCGCATCTTGCACCGCCTTCTCGCTAATGCTGTCAAGGGCGGCAGTCGACTCGTCGAGGAGGAGCACCTTGGGCTGCCGTACAAGCGCGCGTGCAATGGCCACCCGCTGCCGCTGGCCGCCGCTGAGACGGCTGCCTCTCTCACCGACCTCGGACGCGTACCCGTCCGGAAGTGCCGTAATAAAGTCGTGCGCGTTGGCGAGCCGCGCCGCCGCCTCAATCTGCGCGTCAGTGACGACCGTGCCCTCCGTGTTGGTGAAACCGTACGCAATGTTGTCACGGACCGACATGGAGAAGAGGTCTGGCTCCTGCGACACAATGGCCAAGTGGGAGCGGAGGTTCCCGACATTGTACAAAGCCGTCTCGCGTGCGTCGAGCGTCAGGCTGCCGGACGCAATGTCGTAGAAGCGCTCGAGCAAGCTGACGACCGTCGACTTGCCCGAGCCTGACTCGCCGACAAGCGCAAGCGTCTTGCCGGGCGCCACCGCTGCGGTCATGCCACGGAGGACGGGCACGTCCGGGCGGCTCGGGTAGTTGAACTCAACATCCTTGAGGGCCACCGCACCGGCCACGTCCGACGGCTTCTCGCCGCCCTCGCCCAACGGGTCGATCGCCGACTGGCGATCGAGGAGGCGGAAGATCTGCGTCGCCGCGACCATGCTGCTCGACACGTCGGGCGCAGACGCGGCTGCTTGCCCAATCATCATCATACCAAAGAGGATGGCGGTGAGGGCCTCCAGAACACCCGAGAAGGAGCACTGGCCATTTGCCGCAAACCGGTTGCCAGTGTAAAAGGCCAAGGCCCACACGGCAAACAGGCAGAACTCGGCGACGCCAAAACCGAGGCCCGCCACAATAGCGGCACGGCGGCCCTTGTTCACAGGGCCCTCCAGCTCCTTGAGGTACCTTGCCAAGAAGTGCTTCTGCACGCCAAGCGACGTCACCGTCCGCACATTGTCAACCGCCTCAGACGCAATCTGGCCGGCTTGTGCAAAGAAGGCGCGGGACTTGGAGTCGTCCGCTGTCATCTGCTGCACCTCGAGGTAGCCGCCCAGAGCGACGCCGGGCATTACGGCCAGGACGACTAAGGCGACGCGCCAACAGGACGCCAGCCCAATAACGACGCCGACGCCGACCGCACCAAGCATCATGATGAGCGAGCCTGCCGCGTCGCCGGTTAGGCCCTTGACGAGCGTCGCCTCTGTGGCCAGGCGAGTGGAAAGGGCGCCCACAGAGTTCTTCTTCTCGTCAAAGTAGGCCATCTCCTGACGTAGCATTGCGCGGAAGGATGCGGCGCGGAGCTGCTTGGTCATCCGCTCCCCCGAGATGCCGAGGAACGCAAGCTGGGCGTAGTTGGCCACCGCCATGATACCACCGAGCGCAACAAACCCGAGCGCATGGTTGCGCACCGACGAGTTGGCCTCGGCTGACGGATCGCCGAGAAGCACGAGCACCCTGGAGAAGACGACGGCCATCACTGGCCACGCAGCGCCCGCGGCAAAGGCGCCCACCGAACCCATGAGGATGTACAGCCACTCGGACTTGTTTGTCCGGATGGCCCGCATGATGACGCCCTTGTCCACGTCCACGGCCTGGTCCTTGCCCGACTCGGAGCTCGAGTCGTCCGTGAGCGACGGGTCCACGAGAACCGACTTTTCCATCCCGGCGGTGAGCAGAGACGGCTCATCGGCCGTTACAGGGAAGTCGGCCGTGGCGCGCGCAGCGTTGGTCGCTTCAGCTGCGCGGGCGGCCTTGCGGGCGTCACGCTGTTCGTCCGTCTCGTCCGTCACGTTTTGCATCTGCACCAGGGTACGGTACTTGCCGCCATCCACGCGCATGAGCTCCGAGTGGGTGCCGAGTTCGACAATGCGGCCGGCGTTCACCACTGCAATGGCATCCGCGTCTTGAATGGTACTCAGCCGGTGAGCGATAACGACGGTGGTGCGGCCCTTGGAGGCGCGTTGCAGAGCGACTTGGACCACCCGCTCACTGGCCGAGTCAAGCGCCGACGTCGACTCATCAAGCAGCAGCACTGCCGGCTTGCGAACCAGCGCACGGGCAATGGCAACCCGCTGCTTCTGTCCGCCACTGAGCAGCGCACCACGCGCTCCAAGCATGGTGTCATACCCTTCGGGCAGGCGGGAGATGAAGTCGTGGGCGTTGGCCGTCTGGGCCGCCTCAACGATATCTGCCTCGCTCACCGGCCGCGGGGTCATGACCCGTTTGCCAGTGGCCGGGTCGACGCTAACGTCGACGCCGGCACCGAGCGCAATGTTGTCCCGGATGGTGGCGGAGAAGAGCGTCGGCATCTGTGCCACGAACCCAATCTGAGCTCGCATCCACCGCACGTTGAGTGTCCTCATGTCGGTGTCGTCCATGCGCACGCTCCCGTTCATTGGGTCGTACAGACGCTCCAACAATTGGATGGCCGTACTCTGAGGTGCGGTAAAAAAAGATGTCGGGCCAAGAACGCACACGGTCGGCAAATCAGCAACATATTGGTGGAGACAAGAGCAAGCGGCCAGTCAGCTTCACGTCCACAGCAGCAGTAGGATTGCGGTTCGGCGGTGAATCCATAGCGGCGCGACGCCCCAGTGCTGCGCACACGAGAGACGAAAGAGTGTACCGACGGCAATCGAAACATACCTTACCACAGCCACTGGGCCCGACCAAGGCAAGCGTCTGTCCCCGCTGCACTGACACAGTCATCTTGCTCAGGATGGTCTCGCCCTGGCGAGTCGGGTACGTGAATTCAACTGCTTCAAGTGCCAAGTTGCCCTGCACGTCGTCGAGCACCTCCCCCGCTTCGTCGTCCAGCGGGTCGATGGCGCTGACGCGGTCAATGACGGCAAAGATGCGCGGCGCACATCCCCGAGCGGCGTTGAATGCGTTGATCGCGGGCTGGCCCTGCCCGATGCCCATCGCCCCAATGATCACAGAGAAGAAGACGGTCAGGACGTCACCCGATTCCATGCCCCCATTCCGCACCTGTTTGTTGCCAAACCAAAAGGCGAGCGCGTACGTGCACAGGATGATGAAAAAGGTAACACCCATGCCCAACCCAGACACATGTGCACGCTTCTTAGCGTCGCGCGCGGCCACCTCCAGCTGTTCGTCGTAGCGGCGGGCCTCCTGCTCCTCACTGCCAAACGCGGCGACGGTGCGGATGAGACCGAGGACCTCCTCGGCAATGCCGCCAGCCTTGGAGTACGCCGCCTGCCCCTGCATCGTCGCCTCGGAGAGCGTCTTAGCAAAGATGGCGCCCGAAACGACCAGCGCCGGCACCGCCGCGAGCACAACCAGCGTCATCTTCCAGCCCGTCACGATCGCAATGGTGACGCCCGTCACAAACGTCGCCATGTACTGGATAAAGTACGGCACTTTGTCGCCCATGCCGCGCTGCATCACGTCCACGTCCGACGCCACACGGGAGGTCAGCTCACCTGAATCGTGCGTGTCGTACCAGCCCATCTCTTGACGGAAGAGGGACTGCACGTACAGGCCCCGGATGCGGGCGCCCTGCCGTTGTGCGGCGACCATCCAGCAAAAGACTTGGAAGAAGGCGAGCACAAACGCAACGCCCGCAAGGATCATAAACTTGATGCAGATGGAGTTGATGCGGTCCGCCACCGCATCTGGGTTGGCCACCGCGTCGGGGGTGCCCCCGACAGTGATGATGTCGCCGAAAAAGATGGTGAAAAGCGGCAGCAGCGCGCCGTGGCCACACGCACAGATGGAGCCGACGACCATGAGGCCAATCTCAAAGCGCGTCGCAAAGCGAAAGAGGTCAAAAATGCCGACGGGCGTGAACTTCTCCTCCTCAGTAGCCTTCTTGCCGTCCGCGCCGCCCGACGAGTCGCCGGTGGACGAGTCCTCTTCTGGCGGCTGCGTCTTGAAAATTTTGGCCTTAAGCTTGGTCATGGGTGAAACAGGGGCGGCGGCCACCATCGTCTCGCCGACGAGCACATTGTCGTCAGCGCCGCCGAGGGGCACCACCGTGTCGGCGGGCGGCACGCCACCGGGGCGCACCGAGTCGACGTCACCGTCATCGCCCATTGTGCACGGCAGTCGGCTCGTGGGGGTGAGTGCGCGTGGCTGCACTCACGACAGGTGCGGGGGAAGAGGCAAGAGGGGGGAGAGGGGAAGCACGACAGCCAGCAGTGTGCGAGCGTCGACGCCGCATGGGCAACACGGCGGCTGGATAGGCCGTCGACTCAAGTAGAGCACACCCCTCTACCGTAGCGCCACCACCGCGCACCGCCACAAGGAGCACGGCTGCCCACGCTGCCACCGTCCAGGCTGACCCAGGCCTCGCCCTAGTGCCGGCCCGCTCGACCCGTCGACGGAGGTAGCGCTGGCCACGCTGGGGGACGGGTCGGCCGGCGGGTGGATCTGGGAGCACGACGAACATCAACCGAAAGAAAGGCGCACCGCCATCACGAGCACGATCATTGATTGGTCCAACACAAAGAGGGGTGCGACCAATAGAAAGGTTGACATTCACGACACCGCCCAATGTGTGGTCGTTGTCTGCCTGGCCGCCACGAACGGGAGGCTGAACCAGTCGTGACCCGCTTCCCGGCTCTGCCGCTTCCAGCCACGATCCCAGCAGCTTGCAGCAGATTTGGCAGACCATACCCCGTATGGCAATGACCAACCGAGGGGCTCTTGATCAACGCGTGCGGCAATGCGATTCTGGCTGACAGGCTCAGTGTGCTACCTGGTGCTACTGTACCCGTTCCTGGTAGCGAGCCGTAACATTCAGTGTCGTGGCCCTGCTGACACGGAGGGTCCACGCCGGCCTTCCCCAATACCATCGACCTCGATGTTTGCATTCCTGCCAATCAAAACCGCGAAATCCCAGACGACATCCTCCAGGGCGGCGCGGGCACTCAAGCCGGCCCTATCTCGCACCGGTGATCTGCGGCTCCGAGGGCCGGTCCGGGCCTGGCAGACGTGGCGCATGGCGAGTGGACCATCAACCAACCAACGGCGTGCGAACATCGCACGGCAGGGGATAGCCACGGTAGCTACTGTACCGTGCATGTGCCGCCGATGCCATCGCGCCACGAGGAGTTGCTGCCCTCCTCACGCCTTTGGCAGCCAGCCGTTTACAGCTGTGCGTGTGGCACCTCGAACCCTACCAGCACCGTCACTGGTGGGGTGACATGCTGGTGGCAACGGGCCACCGGCCAGACATGCAAAAACAGAGAAGTGAGCAGCGAGGGTCGCCTTGGTGTTGACCTCCGGGCGTGTGCACTGCTATTCGCATGCACTGCGCTTTCGACCAGGGCATTCAGTACACAGAAAAAGGCTCCACAAGTTGGTTTCGCTTGCCGCAGCGGAGCTCACTGGCCGGAAGAGCAGTTGGAGGGTGCCCCGGTCACGCGCTGCTGGCGGGAAAGGCACTTGGCGGGCCTCACGGCGGCGCGCGTTGACGTCTGCAGACCAGCGCGTCAGGCAAGCTGACAGTCTCATCGCAAGACCATGAAGAAATAGTGGGACGACAGGCGGTCGCTCGCGCACTGGCACTGCCGCGGCCCTGCTGGCAGCTGATGGGCAATCGGTGCTGATGCGGTGGGGACGCCCCAGCGGCCACGATCGTTAGGGCCCTGTGGCGCGGCTGCTGGCCCCGCAATTCTAACTCGTGGCACGGGCACGTACGCGTGCGGACATTCCCGACCGACGGGGGCTCTCGGACAGTGAGGGCCGCCCACACGTATCCAAAGATGCTGGTGGCCGTGGCGACGTGACGGCGACAACCAGAAGCAAAGCCAGCGCATGTTAACGGCGCGCCATTGTGCGAGTATCGCCGAGACCACACGAGCCGTTCCCCGGAGACAACGCGGCGCACGGTGGTGGTGGCAAACGTAGTGGGCCTCCGCAACAGCCCGCGCGGTCGCTGTCGACAAGGAGAGTCCCCCTGGGCTCCAAAATGAGATCCGCGCTGTCACCTACCAATACTGCCGACACGTCCAGCCATATGGCCACCGCCCGAAAGAAGCGTCCAGCGTGGGAGAGACCAAGTGGTGAGGGGAAGGCGACTGTGAGTGGCCGCGTTGACCACGAGGGGAACGGTCAAACTGCGCTTGTCGAGTAGGAACCGCGTCGGAAAGGCAAAAGGGGAAGGTGGAAACAGCGCGGGTGCACAGGCGCGGATCGCAGAGTCCCATTTTGTGGACTCGACGCGCGTGACCCAGCGCCATGGGCGGGGGCTGGGGACAGGCACTAGGCAGTGGCGGTGACGGCAATGGCGACGGCGGCAGCGGCGGCGACGGCGGCAACGGTGGCGACGGGTTTCCGTGTGCGGCGCCCCCCCTCCCCTCGCTGGACGGCCCCCCTCCCGCCACTGCCGGTGCTACGGCGGCCGCGCTCTGGTAGGACGCGGGGTGCGATCGGTTGGGCCCAGGGGTAGCGACGGCTTGCCGACCGTACGCCACGCACACCAGCGGGGAGGGTACTGTGCCGGCGGCCACAGAGACCATGCCGCAGCCGTGGCGGCCGCCCGTGGGTGCCGACCAACGCGCCGGCGCCCCAGAGCGCCCGAGCCAACACCGCACCACTGCCGACGGTGGGCGTCGGGACGGGCTCAGTCGGGAGCCCTATCCGCCACAACAGCCGCCCTGTCGGGCCACGCCGACGGAGCCACGCGTTTGGGGGGGGGGAAGGTTGTGCCCCCGCGGCCACCGCCGCGTCGGTAGCGGCGCCCGTACCGACGGCGGCGGGAAACCAGCTGCCCATTGCTATACGCGGTGCCGGTCGGCCGCCGCCCCGCGCCGCCGAGACTGGCGGGCGGGAGACGGGGCAGCCGCCGCCACGCCCCAGCAGCGGCGGCCGTCCGCCGACAGGACGCACCGCCCACCAGCGGCAGCGGGAGAGAACCCGTCGATGCGATGCGGCCGCGCCGCCGCCGACGCGCGGCGGCCTCCGCCACCCGGCGGGTCGTCGGCAGCGCCGCCGCCGCTGGGCGGGGAGGCGGCGGCCGCAACGGCGGCCGTGCGCGGCGGGCACCACCGGCCGTGGGTCGTTTGCACAGGGGGCGGGGGGTCTCCTCAGCGCCCCGCCCGCCCGCCTTGTGGTCGGCGCGGCCGGCGGCGGCCGACACCCCGCCGAGCGCGGCGGCAACGCCCGTTGGCGGCACGCGACGCCGGTGGCGGGCGGTCGGGTCACCCGGTCGCCGCGGAGTCGGCACTGCCCAACTCCCCCGCCGCGTGCGCCGGCGGGGTGAACGGTGCGGGGCGGGTGGCGCGTCGGCCAGTGTTGCCGTATCGCTGCCCCGGCGGTCGTCCATGGCGCTTCCGTGACGCGACCACGTCGATAGAGTCACACGCCTTGGTCTGAGATTAACAGTAGATCGGTCATTTGATCCGATAATCGCATTCCAGTGGAGCCTCACGCAGAGGCACTTAGGTCAACGGCTGGTGCTGACACAAAGCATTGTCAAGCCAAATCAAGCTTGAGCGGGCATTTGACTAGCCGCTGACTGACCTAGTCACAGGAAAAATCGAAGTGCGCAACATTAGAGAGCGTCGGCAAGTCAAATGTGGGTCGGTTGCGTGGGTCGGGGACACGTTTCTTGCCACGAAACGGCTGTTACCCACATTTTGAACCCATTTGTGGCTATCTGGGTCATCCGACCCACGCCAAATACCGG
>ENA-ORXR01003600-ORXR01003600.1-marine-metagenome-genome-assembly--contig:-NODE-3600-length-13708-cov-11.689825_pt1 | contig 13708 bp, 10 predicted proteins | sample MGYA00237866_ERZ511479 | MGnify/ENA metagenome assembly ERZ511479 | reverse complement strand
TCGGCGAGGCTTTTTAACGAAGGAACATGAAGAACAAAATAAATAATTACCGTCATTCTAAATTAGAATTGGTATTACTCTAGCAAGTTTTCTATTCTGTCTATCCATATCCGCTCAGAAAGCATTTATAACGACGTGGGAAGTCTCTTCTGATCTATCCATGAGTGTAACGATTCCTACAGGAGATATGGAATATGATTATACGGTGGATTGGGGTGATGGAAATATAACAAGTAATCAAACTAAAGATGTAACCCATCTATATTCAGAAGAAGGAACATATCAGGTTTCTATTACTGGTGTTTTTCCTTGGTTCTATTCAAAGTCGACTAGTACAAGGGAGCAATTGCTATCTATAGATCAATGGGGTGATCAAGAATGGAAATCTATGGAGCAAGCATTTGATGGATGTGAAAACATGACCTATAATGCCACCGATGCTCCTAATTTATCAGGAGTTACATCAATGAAATCGATGTTTAGTAAAGCTTATAAATTTAATGGAGATATAGGAAACTGGAATGTAAGTAATGTTACAAATATGTCTCAAATGTTCAAATACGCACATGCCTTTAATCAGGATTTAGGAAATTGGAATGTAGGCAATGTTACAAATATGTCTCAAATGTTCAGCCGTGTAGAGACCTTTAATCAGGATATCGGAAACTGGGATGTAAGTAATGTTACGGATATGTCTTCTATGTTCACTTTTGCACATGCCTTTAATCAGGATATTGGAAACTGGGATGTAAGTAATGTTACGGATATGTCTTCTATGTTCAACCGCGTATGGACCTTTAATCAGGATATTGGGAACTGGAATGTTAGCAATGTTACCAATATGTCTTGGATGCTCGCCTCCACAAACGCATTTAATCAGAATATCGGAAACTGGGATGTAAGTAATGTTACGGATATGTCTTTTATGTTCACTGAAACAGATGCCTTTAATCAGAATATCGGAAATTGGGATGTAGGCAAGGTTACAGAGATATCTGGGATGTTCAGCTCAGCAAATTCCTTTAATCAGGATATCGGAAATTGGGATGTTAGTAATGTTTTAAATATGTCAAATATGTTCAGAAGTTCTAGTTTATCTACGAAAAATTATGACAAAATACTAATCAGTTGGGCTTCTTCTAATCCTAAGTCAGAAGTCTCATTAGGTGCCGAAGGTATTTCCTTCTGCAAAGCTTCGTTTGCTCGCCAACATTTAATCGATAATTTTGGATGGGAAATAAATGATGCTGGACAAACTTTTTTTTGTGACGATTCTGATGTAAAAATAATATCCTACTTTGAAGATAGTTCTGGATCTTGTGAATCTAAAACCAATCCTATCCCCTATCTGAAGTATAATTTTACCAATGATCAGAATATAAGTATCACGCCCATTTCAAATCAAAACGGTGAGTTATTATCTTTTTTTTATGAAGGGAATTATACCCTAAACCCACTTATTAATAATCCAGAACAGTTTGTCATCTCCCCAGCATCGATTACTCTAACTGCACCTTTTGATGGAGAAAATCTAGAAGAGATCTTTTGTATTCAGGCGATAAATTCTTTTACAGATATATCCCTCTCTATAATCCCAATAGATGTAGCTAGACCTGGCTTTGATGTTTCCTACAAACTTATCCTCAGAAATAACGGGACAGATATAAATAATGGCAAAGTAGAATTTACTTACCCCGCAGATATCATGAGTTTCTTAGAAGCTACGCCTAATGTTTCGGAAGAACAAACTGATCTATTGATTTGGGAATACACAGACTTAGTACCTTTTAGTTCTAAAGAATTTTTTATAGATTTTAACATCAATTCTCCGATGGATACTCCTCCAGTAAATGGTGGAGATATATTAGCATTTAAGGCTACAGCCTTTCCGCTAGATATAGACCTTAACAGAATCGATAATATTGCCTCCCTCAACCAAGAAGTAGTTAACTCCTTTGATCCAAATGATAAGACTTGCTTAGAAGGATCATTTCTTCTAGAAGAAATGATAGGAGATTATTTACACTATAAGATACGCTTTGAAAATACAGGTACGGCCGATGCGATCAATGTCAGAGTAGAAGATGTGATAGATATAAATCGTTTTGATATTTCCACACTCGAACTAGTCGATGCTAGTCATGAGGTACAAGTCCTTATCGATCGGGATGAGGTAGAATTTGTTTTTGATAATATTAATCTGCCCTTCGAAGATGAGACCAATGATGGGTATATCGTCTTTAAAATAAAGACACTAGATGATCTAGTCATAGGTGATGCGATAGAAAATACAGCGGAAATATTCTTCGATTTTAATTATCCGATTATCACCAACACAGCCATTACCACTGTAGAAGAATTAAGCCACACACAAGAACTGTACGACAACATAAAATTAGAATTATATCCTAACCCTACTCGATCAGAAATTTCTATTTCTGCTCAAGAAAATATAGTTGCTCTTATCGTCTACAACTTACAAGGACAGGTCCTTCAGAATTATAGACTATCGGGAAACCAAAAATATTATCCTGTCGATGTAGCCAGCTTACAATCTGGAACCTACTTCCTCAAGGTTATTTCTGAGGAAGGAGGTAGTGCGATGGCGCAGTTTGTGAAGTTGTAGTATTGCTAATTATATTTTATTCCAATTGTAATTAATACTTTGTTTTGGAATGGGTATAGTTGTTTTGGGATGGGTAGAGATCTTCCCTCGCCCTACGGGCACTCCCTCCAGAGGGAGAAATGCGGGCATTCCCTTTGGAGGGAGATAAATTTTAAATTTTATTTTGGTAGGAAATAAATAAGATATAGGTTTGTAGTCTAGGATTACAAGCGTAAATGAAGAAACTGGAGCATAAAAAAAAGTTAGTTGTACTGATCGTATTACTGTACCTAATCGTTAGCGCAACGATCAAATCTTTCCTTGCTATCGATCCATTTTCTTTTGGGATAGCTTTGATAAATTTACTAGTTTTTCATTTAGTTAGAACACAATATGAAGAGATTAGCTCTATCCTCTACTGGTGGGCGTGGATCTATATGATAGCAGGACATGGCATCAATGCTGGAGCAAAATTATTAGTTATCTACTCTGGTAATAGCTGGGAGATCAGTAAACTTACCTTAGGTCTTGACATATCCGTCGTACTTTGTGGTATCATAATCCTACTCCTTCTCTATAGTCAGAGAGATGAATTATAGGGATAGATATATACGCTTGTAGAACCCAATTGATTAGATATGAGTAGAGCCGCGTGAGTAGGCTGAAAGATAGGCGCGTAGCGACTAGTCCGTAGGACCGAACGAACAGTGAGTCTGTAAGACTGCGACCCATCCTTCTTCTTCCCTTAGGATATGAAACTACATGATCATTAGGATGGGGCACGCCCAAATTATATTATTAGAACTTATCTAACATTTACGCTAGTGTACCCTTCTTTACTGCTAGAACTTTGTGTGATGCTAAATGTTGAGTATCTTGGTTCTCTTAAATTTTGTGCTATGAATCAGTCTTTTTTGACACAGCTATATGACACGCATCAGTCTTGTCCGCAGGTACCAACACCTGACCGAGTAGGTACTTTCTTTTCTAGTTTACTTTGTATTTTGTTTCCAGCTCTTAACTCTAGAGTTTTTGATACGAAGGACGAACTTGTTTTTCAGTTGATCAATCTGAAGACAGAATTGTACGAAATGTTATTCCTATACCCGAATAGAGAATCTATCAATGCGGAAAATAAAGCTGAAGCTTTTTTCTCCAAATTAGAAGATATCTATAGCTTATTGCACACCGACATACAAGCGATGTACGATGGAGATCCAGCCGCCCAGAGCACTAATGAAGTTATACGTTCTTATCCTGGTTTCTTCGCCATTGCCGCTCATAGAATCGCACACGTATTACACAATCTAGAGGTCAAAATTATTCCTAGAATGATCGCTGAAGCTGCACATAGCAAAACTGGAATAGACATACACCCAGGTGCAACTATAGGAAAAGGTTTCTGCATAGATCATGGTACCGGTATTGTCATAGGAGAAACTTGTCACATCGGAGACTTCGTAAAAATCTATCAAGGCGTTACCCTAGGTGCTCTAAGCGTAGATAAAGAAATGGCTAGCGTAAAGCGACATCCTACTATCGAAGATCATGTAGTCTTATACTCCGGTGCAACTATCCTCGGTGGAAAAACGATTATAGGTCATCACAGTATTATAGGAGGAAATACATGGATCACTAAAAGTGTAGAACCTAATTCTAAAAAATATTATTCGACTCATACCCATAACTAATTATGAAAATAATAGAACTTATAGCTAATACTCCCCTTGTGGAAATCGAACACATAAATGTCAATAAGTCGGTAAAAGTATATTGTAAACTAGAGGGCCAAAACCCGGGAGGCAGTGTAAAAGATAGAGCTGCATACGGAATGATACACGGCGCTATGGAACGCAGGGAGATAAGAAAAGGATCACAACTAGTAGAAGCAACAAGTGGGAACACAGGTATTGCCTTAGCCATGATCGCCCAATCTATGGGTGTACATATGACGCTTATCATGCCAGAAAATGCTACGCCAGAAAGGATCAAAACTATGAAAGCCTACGGGGCGAAGGTTATTCTTACACCTGCCGATAAAACTATAGAATACTCTAGAGAATTAGCACAGGAGATGGCAGATACAGGAGATTATTTTATGCTCAACCAATTTGCTAATCCTGATAATTATAAAATGCATTACAAAACTACTGGACCAGAAATATGGCAAGATACAAAAGGTAGAATCACACATTTTGTATCTTCTATGGGGACTACAGGTACGATCATGGGGGTATCCAGATTCCTGAAGGAACAAAGAAAAGATATACGCATAATAGGTGTGCAACCAACTGCAGGATCTCGGATACCTGGCATAAGAAGATGGTCACCTGCCTTCCTTCCGAAAATATATGATCCTCAGCGTGTAGATAGAATAATAGATGTCAGTACAGTTCAAGCTACTACAATGACAAGAAGAATGGCTAAAGAAGAAGGTATCATGGGGGGAATGAGTAGCGGTGGTTCGCTGCATGCTGCTATAGAATTAGCTCAAAACTTAGAAAGTGGCGTGATCGTATGTATCACCTGTGATAGAGGTGACAGGTATCTTAGTGGAACATTATATGAAGACTAACCAGAAGGATTTGATAGTATGGATTAATGGTAATATTTTGCTAATATTTTTGCAGCTGGCTTATTGTTGATATGAAAATTTGTGTCGCTTACATCTACGGTTTTATAATTCCAATCCCAACAAAAACCACCAGCAACCCAGGGTTCATTCCAGATACTTTCGAAAAAAGCGCTATAGAGATTTGACTGAATTTTATAGTTAGATTTATGCAAACCAGCGTTATGAATCCAGGGTTCTTTTCCACTCGCATCCACGTTCCTCCAACCAAATTCTGTAAATATAATTTTCTTATTTTTCTCCTGTGATAATGTATAAATCGATTTCTTCACTTCCTTCCACTTATTATTAAGGTTCTTTATAGAAGGTGTATCTTTTTTACTCAATGGGAAATAAGAATTGAGCCCAACATAGTCTAATTTATCCCATAAAGGGATTTTCTCAAAACCATCCCAGTTTGCAGAATAACAAATTTTTCCTGTGTATATCTTTCTAATTTCCTCTATCAGCTGATTCCAGTAGTAAGGTCTACTAATAACAAATTCTCTTAGCTCAGTTCCTATACAGAATAATTCCACTTGATAATCTTCCGCCATCTGCGCATACGGTATTATAAAATTTCTGTAATTGTCTTCTAGTAGTTTCCAGTCATTCTCATCACTAGCTACGTAACTTCCCCGCCACTCTGTATTATCCGTTTTGTCTATTGCTCCTGTAGGAATATCCTCTACATATTGTAAAACAATATGTGGTTTCAGCATGATGCGAAAACCTAAATTTTGTGATATCTGGATCGACTTTTCTATACCGGCAGCACTTTCATACCACCCTATCCTATTATTCTTCGTACTTATTTCTAAGGTTGTCCTACTCATAATAGCACCAGGTATCAGAGCGATCCATTCTGCATGGACCATCTTAATATCTTCCATCATGTACGGTTCTAATATATCTTCATAGGGTCCTATGAAGTTTACACCTTCTATCTTGTCAGCTGATATCATATTATGTTGTGAGATAGAAATATAAATAGCAGTGAATAACAAGAATAAGGATATTGCACACTTTAAATTTATAGTCCGTTTAATAATTTTTATACCCCTCATAACTAAAAATATTGACCAAATCCAAGGACCACCCCACTCTCTGAAGTATTATAGATATCTACTCCGTAATCTAGCCTGAGTACTGCTCCAAATAATTTTTTATAAATGAGTCTTACACCACCACCCACAAAATGTCTAAATGAAGTTACATCAAACAGATCACCAAAAACACCTCCTGGATTTCTCCAAGTACCGAAATCAGAGAAAGCTACTACTTGTCCTGCCCACAAGTTCGTGTGGAATAGCGTTTGTCTGTGTTCTAGATTCAGCACGAGCTGCGCTGTCCCTCTATCTATTCTGTTTCCTGCGCCTCTAAGATTTACTCTGCTGTCCACAACGAAAGGTGCGAAAGGAGAATTATTATTCGTTGCTAAACCAAAGTGAATTCTAACAGCTGTGTTAGAAGTTCTAGTAGGTCTAATGAAATACCGTGCATCGAATAAGAAAATATGGAAAAAAGTATGGTCTGAGGAATTATAAACTTCCTGAAAAATAGCAGACCATGATAGGCCTCCTTGGTAAAAAGACTGATGATTGATGTAATTTTCTACGTATCTAATCATCCCTAAAACTTTGGGTTGTTTAAGAGCCGCGGGACCTGGAAGCATCGGATTCCCATTCGTGATTTTTTCATAATTTTCTACAAAATAGTTGGCTCCTACTTCTAATTGTTTCTGGTTTGTGAAGTTGTAAATTCCCGATACAGCAAGACTATTATAATCGTATTTATAGTTGACAGTAGCACTAGGGAAAAAGAGTGGTTCTACAGATGCCCAACGAGATAGGCTGGTAGAAAATCCCCACTTTGTATTTTTTATATTGTTGGCTCTGAGATAGACCTGGCCAGAATGTCTGGAGTCACTATTCTGATATTGTACGCTGAGAAAATTACCTTTACCTAGAAAGTTGTTGTCTGCAAATCCTAATTGGTACCAAAAGTTTCCCTCAACACCACCAAAATTTACAATCGGCAACAACGTCTGTTGCTCATCTATGATGAAATTTAGGTAGAGCTTATTTCCTAAACTATCTATTTGCAATTTAGCATTTCCGATACCTGGGAAGTTCCTGAGATTTTGGATGTCTTGATTGGCCTGGGCAGTAGAGTAAGGCTCCCCTAGCTTAGCAGATATACGATCCTCTAGAAAATGTGTATCTGTTTTATCAGCTCCAGAAAATGCTATAGTACTAATTATAAAATTATCCTCTTGTGCCATGCATATCACAGGAAATAGTACAAAAAGAATTATATAGATAGGATTCATAAATAAGTTTACACAGCACATAAATATACGTGTAAAGTTAATACTAAAGATTGAATCTTATGCCAAAATTATAAGTAGCTGCCTTTCCTCCAGTAGCATTTAAGAACTTATTACTGAAATCTGTATACAATAACTCTAATTCAAAGTTCCGATTGATCTGGTACTTAGCACCTAGCCCTACCTGAGTGAAATAATCGTATTCTGCCTGCCAAAAAGGTGAGTATCCTCCTAAAGTATACAGCGTAAGATTAGGAATAGGATTATAACTAAAGATAATTGTAACTGGAGTCGAGAAACGATTAGAACGTCCCTCTGCTCCACTTCCAATATCCTCTAATAAAAAATCCAGCTCAGTAAAAAGTGAAAAATTATTTCCTATCGCTATATCATTAAACAATTGCGTATTCCAGGTAGGGCCATTCCAGTCGATATAAGGCTGCTCACTATTTCCTGCAAGATCCTTCCCTATAGGGAATACAAATGAACTCTGGATAGAAAAATTCTGCCACTTAGGTACAGGTGCATATCTTATCTGAGGGCCAAATGCTGTGAGTCCTGATCTAGCACTCAGCGCGTCACTACCCCCTAATACAGCAAATGGAGAAGAGCTGGCAAAATCATTTCTTACTCTTCTATAGCGTGCATTTATCCCTACATTCAGTCTATTATTAAATCCATATAATACACTTATTATTGTTGAAAAAAAAGTAGATCGATCGGTCAAGTTATCTACGCTACCCGTCTGCTGAGAATATAGATTATTAAACAATTTTACCTCCACAGATCCCTTAGGGATTGTAGATGATACAATATATCTTAGTGTGTTATTCCCACCTATTGCTGAATTGATTGATCCAGAAGAAAGCTTCGTATCATTTACACTCCAGTCATAATCGATATAGTTGAATTTTCCATCAGCAGGAAGATCGGCATCTCTGTACTTATTGATATAATTAATTATAGACGTTTTGTCTCCACCGAAATCATTATTGTACCAGTTAAATATTTGTGATATGTTTATGGTATTACCAGAACTGTTTACAAAGCTATTATCATTAAGCGCAAGTTTTGTTTGCTGATCTAATTGTGAATCTAACTTATCTGGATGGTAGGCAAAATTAGTAATCGGAGGACAACCTAGAGCACCACATACCAACACAAAATGTAATCTAGCATCAGGATACATTTTGAACAGCATACCTTTTTCTAGTTTATTAAGACTTAGCTGTTTTCCAGATACTGTGATTTTTTTTCTGTCAAAAAACCTGGCGATAGATTGCACAGAATTGATTGGGTAAGACTGTAAAGCCTGATCTATAACAAGTAGGTTATAAGCATTTATGTAAAAAGCTTTTTTGAGTGCATCAGAAGCTCCTGTAAGATCTGCATCAGCAATAGTTGCTATAAGTGCTTTGAATTCCGCATCATTCTGAAGGCTAGTATAATCTACTCTTCCATTTTTAACATGTTCTTGTAGTAGCGCATGTGTATCATCTATAAATGATATATCAATCGGAGCAGCGTAACTCTGCGTATGAAATAAAAAGAAAATAACGGCTATTTTGATTATATTTTTCATTGTGTTTATTTTTATAGTACAAATATGCGACATACTTGTACCTATGTGTTTGGAGAATCGTCCCTATAAATGGTCGATTTTTCCCTTATAAATGAAAATATCTGAATATCGCGACACTTTAGCAAATACCTAGTGAGGTTCTAGTTTTTTCTAAGCTACCCAAAGTTAATAATTTAGAAACAGTAATAGGCAGTTTAGCAGACATGATTAGAATATTTCAATTCCTTTTGCTTCATATCTTGATCACGAGGAAGGGAGATGATTGCATTTTTCTATTGAGTAAACTTGATTACATCTGGTGAAAACGACCCTCTAAACTTAGTTGATTTTTATCATTTATCTTTCTGCAAAGTTAGGCGCTCTTTTCAAGGCTTCATGTTTGGTACATTTCTTCATCTTCTGTATCATGTCAATTATGTCGCTACCTTCTGCATTTGAGTTGGAAAAATACAAACAGCGCAGCTTCTTGGACTATCATAGGAAACTATGAAAGAAAAGAAAATACTTCTTCTACTGATATAATTGTAAAACTTGCTGCTGCCTTTGTTATAACCCGCTTGCATAAAATATCAATTACAAATAAGTAGTCTCCAAATAGTCGAACTGCTCGGGATAATCCGTATTGTAATGTAGACCTCTACTCTCCTTACGCATATGGGCACTCTTCGTGGTTAGAAAAGCAATCGTGATAAGATTTCTCAGTTCGCATAATTGCGGTGAGATCACCGTTGTATTATATAATTCTTCCGTCTCATTATGTAGGAGAGATAATCGATCCAGGGCACGCTTAAGTCTTACATCTGTTCTCACAATACCTACATAGCTACTCATGATTTCTTTCAGTTCCTTAGCACTCTGCGTGAGCAATACCATTTCCTTAGGAGCTATAGTCCCAAAGGTATCCCAGTCAGGAATACCCTTTATAAAATCATGCTTGTGTATCTCTTGCATGAGATGTTCAGCTACTCTGTAACCAAAAACTGCTCCTTCTAACAATGAATTAGAAGCTAATCTGTTTGCTCCATGGAGTCCTGAACAGGTACACTCACCAGCTGCATACAGTCTAGCAATAGACGTTCTACCATTACCATCTGTAATAATACCTCCACACATATAATGACAGGCTGGCAAGACAGGTATGAAATCAGTAAATGGATCTATACCTAAGCTCTTACATTTGTCATAAATATTAGGGAAATGTGCCAAGAATTCTTTCTGGTCAAGATGTGTGCAGTCTAGAAAAACATAATCGTCTCCTCTTACTTTCATCTCATTATCTATAGCTCTTGCAACTATATCCCTAGGAGCCAATGACAATCGCTCATCGTATCGTTGCATAAATTCTTTCCCGTCTTTCGTCCTTAATATAGCACCGAATCCTCTTACCGCTTCGGAGACAAGAAATTCCGATCCTTCCTCATTTGCTGGATTGTATAAGGCTGTTGGATGAAATTGTACAAATTCCATATTAGCTACTCTACCCTTTGCTCTGTATACCATGGCGATACCATCACCAGTTGCTATGGATGGATTAGTTGTATTTCTATATACCTGTCCCGTTCCTCCCGTACACATAACCGTCATCCGAGCAAGAAATTCTTCTATCTCCTTTGTTTCTTTGTTCAAAACATAAGCACCATAACACTCTATATTCGGAGACATTCTCGTTATATTTTTACCTAAGTGATGCTGTGTCAGTATATTGATTGCATAGAAATGTTCATAGATTTTTATACTGTCATACTGAGCTGCTTTCTCGTTCAGAGCTCGTTGTATCTCCCATCCTGTGATATCCTTGTAGTGCAAAATTCTATTTTCAGAATGACCACCTTCTCTTCCTAGCTTGTAGGAACCATCTTCTTTCTTATCAAACCTACAACCCATCTTTATAATTTCCTGCATCCTGACAGGTCCCTCTTCTATAACAATCCGAACGATTTCCTCATCACACAGACCGTCCCCTGCATCTAAGGTATCCTCTATGTGTTTTACAGGATTATCTACGTCAAGGTTCCATACCGCAGCCACTCCTCCTTGAGCCCAACTCGTATTACTTTCACTCTTATCTGTCTTTGTAAGTATACTTATAGACAATTCAGGTTTTTCTTGAGCAATCTTTATTGCCAGACTAAGTCCAGCTATTCCACCTCCGATAATAAGTACGTCCGTTTTGATCACGCTTACTTTATTTTTACATTTATACTTAGATAGATTATATTTCTATAATCAAAGCTTATCATTGTATTAGCAAGTTACTAAATAGGAATTAAATCTATGAACTCTTAGTGGACAATAAAAGCATATTAATCATAGAGCCCTTTTATAGCGGGAGTCATAAGCAATGGGTCGACAGTCTCCGTGCAGAGGTTTTTCCTGAGGCTACATTGCTATCACTGCCTGGTAAATTCTGGAAATGGCGTATGGCTGCAGGAGCTTGGAAACTAGCAGAAACCTACCTTGCACTAGAACGAGAATTCGATATTATTCTTTGTTCGGATATGCTGAATCTTCCTCTTTTTGTCTCCCTCGCAAAGATCAATAATAGCAGGTCTAAGATAATCCTCTACATGCACGAAAATCAACTGACCTATCCCTGGAATGAAACAAATAAAGATATCCTGAAGCGAGATAGAAACTATGGATTTATTAATATTATGAGTTGCATTCTGGCAGATTCAGTTCTATTCAATTCATCCTATCACAAAAATATATTCCTGGAAGCTATCAATCCTTTTTTGAAGGCCTTTCCTGATCAGGTACCGATCCATACTTATGAAAAGATAAAATCGAAATCCAGCGTCCTCCCTATAGGACTGTCACTGCAAAATCTTATCTATAGAGAAGCCCGTGCAAACAAGGTTCCACATATATTATGGAACCACAGATGGGAACATGATAAAAATCCCAAACTGTTTTTCGAAAGTCTATTCCAGCTACAGAATGAAGATGTAGATTTCAGGTTGATTCTCCTTGGTCAAAAATATACTCAGCAAGATGATATCTTTTCTAAAGCATTGACCATTCTAAAAGAAAAGATCGTTCACCTAGGTTACGTGGAAAATTATGCTGATTATGTCAATTTGTTATCCCTCGCTGATCTTTTACCTGTTACTAGTTTTCATGATTTTTTTGGTGTATCCGTAGTAGAAGCTATTGCTGCTGGGTGTATACCTCTACTCCCACAGAGATTAAGCTATCCCGAGCACCTAGATCCTAGTAAGTATCCAGATCTGTTTTACAAAAATGACAAACAATTTCTAAGTAAGCTCAGAATAAAACTTACATATCCTACTGTAAATACGTACCTACGAGAAGAGATGTACAAATATGATTGGTCTCAACTTAGGACTAAATATCTGGAGACCATAAAATAAAGCTCAATCTACATGAAACATTATGCTCTAATCTTGTTATCATTTGTAACTTAGGAGTCCATAGGGAATATATGGGTAAGACATTAAAAGACATACAGAAACCGATAGCCGAAGAGCTCATTATTTTTGAAAAGTATTTCAAAGAGTCTATGAAGTCTAGTGTCGCTTTCCTAGATAAAATTACTTACTATATCGTACAGCGAAAGGGCAAACAGGTAAGGCCTATGTTTGTTTTCCTTGCGAGTAAATTGTGGGGAGAGGTAAACGATGCAACCTATGACACTGCTGTGCTCATAGAGCTCGTACATACAGGAACTTTAGTACACGATGATGTAGTCGATGATTCTAATGAGCGCAGAGGTTTTTTTTCTGTCAATGCCTTGTGGAAGAATAAGATAGCTGTTCTCGTTGGCGACTTCCTATTATCTAGAGGGTTTATACTTGCTGTAGAAAATAAGCGTTTTACTTCCCTAGGAATTCTAGCTAACACCATAAAAGTCATGAGTGAAGGGGAACTCCTTCAGATGGAAAAAGCTAGAAAACTAGATATCAAAGAAGAGGTCTACTACGATATTATCAGACAGAAAACTGCAAGCCTGATTGCATCGGCCTGTTCTTCTGGTGCCTCTACAGTTACCGATGATCAGGAGATCATAGATAAGATGATGGTCTTCGGAGAAAAGATAGGTATGGCTTTCCAGATAAAGGATGACCTATTTGATTATGGTGATACGAATATCGGTAAGCCAAAAGGCATAGATATCAAGGAAAAGAAAATGACCTTGCCGCTTATCTATGCACTCAGTAAAGCCACCAAAAAAGAAAAAAATAAGTACATCAACTATATCAAAAAAGATAGTGAGAATCCTAAAAAGATAAAAGAGATTATTGCTTTTGTGAAATCTATGGGCGGCATGGATTATGCTCGTAATAAAATGATCTCTTACAGAACTGAAGCTATAGAAATGCTACAAACATTTCCTGATAATGCTTCTAGAAAAGCGTTATACGATCTTGTTTTTTATGTTACGGAAAGACAGAAGTAGATCCATCTATATATCATCGATCAATTAATGTAGCTAGGCAAGTGGTATAGGCTTTGTATACAACTTTCGATTTTCTAATATTAGAAGTAATACCAATTCTAGTTTAGAATGACGGTAATTATTTATTTTGTTCTTCATGTTCCTTCGTTAAAAAGCCTCGC
>ENA-ORXR01003599-ORXR01003599.1-marine-metagenome-genome-assembly--contig:-NODE-3599-length-13710-cov-9.575662_pt1 | contig 13710 bp, 16 predicted proteins | sample MGYA00237866_ERZ511479 | MGnify/ENA metagenome assembly ERZ511479 | reverse complement strand
TCAACGTGAGCACCGAATCGCTGGGTGATGCCGCCAACTATCTGGTCGAGACCGCCAACGCCGTGATGATGATGTTCGGCTCCGAGATCATCGGCGTCGACCTGCCATCGAGCGTGGAACTCACGATCACCGAGACCGAACCGGGCATCCAGGGCGACCGTGTGTCCGGTGCCAGCAAGCCAGCCACGCTCGAGACCGGTCTGGTCATTCAAGTGCCCCTGTTCATCGAACAAGGTGAGCGCGTCAAGGTGGCAACGACCACCGGTGAGTACACCGGTCGAGCCTGACGTGGCCGATGCTGTCTCGCTGGGACCCGGCCGGCACGAAGCGCGAGAGCGCGCGCTGGAGTTGCTCTATGAGAGCGAAGTGCGAGAACTTGCCGCAGCCGACCTGTTCGACGAGCTGCCGCTGCCTCCCAACGAGTACGCAGTAGCGGCAGTCGTCGGTGTCGAAACCAAACGAGTCGAAATCGATCAATTGATCAACGACCATGCCCAAGGCTGGACAGCAGACCGGTTGCCAAACGTCGACCGCGCCATCCTTCGGCTGGCGATCTGGGAACTGGTTGCTCAACCAGACGTGCCGTCGGCAGTGGTGATCGACGAAGCCATCGAGCTGGCCAAGGAATACTCGACCGAGAAGTCCTCGAGCTTCGTGAACGGCGTGCTCGATGCAATCGCCCGCCGGGTTCGCGCCTGAGCCAGCACCCGTGTTCGAGACCACAATGCTCGAGATCACCGGAGGCGTGCTTCGGGCCTGGACGCCCGCAGACGCACCGGTATTGGTCGATGCCTGGTCCGACGCCTCGATTTCCGCGTGGAACCCGGTACCGCCAGAACCTGATCTGGCTACCGCGAGGCGATGGATCGCCGGTGCTGCGACGCGCGAGACCAAGCGAGTGTCGATGGACTGGGTCATCGACGTCGCTCCACTGGGCGGTGTGGTGGGTGAGGTCGGCTTGTCGGGCTTCAGCCCCGAGCACAGCGGTGCAATGATCGGCTATTGGCTGCTGGCGAAAGGCAAGGGTCAGGGGCTCGCAACCGCGGCGGTGCGAGCGGTGACCTGCCTTGCCCATCGCCAGCTCGGGTTGGAGACGATCGTGGCTCGCTGCCACCCGGACAACCCTGGATCTGGGGCGGTTGTGGCTCGTGTTGGCTACGGCAAGGAACGGCTCGATTCGACCGGCCACGAACTGTGGATGAGTCGTGCGCGCGTCGCTTGACTGCTGCTAACTTCGGAGTCTGACCGTGAAGAGGGTTCCGTGAGGCCCAGACGGACAGGAGGAACGCCCTATGGGCGAACGTGAACGCAGAGGCGCGCCACCCTATGGCGGGAGTTTCGTTTCTCGGGCCCAGGTGATGGACGTAGATCAGATCCGTCGAGCCGTCAAACGTATGGCCCATGAGATCGTCGAACGAAATGGCGGGCTCGATGGCCTGGTCATCGTGGGCTTGCAAACCGGTGGTGTCGAGCCAGCGATCCACCTGGTCGAGGCACTCGAAACGATAGAAGGCGTGCGGGTACCGTTGGGTACCGTCGATGTTGCCTTTCATCGCGATGACATCGGGTTGCGACCTGTCCTGCCCGAGGCCCCGACCGACATCCCCATCGAACTCGACGCACGCACCGTGGTACTGGTCGATGATGTGTTGTTCACCGGGCGCACCGTCCGAGCCGCCTTGGACGCGCTGCAGGACTTCGGGCGCCCCCGAGCCGTGCAGCTCGCCGTGATGGTCGACCGCGGCCATCGAGAACTCCCCATCCGAGCCGACTATGTGGGAAAAAACCTGCCGACCGCTCGCTCCGAAGCCGTAGCCGTGACCATGAAAAGCGTCGACATCGGCGAGATGGTCAAATGAAGCATCTCCTGTCCATCGACGAACTGACCGCAGACGATCTGCGCGACGTGCTTCGCATCACGCCATCGTTCGCCGAAGTTGCGCAACGCCGCATCTCCAAGGTGCCGGCCCTGCGGGGCCAGACCGTCGCGCTGCTCTTCTACGAGGACTCGACCCGCACCCGTCTCTCGTTCGAGGTCGCAGCCAAGCGTCTGTCTGCGGACACACTGAACGTGTCGGTCAAGACATCGTCGGTCAACAAGGGCGAGTCGCTGCGCGACACCGCCGAGACGATCGAAGCCATGGGGATCGACGCCGTGGTCGTGCGTCACCGTTCATCGGGGGTGCCGTGGCAGCTCACCAAATGGGTCGACGCCTCGGTGATCAATGCCGGCGATGGTTGGCACCAGCATCCGACCCAGGCTCTGCTCGACTGTTTCACACTGCAGCAACAACTTGGCGACCTGTCCGGAAGTCACATCGTGATGGTCGGCGACATCAAGCACAGTCGGGTGGCGCGATCCGACGTGCAGGCACTGACCATGCTGGGAGCCGAGGTCACTTTGGTGGCGCCACCCACGCTGCTTCCTCCGGCAATAGCGTCGTGGCCGGTACGTGCGTCGCACGATCTCGATGCATCGTTACGCGATGCCGATGCGGTGTACCTGTTGCGTATGCAGAGCGAGCGCCAACACGAGGCATTGGTCCCTGACCTTCGCGAGTACACCACGCTGTACGGGCTGACCGCTGCTCGTGCCGCCGCACTGGATCCCAAGGTGCCGATAATGCATCCGGGTCCAATGAATCGCGGAGTCGAGATCGCGGCCGACGTGCCTGATCTCGACCAGGTCGTGGTGGTCGACCAGGTCCGCAATGGTGTCGCCGTGCGCATGGCCGTGTTGTTCCTGCTGCTCGGCTCGGGATCCGAGCAGGCAATGCCCGACGAAGTGGCAACCGCCGGGGCGACCCGATGAGTGCGCTACTCATCCGAGGAGGCACCGTCGTCGACGCAAACGGCACGGGAGTGCGAGACGTGGGTGTAGCCGACGGTGTCATCGTTGCTCCCGACGCAGTACCAGGATCGGCCACCGTGATCGACGCCGCCGATTGCATTGTTTCCACCGGCCTGGTCGACTTGCACACCCATATGGGCGAGCCCGGCGACGAAGCCGCAGAAACCATGTTGACCGGCGGGCATGCCGCAGTGCTTGGTGGCTTCACCACGGTGCTGGCCATGCCCGACACCTGGCCGCGGGTCGACACCGCTGCGGTGGTCGAACATGTTCGTATTTTGGCCAAGGCGGCGTTGTGTCATGTCGAAGTCGCCGGTTGCATCACGGTGGACAGCGCGGGTACGCACCTGGCTCCGCTCGGCGAACTGGCCGACGTCGGCGTGCAATTCGTGACCGACTGTGGCGCGGGGATACAGAATCCGTTACTGATGCGCCGGGTACTGGAGTACGCCAAGCCGTTCGGTATCACCGTGGCCCAGCCCGCGAACTGCCTCGAACTCAGCGTGGGCGCCCAGATGAACGAGGGCGAATGGTCGAGCCGCCTCGGGCTGGCTGGCGCACCTGCTGAAGCCGAAGAGATCATGGTCATGCGTGACATCTCGCTGGCTCGGCTGACCGGTGCTCGACTGCACTTTCAGACCCTCTCGACCGCCGGTTCGTTCGCAATCGTGGGTGCTGCGCAGCGGTCCGGGGTACGGGTGAGCGCAGAGGTCGCCTCACACCATCTTGCGTTGTCCGATGCAGACCTGGCCGCCTACGACACCTGCCGCAAGGTCGAGCCTCCGCTGCGAGATTCGAGCGACACCGTTGCTGCATGCGAGGGCGTGGCGTCGGGCCTGATCGATTGTGTCGTCAGCGACCACACTCCGCAGACCACCGACCGCAAGGAGCGTCCGTTCGACCATGCCGAGCCCGGTTCGGTCGGACTCGAAACGGCATTGGCGGTTGCACTCACCCGCGAAATCGATATCACTCACGTGCTACGAGCCATGAGCTGGCGTCCAGCAGAACTGCTCGGCCTCGGCTCGCCCACGCAACGTACGATCTCACCCGGCGCTCAGGCCGACATCACCATCATCGACCCTCATGAAAGGTTCAGCGTGTCCACAAGAACACAAGCCACCGCAGGTACCAACAGCGCATTCGAAGGCGCTGAGCTGCGAGGCCGAGTGCGATCCACCATCGTTGCCGGCCGGGTCGTGGTGCAGGACGGGCAGGTCACACCATGAGTGGGCCCAATCCCAACAAAATTATCGAAGCCGCGTTGGTGATGGCCGACGGCACGTTGTTCGAGGGCGAAGCTTTCGGCGCTGTTCCCGCTGATGGGGTGGCGAGTGGCGAGGTCGTCTTCAACACGGTGCTTTCCGGCTACCAAGAAGTCATCACCGATCCGTCCTATGCCGGTCAGATCGTCACGTTCACCTATCCGCATCTCGGCAACTACGGCATCAACCGTGCCGACCACGAGAGCCGTCGTCCCTTCCTGCGTGGGGTCATTGCCCGAGACGTGCCGCGCCGCCACAGCAACTGGCGCAGCGACACCGACCTGAACAGTTTCCTGATCGAGCAGAACGTGCCCGGCATAGCTGGCCTCGACACTCGTCGACTGACCAAACACATCCGCGACGCCGGCGCCATGCCCGGCGCGTTCGGCACCGCCGACGAGGTCACGCTGAAGACGGCGGCCGCCGCCGAACCCGACACCGCCGCCGTCGCGGCCACGACTGCGGCCACCCGACGAGCCGCCGCTACCCAGCTAAAACGAGCTGCAGCGCGGGGAACGGCGCACAGGCGGGTACGGCGCCGCCGCTGCCGCCACCTTCCCGGCCACCGACGTTGCGGGGTCGGCGGCCCAGATGCCGGCAGCGGCGTCCGATGGCAGCGGCACCGCCTGCGGCGGCGCTGACGACGCGGCCGCCGCCACCACCACCGCCGCCACCGCCGCCGCCAAGCCGCCGCTCGCCGCCGCCCTCAACGCCGGCGTCATGGTCGAAAAGAGGGCGTCGCACGCCACCGCCGCCACCGACTGTGCGGCGGCAAAAGACGCCGCGGCCGCAGCAGGCATTGCCGTCGGGGGCGGGGGAGCAGCAGAAGCCTGCCGGCAGTGCCGTGCCCATGGCGAAGAGGGTCGTGCGGGTGGGGGTCGTGAAGGTGGGGAGGGGACCGGCGTCGGTGGGAGGACCCCGGCGGGGTCGGGACCGCCAGGGAGAGGCGACGGCACCAACTGGCATAGGGCGGCGGTGGTGGCCGCACAGAGAACAGACGGCGTACAGGGCCGCCCCGCAGTTTGTCGCACTCGAAGGTTGTCCATGCAGACAACCTTCGAGGTCAGAAGTTGTCAAGTAGCCCCTCCGAATACCCCGTGCCATGTGCTCGTGTGGCCTCTGGGAGAAGGGTTGTGCTGAAAAGCGCACCGGATTGAGTACAGCCTGACGTGGCCTAGGTAGGGTGCTACGTTTCTGGTTTACCCCAGGCGTTCTTCGGGGCCGCGCTGTACCGCCGTCGACAGCGAGGACAGACAGAGCTTTTTGGGGCACCGAGAGAGCTTCCTGTGCCTTTCCCGTCACAGGGGCTTGGGAGCAGACGGGCTTGGCACCGCTCTGATCCCGACACGAACGCGCATCCTGGAAACGAAGAAAGTATCCAGCGATGGCCTGCGGTCAGCCACGTGACCAGGACCAGCCCGAAACAGATGTCCCACCGTTGATCCTGAGGTGTTCACCCAACCCGCAACGCTACCCGACCGGCCCTGGCCCGTTGCCTCAAGAGTGTGGCTGACAAGCTGCTTGCAGGCACCTGCCTCCCAAACTCGTCCATCAGCCGTCAGCCGCTGTAATGCGCCGAGGTCTCTGTGGCCGCTGGCCGGCACGGTATGTTGACCTTTCCCTTGGCCGGGGGCCGGCAGTGCATGCTGACTATCTCGACCCAACGGAGCTGCCGGTCTGGTTTCCGCCAACAGGGACAGGCTGGACTGGTGCAGGGACGGCGAGACAAGGGCAGCAGGCGGGCGTGCAGAATTCATGTCATCTATCCGCGCACGGTCCCGAGCTACAACAGATCACGTGGGTGGCCAAGGGTCTGCAGAGCGCCTATGGTTCTGCTTGATCCGTTTGAAAAGAATCTGTACAGATTGGCGATCCAGCCATCAAGGGCAAATGAAGGTTGCGCCTTGGTTGAAGTCTCTTTCCCAATCGTGGCCGTACACGAGAGGCCACGACTCCTTTTGATGACGAGGCCCGGTCGGTCCCCCCTTGAGGCAGATCGGGTCCCAGTCCGGTAACTCGCTAGACTGACCTGCATGAGTTCGGCGAGAAATTCCCAAGCATCGCTGCGTTGGACAGCAGGTGGGCAGTGACCGCCACACAACGTCAAAGTCACCTGCGGCTCTGACTCAGAAAGCCACGATTCATTTTTGCATCCACGAGACAATCCTGAAAAAACCATGTTGTCACAGCGTCGATGGCGTTCTCACGCGGCCGAGTCACCGGCGATGGAAGTTGCCCATCTGTGTTGCATGGCACGAGCCCTGCACGTGCTTGGGCGCTTCTGCCACCCCACGCTCCGTCGAGGAAACCGCGAAAGCGGCCGGAGACGAGTGTCTGTGCCCCACTTAGCCTCGTGTCTGTGACCGTCAACGCTCGCAGCGCCGCGCGTGCATGCCCGGACGCCCGTCCAGCAGCGTCGGCACAGTGGGGGAGGCGGACCGACGAACAATTTACAATCGTGGAAAAACGGATCGGGATATTATTCTGCCAATGCCGTTGCCGCCCCACAGAGTCCGACGTGGAGGGGTCTCCGATTGGTCAAGGTGAATCGTCAACGGAGGGAGACGGATCATTGGATGGGCGAGGGCACCTGCAGCGCTACTTCCTGACCGACCCCCTCTTCCGTGGCCCGGCAACGGAGAGCCCTGTCCACCCACTCAGACCATCAACAGGACAGGTCTTGTCTGACACCGTGCTTTTCACGCCCTCCATACCCAGGCAGCTGCTGATGTCCCGCATAGGTGCGGATTGTCTTCGAGGGAGCCATCAGTTGCACATCTTCGGCCGTTGGAGGAGCTCGCGCCGCCGGCAGCGGGACGCCGTGTGTTTAGCGTTTGTGAAGGGGCGAAGAACGACAGCCTCAGAGTTGCAAATTGCGGGTCGCTGTCGGCGCCAGGCCCAATCAGTTGTGCACCGTCGGCCGGTGGCGCCGGCCGGATCAGGCAGGTGTGCCTGGTCCAAGGTCCGCTGGCAGGTGAGAGGCCCCGACTGGTCACGCCGGTGAGGGAGTGTGCCAGATCCGGCGCGTGCCGGGGGGCGGGGCGGGGCCGCGTTTTCAAAAGTTTTGATGCCGATTTGGGGCCTTCCGCGTCGTCAGCCGCAGGTTGGGATGGGGGGACCGTGAAGCGCGCCCCTTGAGTGGTTGGGGGGAGTCGTCGGGACGGTGCCGCTGTAGACGCTTGCTTTCCCGGCGGCGGCGCTCGGGTGGACGTCCGCTGGCACCTCGCGTGCGCTGCTGTGACCGTTGCTGACGGCTCGGCAGCCCCTCCTGACTGTGGCGGGAGGACGGCGGCGGCTGTGGCAGCTTGTCAAACAGAGGGGGTGCGCCGGATCCTGAGCTTAGTGAGGTAGCGGCCCCATGCATGGCTATTTCGCGATCCTTGCCGCACGGGGCGGGGGGGGGGCAGATGTCCCGGACCCGATAGGGCAAAACGTTTGTGGTTGGGCAAACATTCTGGGCAACCCCCCCCGGCAGCCCTCAGACGGCTCTCATTCGCCCAGCAAGAGTCAGTATCGCCGGCAATGGTTGCAGTGTCGAGCCTTTCGGTGTGCGCAACTGTCAACTGCTGGTGATGGGGCCGGCTGGTCCAGATGGCGCCGCGGTACCCGCAGAGCGGCGGGTCCGCTGCCCGATGCGGCCTCGCCTGCTGACGGCTGCCGCTGCCGACTCCTGCCGCGCCCCCCTACATTCACACACGCGTGGGTACTGACCGGTGGTCCCTGCCGCGCGGGGGGTGTGGATCCACCCGTGGTCACGTGCAGCTTGTTCTTGCTCGCTCATCTGTGCTGTTGGACGTCGGGCGTGACGGGGTGAGGCACAGGCAGAGTGAACGAAGTGGCTAGCTCAGGGAGCTGGCAGAGGGCGTGCGGCGCGTGGGAGAAGCGCTGGACCGTGTGGGTCGAGGCACCCGCCTGCCGGGGGGCGGCAGAGGTGCCATGCCTCTCTTGCCCCTACGCCCCCCAGGTGCCCCCACCGCCACGCCTTTGTTTCGGCGCCCTCCCGAGCGGTCTTCCGCGCCGTGTTCCAGGGGTCTACGCCCGAAACCAGACGCCCCGCATCCAGTGGCGTGGCCCGCTGTCTCCCGCCTACCGAGCGCGCACCCCAACCTCGTATCCGCGCGTCTGTCCCAAACTCGGCGGCACCCACCCATTACTCCCCGACGGCGCGCCTGTGTGGCTGTGTGGGGTGCCACCGGGGGGGCGGCTCGTCGCCAGCGTCCGGCAGCCGTGCGGGGCGGTCCCCCGTTTTGGCCACACAGAGGAGGGGCACACGCCAGCAGGCGGCCTCTGCGGCACACGGCGGGACGACCACGGTCGGCCGGCGCGTCCCCCTACCCTCCCCCCCTCCGAGCAAGCTGGCGAGCGGCACCGGCCAACGGCTCGCTGTTTATCAGGCCACCGGTGGCGGCGGTCAGGGTTTCACAACTCGCACCCCAGCGCGGCTTACGCATGTGTCTGTGCTTGCATCCCGTGTCTGCCCCCTTCCGCTCCCAACGCGCCTGCTGGCGTGGCCAGCGCCGTGCAGGACGTGCGCGGTCGCCTGCCACCCCGAGCCCCGGTGCGCTGGCCGCCGGTCGTGGGGATTGCTGAAGAGTGTCGGCCCGTCTCCGCTGCTCTTCCGCCTCAACCCGCACGCCACAACCCCACCGCCAGTGACGACCGTGGGGCGTCGTCACTGTCACTCCGCCGTGCACACGTTCACCCACACCGCAAGGACCTCGCCGCGTTCACCGCGCCCCGACGGCAGTGACGCGGCTTCCGTGCCCGCCCGCGCGCAGCGGTCGGCGGGCGGGTCGTGCCGGTGTGACCCCAGTGTGTGACGTCTCAGCTCGGCTCGCCTGCCATGGCGCTCCCGGAGAGGGCCATCGAGCTGACCATCATCATTGCCCAGTACTTTACGTGCTCGGTCTTTTTGCTCTTTCTCGTCCACAAGCTGCTGATGCTGGTGTACTACCCCTTTGTGACGCGGCGGGACCCCGTCGTCGGAAAGCTGCCCGCGGATCGGCCTTTTGTGACCGTGCAACTACCCTGCTTCAATGAGGCGGCCGTCATCCGCCGCGTCATTGACGCGTCCTGTGCCATGAAGTGGCCACGGGACCGTTTTGAGGTGCACGTCCTGGACGACTCGAACGATGTGACAGTATGTTGAAGGAAGGGGTCAGCGCGTGTGGGTGAGGTGGGGTGGGCCGGTGGGGCGCCGTGGTGGGTCGCAACAGTGGGGCGAACCGCACGGCGCGACTGAGTGGCGCAGCTGCCTGAGCAGGAGCCAACTCTGAGGAAGGAACCGACCGAGCTTCACGCTAACCATCACTTTTGCTACCTCGACTGCCTACGCACACTACTGGGTATGTCCACTATCTTCGTTTTTGATCTCAATCAGACGGCCATCTCGGAGGAAGCCGCTGCCTACTGGCGCAGCCAAGGCACCGAGTGCCGCGTCATTCGTCGCCCCGTCCGGACCGGTTACAAGGCAGGCGCTCTGCAGTATGACATTGACAATGAGGTGCACCCCGATTCCAAGTTCTTCCCCGTCTTTGACGCGGACTTTTGCCCCGCGCCGGAGTGGCTCGAGACGATCATGCCCTACTTCTTTGACGAGGAGGGCAACGACCTCGAGCACCTGAGCATGGTGCAGGGTCGGTGGGGCTACCTCAACGCCGACCTCAACCTCATCACCCGCATCCAGGAGCTGATCCTGAGCGGCCACTTCTTCATTGAGCAGGTGTTCCGCAGCCGCACGGGGCGGCCGTGGAACTTCAACGGCACGGCGGGGGTGTGGCGCCGCGCAGCCATTGCCGCTGTGGGCGGGTGGGAGCATGACACGATTGTCGAGGACAGCGACCTGTCCATCAAGTGCTTTGATGCCGGCTTCCGCGGCGTCTACGTGCGCGATATCACGGCGTCGTCGGAGCTGCCGACCGCCATTAGCGACTACCGCAGCCAGCAGACGCGGTGGATCAAGGGCTTTGGCCAGCTGTTTGCCAAGCGGGCCGGCATGGCGCTGACGTCGCACAACACCTCGCTCGTGCACAAGGCTGAGTTCCTCTTCCACACGCTCCCGAGCCTGTGCTACTTTGCTACTGTTCTTTTCCAGCTCTACTTCCCGCTGGCTGTCTTTGTCAACACCAACTTCTCGTGGCCGTGGCTGGGCGTCAACCTCGGCGCGCTGGCCATCTTCTGGGCCTTCTACTCCCTGACCCTGTACCGGATGCTCGGATTTTGGCGTGGCCTGGCCAACCAGTGGCGCATTGCAGGCATCATGGTGCTCTGCTGGGGCCTGTCGCCGCTGCTCGCCTATGCCTTTGTGGAGGGTATGATCTCGAGCGACGCGACTTTCACACGGACACCCAAGCGTGCGGCGACCGAGTCGGTCAACGACTCGATGTCCACGAACGTGACGGGCACCCCTGTAGCGTCCTCCAACGATTCGAACGCCTCGGATGAGGGCATGATGACGGCTACGGTCCGCGTCGTCCCCGTGATTGATAGCAACGCAGCTAGCCCACAGACGTCGACACACTCACAGGCCAGCCGCGACCAAGGCCCGAGCTTTGCGTCCGTGTCGGGCGCCACGACCCTGACAACCATGACGTCTGCGACTGCCGTCACAGACATGGAGTCCGTGGTCTCCAAGTCGACGGCCTCTACGACCAAGAAGGCCAAGGCTTCCTACTTCACTACCAAGATCACCTTCCTGCCCTTCTTTGAGTTTGCCATCGCCGTCTGGTCGCTGTTTGCGACTGTCGCGGCGCTCTTTGGGCTCGCCGACGCGCCCATCAGCGAGAGCTTCAACACGGGTGTTTTGTGGCTCTCTGCTGTCGTCATCTTCTCGACCGGCTGCGCCATTGGGCTGTTTTGGAGCAGCCTCGGCGCCATTGGTGGCATGATTCAGGGGCTCTACATGGACTTTACCGCCTCCCGGGACAAGTCGGATGCGTCGGCTACGGCCGAGTCGTCATCTGACCTGGACCTGTCGGCGAGCGACGCGCCGGAACCGGAGCATTCGACGGCCAATCTGTCATCCGTTCCGGCCGTCGAGGTTGTCCCTGCCGCCGTCGCAGTCGCGACGCCGGACACTGTCGTGGTGACCAGCCTCAGAGGGCCGGCTCCACCACTCGCAACCGTCGTAGAAGTATAGGGAGTAGCTGTCGTTCAAGTGCGGTGCGCTATGACTCTGGCTTCTTGGCTGCGGTGTATTTTAATGGTGCCTTTAATTTAAATCCCCCGTTCTTCAAGGTATGTGTCCATGGTGGTGCGGGCGTTCGCTTTCCTTGGGTGCCGCCAGCAGCAATAACGATCAGCATTGGCTTTGGCTCTGTCGACCTTGGCGACATGTCGGGGCGACGCGGAGCCGCCAGTGGTAGCTTCCTGGCCGAACCACCAACGGCGCAGCCGCAGGGCCGTGATGCCACTGACGGTCTTCGTGCCGGCACCACAGATGTTACGAAATGAAAAGTGGTGTCCATTTCTTTTACGTTGCTGAAATCACTCATCGATTGTAAACCGTCTGGAAAAGTCTCTGTTGATTTAATCAACCTTCCGGTTTCTATCGCTGCGGTCGACTCTTACTTTGAACAAGGACTGGAGTAGCCATGGAAGTCCATTGAGATGCGCAAGGGAGGCGGTCGACATTACAAGATGGAGGGAATGAGAACTCGCAAGAAAGAGCATTGCCAACAACTGGGACTATTGCTATCGCCTATTCCGTTCTAGACCCAAGTCCGCGTCCGTCAAAAGCCACATGTACGACAGCGGTTGGCTGGTTTGCTGTCAGGCGCCCAAGTATTTTTACGTGCCATCACTCTTACGCCACCTTGGATCTGGGCCCGAACGGCACGATACAGTCTGGCCCCGCACTTGTTCCGGGGGTAGGCCATAAACGTAGCCCCCTTTCTGGTCAAAATTAGTAATCTGAACCTAAATTAGGTTGTCGAAAGCGCGGTTTCGGCCGACTGTCACAACTCAACTCCCTTTTTCCGAAGACTCGCATTTTGTTGACGCCTCCCCGTCGCCCTTCCCGCATTGTTTTCTTATCAAGCAGCTGCTGCGTGCGCGCCATGTTGCTGCACGCCCACTCCCGTATGCGGCCGTACATGCCATGCGTTGTCCCGCTGCCGATCACCTCCTAAAGTGGAACCAGGCACCTCCGGCTGTGCGCTGGCTTGCTTTTTTTTGCCTCCAGAGAGGCATGTCACATAATTTTCTCGGCTGTACGTTTCGCTTGAGTTTGAGGGCGGGATGGGACCGACGTTCTTGACGGCACTTATGCGTCATTTGGACTTGACGAGGAAACCGGATGATTCTCCAGGCCAGCGTCTCAAATATTCGCCAACATATCCAGGGTCCGGCTGCTTGAGGGACGCCGTTTGTGTCAAAAAATGTGGGGCTACTTGACTGTGGCACACTCGAAGAAAGTCCGCCGGACCTTCTGCGCGTAGGACCTTGTGCGGGGCCGCACTGTACTTGTCCCATCAACCTGAATCACATGGACTGCAATTGAAAACTCCGCCGAGGAGCCATACTGACCACCACGACATCGCAGAGAACAATCGGTGAGAGGAGGACGGAGAAGCAAAGCGACTCTTGTGATGTCCGAAAATGCTCACGCCTGAAAGGGTTTTGCAGGAGGACCGTGGCCATGCACGACGGGCTGCGCATGACATTTCTGAACAGTGGGCACCCTTGGCCAAGACACACTTGGAGGTCGATGATATCCACGTGGAGCACGCGTTCGTGCCACGTGCTTCTATTTGGCCTGAAACGGGTCGTTGATCCATCAGGCAGGAAGCATGTGCCGCTGTGCCATGCGCGAGTTAAGCGGCCAGCACAGTTCAAGGCGGAGGGGTGGGAAATCCACTAGCAAGGGCCATCAAGCAGTCCGGAATGGAAGGCCGAAAGAGAAAAGGCCCGGCGTGCCACTGTACTATCATCGTCGCAGTGGTAGAGCCGTGTCACTTTCTGACAATGGGGATTGTTCCAAAAGCTGGAAAGCTTTGGAAAGAGGGGGTGGACGACAAGGCCATCACCATGAAGAAGCGCATTTCTGTCATCTCTGCTGATGTGCCACCCACGCCCGCTCCTGAAAGTCTGCAAGAAAGGGGGTTACATCTATCAATAAGGGGGGTTACCTCTACTGGCTCACGGGATTTACCTCAACAGGAGTCGATTTTTATTTTTATTTAATCTTTGAAATCACCTGATTGTTATCAAATAAAATTCACTTCATCTCCCTGGTCACGCGGCAGTGGTTGAGGAATGAGATTGAATTGATCCTCCATGCATCGGTCTGGCCCGACTCTGTTCCTGGTGGATTCGAAAGGGAGCCAAACCACTTTTGAATTCGACCGAATTCGAGCCGCCCACGCGCACCCCGCCGGCGGCGGCGGGGCGCCGCTCGGGCGCCGCGCCACCGCCGCCGCCGCCGCGCCGCGCCCCCGGCGGGCGCCTCCCCGCCCGCCCCCCGCGCGCCGCCCCCCCCCCCGCGCGGGCGGCCGCCGCGGCGCGCGGCGCGCCCGCCGCGCGCCGCCACGCGCGCCGCCGCCACCCCCGCCGCCGCCGCCGCCGCCGCCGCCGCCGCCGGGCGACGCCGCTGCC
>ENA-ORXR01003598-ORXR01003598.1-marine-metagenome-genome-assembly--contig:-NODE-3598-length-13714-cov-3.578206_pt1 | contig 13714 bp, 9 predicted proteins | sample MGYA00237866_ERZ511479 | MGnify/ENA metagenome assembly ERZ511479 | reverse complement strand
AATTTATCTGTATATACTTTTAAACTTCTTTTACGTACCGAAGTAATTGTTCTCCTTGTAAAAGAACTAGGCAAGTTTAATACTTTGTTTGATTCGTCTAAATTATTTAAAGCTATGTACATTTTATTCCCATTTACAAAAGCCTGAGTTTGCACATCTACATTGTTACTTTTAATCAACACTCTATCTCCTTTAACCCCATTCCACAAATCGTAGAAATAAATTCTAGGAGAATATGTCCATCCCTCAACAGTAGGTTCACCAATGTTTGTAGGCATCCAAAGTACAGCTTGGTAAGGTTGAAATTTATGAGCTTTATTAATATGCCATGTAGCTTTTCCTGTAATAAAGGGCACAGAAGTTATTAACTTATCCTCACGTTCTAGTAAATTAAATAAAATATTGTTGATAGGTTTTAGCGTTTGAGCACTAGCTATTAAACTAAAATCATCTCCATAACCTTTTTCAATCCCTCCATACTCTGTAATTGCATGAGGTTTTACTTTTCCCCATTTGATGTAGCTATAATTTTCTATCAAATCTAAAATAGCCTCTGAGTTGCTTCCAGACCTTTTGTTATCTTGTCCCTCTACATTAATACCATCATATAAATGTGTAGAAAACGCATACATATTATCTCCAGCTACGTCCATAAACATCTTCATATTTTGTTCCCAATGTCCAAAGTCATTAAGTTCTACAGAAGGCCAAGCACTAGAATAACCAATAACCTTTAGGTTCTTTAAAGCTGGTGAACTGTGAATTTTATTTGCAACCTCATTGTACAATTGAGCCATTTGTAGTTTGATACGATCGTTTTCAGAACTACTCCATTTTCCTTTATAAAAGTTTTTAGCGTGAACAAAAGGCTCGTTCATAACTTCTATAAATTCCTCTGCATTACCATCAGGAAGATAATCCTTGTAATACTCAACAGCCCAATCTGCTGCTTTTACTACATCTATTCCATCTACAAAAGCATCTTTAGGATGATGCGTTCCTATGTATCCTTTTTTTACTGACCTAATATTATCACTTCCTGGTTTAGCTTCTGGGTACACCCCAACAGCACCCGTTATTTGTTTTGCCCTGGCAAAAGCACCCCAAAACTGCCTACCCCCAGTAATACCATAGGTGTTTCTAAAAACCTTTTCTTCATCACCACCAGCTGTGTCATGAAGATTAAAATATTTGGTTCTGTCTAAACTAGATACTTCCCCTAAAAACCTTTGACAAGAAGGGTTTATTGTAATGTTTACTTGAGAAAACATATAATTATTAATACCAAAAAAAATGATAGAAATTATTTTAAATACTCTGTTATTCATAATACCGAATTTGTTTTAAACAAAAATAGACTAACATAGTATATCTTGTAACAACTTATAGCTAAATTACTATCACAAATGTACTATTTTAGGTTCCTTTATATTACCAATATGTATCAAAACTCTTTCTAATGCTTTGTTTACAAACCACTTTTGATCCTTATGTTTTCAATAATTACTTTAAGCCTAAAAACATCATAACGGTATTAATTAAAGCTTCTTTTGTTTTGGGTATAAAAAAAGAGACCACTTTAAAGTGGTCTCTTTTTTTTATTGAATCTAAGATTAAATATTTTTTACTTCTGATTTTTAACTGAAAACTTACTCCCGGCTTTTTTAACCCCTTTTGCAGTATGATGTTTCATCCTTGAGGTTTTGAATCCTCTAATGTATTGATAATCGTAGTTTTTATACTTATGTGTTAATCCCCAACGTAAAATCTCTGTAGGTTCTTTTTCGTTATCTGCAGTTCTGTTTAATCCTATTGCGTGAGGTGCCCCTTTTATAGATGCTTTAATCTCAAAATTAATTCCATCAGGAGACCACTGTACGGTATTTTTCTCGGGTCCATCTGTTGTAATTAAGGCTGCTATACCTCCGTTGTATGGCCATACACAAATTTCGTGTCCACTATTACTAATTGGGTTGTATGGAGATTTTACATAAGGTCCTTTTGGATTGTCTGCAATAGCAACTCCATGTCTAATTTGTCGACCTCCAAAGGTAATAGCCTCTCCCATTTGTTCACCTTTGTAGTATAAATAAAATTTTCCTTTATAAGGAAGAATACATGGATCGTGTACTTTATGACTGTCAAAATCACCCTTTTTAAGTACTGCAAATCTATCTTGCTCTTCACCTTTCCAAATTCCATTATCAGCTGGACTTAAGATAGGCTCTGCACTTTTTGTCCATGGTCCATTGGGTGAAGTAGACCAAGCCAAACCAACTTGATTTTTTACACGCACACTGTATGGATTTTTTACGGTTTGATAAGACAAATAATACATACCTTCATGCTCCATAATTTCTACTGTAAATACAGACCTATCATCATAAGTACCAGCTACACCTCTACCAACAGCCATTCCTTCTTCTTTCCAAGTCATTCCGTCTTCAGAAGTAGCATACCAAATATCACAACGATCCCATGGAAAAACTTTATCTTTCATAACATCACCACCAAAACCTTGAGAAGGCCCAGTACTCTTACTGTACCAAACATAAAATTTACCATCGTGCTTAATCAACGCACTAGGATCTCTTCTTACCACCCCTTCTTCGTAAGCTAAATCTCCCTTTAAATCAAAAACCTCATAGTTAAAAAACCATTCGTTGTCATAAATTAACTCATCATCCCAAAGCAAAGCTCTTTTAGAAGCAGCACTTAATTTATCTTTATTTGTAATTCCTAAAAAATCTTGCTTTTCATCAGACAATACCACTTCTTTTTCTGTTTTATCTACTGAACAACATTCTTTTTTTTCATCTTTACAAGAAAACATAGCCATTGCTATAAACACAGGAACTATGTATTTTATTTTTTTCATATCTTTTGTTTTATTCTTTTAATATTTATGCCAATGTATTAGAATACGCAATGATAATAATTCCTATTACCATACATGACAATCCTAAATACAAAGAGTTTTTAGCTCTGTTGGATGCTGTAAACCATTCTTTGGTAATCAACCCACTTACTATGGCTGTTACAACACAAGCTGTGTTAAAAATGGCATATCCTACGCTTCCTCCTAGTTCTTTTCCTAATTTAAATGCTGCATATGCAAATACCACAGATGCTGCAAAATTAAACACCCCCATAATAGAAGTTAATAAGATATTATTTCCAAGATGAGGTGTTTTAAATTTTTTCCATAATTTTTTAACCGTTAACTGTTGTGCAAAATAAATTGCTATTGCAATTCCACCTGCCATATAAATCACATACATAACTGCTATTGCACCTTTCCACTCAGCATTTCCTTGTGCTTGAGATGCTTTATTAATAATATCTGCTCCGTAAGAATTTGCAAAACTAAAACCCGTAGCTAGCAAACCACCCGCAACGGCTATTAAAATACCTTTTATAACAGACTCCCCTCTATTTATTGCGTAACTATCTGTCTTTTCATCGTTCATTCTAATAATTCCAGCTCTACCGTTGGCTATAATCCCTAATAAAACAACTCCAAGCCCTATTAGTATCGTAAAAAGAACATTAGTTTTAGGCAAACCTACCTGAACAAATGGTAATAAAGATCCTACCAAAATGATAGTACCTATAAAGATGGAAAAACCCAAAGATAATCCAATATAGTTAATTGCTTTACCCCACATCATAGCTCCTATACCCCAAAGCAAACTAGAAACAATCATTCCTATAAGAACATTCGAGGGAATTGATGTTAAAACTTCCGAAAAACCATCTATCAATAAAAATGCAGCAATATTTGGCACCACAAATGTATTAATGACAAAAAACAAACTCCACGTGTTTTCAAATTCAAAATCTTTTGTAAATTTTTCTGGCAAGGCATATAAACCCAATAACAGACCTGCAAGTATTGCAAATAAAACTCCTGTAATCATAAATATTTTATTTAAATTTTAATACTATTTTTTTTAACTACCTTGTTACGTTACCAATCAAATTTAAACACTGTGGTACTTGTAAATGTTTCACCAAATTTTGTAATAGATTTTGGAGAGTTCTCAATATTTGGACCATTTTGATATCTGTGTGTTTCACAACAAAACCCTCTATACTTTCCGTATTGCTCTCCATTTTCTCTTTTAATTTCATCAGAAGTATATTTACCTGTATACAATAACATGCAAGGTTCTGATGAATATACGGTTAGAGAACGACCTGATATGTCTGACTGAATTTGAGCCACTTTTTGAAGTTGAAATTCAGAGTTATCAAACACATAAAAATGTTCAAACCCATCTTTCATTTCTGTATGAACTTCACCTATTATTTTTCCTGCTCTTAAATCGTCTACTTTACCTACAACCGAAACAATTTCGCCTGTACCAGCACCTGTAGCGTCTAATACTTGTCTCTTGTCTGTATACACCTTTGCAAAGTGACTTTCTACTGTGTTAGAAAAAGCGTCTAAGTTAAAGTATGTATGATTTGTTAGAGACAATGGAGTATCATTATCTGGAGTTGCCACATAATCAATGGTTAACTTATTATCTACTGTTAAGATAAATGTTACCGAAACGGTTACGTTTCCAGGAAATCCTTCCTCTAAATCTTTACTGTATAATGACATTTCTAAGCCATTATCTAATTCTTTTACAGACCATATTTTTTTGTCAAACCCTACAACACCTCCATGTATATTGTTATCTCCACAGTTTGTGTTTAAAGAATATCCTTTACCATTTAACGTAAATTTTGCAGCTTTTATTTGAGAACAATACCTACCAATAGTACCTCCAAAATAAGGAGAATTTGTTACGTATTTATCATCAAAATAACCATCAAGCGTATCGAAACCACAAGCTATATTTTGGATTTCGCCATCTTTGTTAGGCACTAATATTGAAGTAATAGTAGCACCGTAATTGGTGATTTTAACTTCCATACCATTTTCATTTTTTAACGAAAATACTTTTACGTCTTCTCCTTGGTAATTTCCAAAGCTTTGGGTTTCTATACGCATATGATTTTATGGGTGTTTGTTTAATTGTTAATTTTATTTTTCTTTGAAAGGAGCTAATTTTTCCCAGTCAAAAATAACTCCTACTCCTGGGTAATCTGGAGCAACAGCTTTATAATTCTCTACAACTAAAGGTCGGGTTGTATACTCATCAATTGGGAAACTATGCACCTCTAACCATCCTGAGTTTGGTTGAGAAGACACCAAGCTGACGTGTAATTCTTGCATTCCATGAGAACACGCAGGAATGTTGTGTTTGTCTGCCAATCTTGCCGCAGCCAACCAACCTGTAACCCCTCCACAATTAGATGCGTCTGGCTGCACAAAGGATAGTTTAGCTTGATCCATTGCATATTCAAACTCATGAATTGTGTGCAAATTTTCTCCCATTGCTAAAGGAAAACCTGTAGCATCTGCTATCTCTCCAAAACCTTTATAATTGTCCGGAATAATTGGTTCTTCAAACCAAGTAATGTTATGCTCTTTAAAACCTTCAATAGCCTTAATTGCCTTTTCTACTGTCATAGAATAATTAGCATCTACCATAAAAGTTACATCAGGACCAATATACTCTCTAACTGCTTTGATACGATCTAAATCTTCTTGTAAATTTTCACGTCCAATTTTAATTTTTACAGCATTAAATCCTCTTGCTAGATAACCTTTCATGTTGTCTAACAACTTTTCTATAGGGAACATTAAGTCAATCCCACCACAGTAAGCTTTACAGGTGTTTCCTGCTCCACCCGCCATTTTCCACAAAGGTTCTCCGGCTTTTTTACAACGGATATCCCATAAAGCGATATCTACTGCAGAAACTGCAAAAGAAGCAATCCCACCACGTCCAACATAATGAACATGCCATTCTAAGAAATCGTAAATTCCTTCAATATCAGTTCCGTCTTTACCTATTAAAACATCCGTAAAATCATGTTCTATCATTGCTTTGATAGAAAAACCTCCTTTACCACCTGTATAGGTATACCCTGTTCCTTCACTACCATCTTCCAAAGTAACGGTAACCGTTATTAGTTCAAAATGATAATGATCTCCGTGTTTAGCATCTGACATTACCTCTGGCAATGGCACTGTAAACAACTGTGTTTTTATGTTTGAAATTTTTGTATTCATATCTATTTCTTATCAATAAAAAATAAAAGTCGTTAGAAACAATTCTATTTATAGAATTGTTTCTAACGACTTTTATCCTTAATAATTATGCTTTGTGTCTAATATAAAAAGTTTTCTTTTCTAAATATTGCTCAAAACCATATTTTCCATCTTCTCCCCCACTTCCTGATAATTTATAGCCATTGTGAAACCCCTGGTGCTGTTCACCGTGGCCTCTGTTGACATAAATTTCTCCGTATTCCAATTCTTCGTTACAGCGCATGATTGTATTCATATCATTGGTAAAAACCATAGCGGCCAATCCATATTCACAATCATTGGCGTAGCCGATCACTTCTTCAAAAGTTTTAAATTTCAATACCGGTAAAACAGGACCAAAAGATTCCTCGTGGACGATGGTCATATCCTGCGTAACATTTGTCAATACAGTCGGTTCAAACCAGTGTCCTTTTTCAAAACCCGCTCCAGCAGGACGCTTTCCTCCCGTAGCAATTGTGGCTCCTTCCTGAACACTTTGGGCGACCAGCTTCTCCATGTGTTCCACTTCACTTTTATTCACTTTAGGCCCCATATCTGTATCTTCCAACATCGGATCTCCTACCTTCATCGCTTTCACCTTAGCGATAAATTTCTCCATAAAAACATCATAGATATCCTCCTGTATATACATCCGTTCGTTGCAAGTACAAACCTGTCCGCAATTATCAAAACGAGAATGCAAGGCTGCATCTACAGCTTCATCAATATTAGCATCAGGAAAAACAATAAAAGGTGCTTTCCCACCCAATTCCAATTGAACGTGCGTCAAATTTTCAGCAGCAGTTCTGGCAATTTGCTGACCAACTGGAGTTGATCCGGTCATGGTTACCATTTTGGTAATAGGACTGGCTACCAGTACATTTCCAATTTTTCGGCCGTTACCTGTTACGATGTTAAGCACTCCTTTCGGCAAGCCAATTTTTTGGGCAATATTTCCAAGTTCAAGGGTGGCTAGTGGTGTTTCGGAAGTAGGCTTGACGACTACCGTATTTCCAGCGACCAGTGCGGGACCGATTTTACGACCTGCCAGCGCCAAAGGAAAATTCCAGGCAGTAATTGCTACCACTACTCCACGGGGTACTTTTTGAATCCAGATTTGTTCGTTTGGGTTATCAGACGGAATAATGTCTCCCTCGATCCGGCGAGCGCCTTCGGCGGCGTATTCCATAAAGGAGGCGGTTGCAGCTACTTCAAATCTGGCTACTTTCAGCAATTTTCCTTGCTCCATTACCAGTAATTTAGCTAACTTTTCCGTGTTCGCTTTTATTTCTGCGGCAAATTTATAGAGGTATTCTCCTCTGGTTCGCGCGGGTAATTTACGCCACTCTTTTTGTGCTGCATCGGCGGCCTTGAGTGCTGTTTCGGCTTCTTCGATGGAACATTGCTGAATATATCCTACCACTTCTTCGGTGGATGGACTGGTTACGGCGTCGGTTTCTCCGGAGCTGGTTTTTACCCATTCTCCGTTGATGAATAATTCGTATACTTTAGCTTGAGGCATTTTAATTTATTTTTTAGATTAGAAAATGGAAAACAGGAATACTACAGAAAGTATAAAGTGAAGTATGATCCGGCTATCGGCCCATCCATCCACCATCTACCAGCATAATGCTTCCGTGCATGTAAGCTGCTGCTTCCGAGCAAAGAAAAACAACTGGTCCACCAAAATCTTCGGGTTCCCCCCAACGATTGGCAGGAATACGTGCCAGAATCGAAGACGATCGATTTTTATCATTTCTTAAAGCTTCCGTATTATCGGTACTAATGTATCCGGGAGCGATCGCATTAACATTGACCCCCTGGCTGGCCCATTCGTTGGCAAAAGCCATAGTCAACTGTCCGATAGCCCCTTTACTGGCAGCGTATCCCGGTACGGTAATTCCTCCCTGAAACGTAAGCAAAGAAGCGGTAAAAACCACTTTTCCGCTACCTCTGGCGATCATTTCCTTACCTAGCTCACGGGTGAGAATAAACTGAGCATTCTGATTCACTTCTACCACTTTGTCATACATTTTATCTGGATGCTCCGCAGCGGGTTTTCTCAAGATCGTTCCAGCGTTATTGATTAAAATATCAATGACTGGATTGTCCTTTTTAAGTTCCTTTATAAACTCATATAATTTTTTCCGATTGCTAAAATCACAGCGGTACGCTTTAAAATTACGACCAGTAGCTTTTACTGCTTTTTCTACCTCACTACCTCTTTTTTTAAGGGTAGCGGAAACGCCAATGATATCCGCGCCAGCTTCTGCCAGCGCAATGGCCATTGCTTTACCAATACCTCTTTTACAACCGGTTACCAGTGCGGTTTTGCCTGATAAATTAAATTTTTCTAGTACACTCATTTATGTGTTTTTTGAGATGATTATTTAGATGTTATTAGTTTTTGCCATTCCTTAAAAAAATTGAAAGCTAATGGCCAAAAGCAATTCAGGTGTTTTACACCCTAGTGCCTCATCCCGTAAATCCATACCAATCTATGCTTGTTATTTACTTACGGGATGAGGCACTACTATTATGATTGGCAGTCAAGCAATACTTTCATACCATCCGGATTTTTATCAATATTTTCAAAAACTGACTGAATGTTGGTCAATGGCTCCACTTTCGTGATCATGGCTTCAAAAGGCAGTTCATTTTTGGTAACCAGGTCAATGGCGGCATCGTAATCTTCTTTTTCGTAGACCCGCGCACCAATTAGTTTAAGTTCTTTCCAGAAAAATTGAAACAGGTTGACAGGTTTGGCTTCTCCATGGATCGCCACCATGACGATACGACCTCTAATACCCGCGATTTCCGTCATCAGATCAATAGTGGGTTGTACACCCGCTACTTCAAATACTACGTCTGCCATACGCCCCTGTGTTTCTTTCTCGATGTATTCCGTGACATTGACCTCCGCTGGATTTACCACCTCGAATCCCAAGTCGGTGGCCAGTTTCACCCTCACTTTATTGACTTCGGAAAGAATTACTCTAGCACCTTTACTTTTCGCTACCATAGCGACCAACATACCGATTGGACCACCTCCTAATACAACGGCTACTTCCTCCTTTTTTAAGTCTGATAGACGTACATCATGACAAGCCACTGCCAACGGTTCTACCAATGCGGCGAGTTTCAAATCCGTATCTTTGGAAAGCTTATGCAGCGTAAAAGCCGGAACATTCCAATATTGTTGCATCGCTCCAGGGCTATCAATTCCGATAAATTTTAATTTTTTACAAATGTGGCTAAAGCCCTTATCCGAAGGCTGTTCCTCCCGATTATCCAAAGGTCGAACGACTACTTTCTCTCCGACTTCGTACCCGGTAACGCCACTGCCTACTGCCTGAATGACGCCCGACATTTCGTGACCAATAGTGATAGGCATTTTTACCCTTTTATCCATCATCCCGTGATAGATATGAACATCCGTTCCACAGACGCCACAGTAGGCGACTTTAATTTGTACTTCCCCTTCTGCAGGTGGTTGGACGGATTTTTCCGTCACTGAAAAGGTATGATTACCCTCGTAGAAACTTGCCAGCATTTTAGTTATTTTATTTGGTAAAAAATGAACGGCAATTTAGGAAAACAAAAAACGTTGGCCTTATAAAATGCAGATTGCAGCACTAGACAAAAAATGAACAACAGGCTTAAATATGTTTGATGCTTGACTTAATGTCGACTTTTTTTAGAAAAATCATATTTTGAAAAGAAATTATTTCATCAATATTTTCTCCTGATTTCCCTATCAAATGGATAAACTTTTTACCTTTTGGTAACGGTTCAAAAATAACTTTATACTTTTGACAGTTTTTTTTGCACCTACCAAAACTTCATTAGCAACCAAAATATAACCGCCAGTAAACCCAACATATGCAAACGATAATCCTGGTACCAGGGTAACCCTTCCATTCCTTCGTTGATCAATCCTTTCCTGTAAGTATATTGTTTAATGATCTCCGGGTCAGGAGCTGCAGTGCTATTGCTAATCACCAAAAATATAATGGTGCTTATCGCTATCATTATACCTACATTCGTCGTGTAGTGCTGATGCCACAGGTCATATTGTCCCAACACAAAAAGTAAGACTCCCAATAAGGTTCCAATCAACAGTGTCCAGAAAGCACCATCAGCATTTCCTTTTTTGTAAAAGACACCGACCAGGAAAATAACGACTACTGGAGGTACTATAATCGAAAACATTTGTTGCAAATAGGACCAGATGCCTTCAAAATTTTGAATCATGGGTGCCCAGGCAGCTGCCACCAACATAAGGATTACAGTCGTCCATCGGCCATAATTGGCAATTTGCTTTTCTGATAAATCTGGATTGCCCGGTTTTATAAAATCTATGACAATCAAAGTAGAGGCAGAATTCAGCGTTGAATCTACACTAGACATAATGGCCGAGATCAAACCTGCTAACACTAGTCCAACCAAACCTACTGGCAATATTTCCATAACTGCGGTTGGAAAAACAGTATCTGGATTACTCAAACCGGGAAAGAGGCTAATGGCCATTGCACCGGGAATAACCATAATAAACAATGGAATAATTTTTAGAAATCCAGCTAGCACCACTCCCCAACGAGCTTGCCTGATATCACGTGCTCCCAACACTCTCTGCACGATATACTGATTGGTAGACCAGTACCAAAATCCCAGGAAGGGAACACCAAGTAAAAGTCCTGTCCAAGGTAAAGTTTTATCATTAGCCGGACGCACCACAGAAAAGTGTCCTTCGGGTGCAGCTGCTAACACCCTGCCCCAGGAGAAATCCAGTTGTTCAAAAAGCATATAAGTTAATACCGAGCAACCAAAAATCAATATAACAGCCTGAATAGCATCCGTATACACCACCGCTTTTAAGCCTCCAAAAGCAGTATACAAACCTGCCACTACTGCCAAAACAAGGGTGGTTTGCCACAGAATTAAATCAGGAAAAAACTGTTGTAACACCAACGCACCAGCATACAATCCACCCGCAGTATCTACCACGATGCTGGTAAAAATGGTGACACCGGAAAAGAAAATCCGGGATCTGTTGTCATATCGCAGTTCCAGAAACTCGGGTATCGTTGTAATCTGTGAACGTAAATATAACGGTATGAAAATCATGGCTGCAATGATCAAGGGAATACCCGACATCCATTCGTAAACGGAATTTGCGATTCCGGTACTATAGGCTGCTCCGGATAATCCGATCAAGGTAGTACTCGAAATATTGGAGGCGAAAAGAGACAGGGCTATAAGTCCCCAACCAAAACTCCGTCCGCCCAAAAACAAGTCTTCGCCAGTCTCGGTCTTTCTGGCTATATAAATCCCAATGCCCATTACAACAATAAAATAGATGATAATGATGCCGATGTCGATGTTAGAAATTCCCGTAGTCATAATTTTGTTTTACTTAATTAATACTTTTTCACTTATTATATATTAGCTTGACCTTACTATTTTTACAAACAGTAGATATGCTGTTATCACTATTTTATATAGAACCGCAAACAGTTTCTATGTTTATAATCCGCTCCAGCCAAAAGCAAGGTGGATGGAAAATGAGCGTGATTTGGCGAATCAGGAAAATGCTGTGTTTCCAAACACAATCCATGAAAGGGCCCGTACATTTTTCCGGCAGCGCCAATGGTATTTTTTTTCAAATGGGCTGCGGTGTATAATTGAATACCGGGCTGTGTCGTCCACACTTCCATCAGTCGACCGCTTTCGGCTTCGTACAATTCCGCCGCTTTTTGCAATCCTTCCCTGGTTTTATGCAAAACAAAATTGTGGTTAAAGTCAAAGATAAAATTTCCAGACTTCTGCTTGCTTCCTATCCTGGCTGACTTTCTAAAATCAGCATAATGATTTTCCAGGGATTCTATTTTTCCCGTTGGTAAATTTTGCTCATTCATTGGCGTATATTTCTCTGCGTAGATGGTTAGACGGTGATCCAGGATACTGGATTGTCCGCCATCCTTTAGGTTGAAATAATCGTGGTGGGTTAAGTTCACGATTGTTGTTTTATCCGTTTTGCAGTGGTATTCCCAGCTTAGTTCATTTTTATTATTGAGTCGAAATTTTACGGTGGTTGATAAATTTCCGGAGTATCCTTCTTCGTTATCTTTACTAAGGTAAAACAAGGTCAGTGTAGCATTTGCTTCCGTTGCTTTTAGTTCAATCAGCTCCCAGGTTTTTTTGTCAAATCCTTTAAAGCCACCGTGTAAATGTGTTGTGCTTTCATTTTGGGACAACTGATATTCAGTAGCTCCTATCCTTAATTTTCCATGAGCAATTCGATTTGCGTACCGCCCAATGATGGAACCAAAATAAAACGAATTATCCTTTTCATATTCTTTGATGGTATCAAAACCCAGTACGACATTTTCCATATTTCCATTTCTATCTAAAACATAAACCGCCATAATTGTTGCGCCGTAGTTTGTCAGGTGTACGGACATTCCCTTATCGTTGGAAAGTACGAACCGTAGATGGTCTGTGTCTTTTTCTTTTAGTTTTTCTACTTTCATAAGATTTTACAAAGTGCGATATATTTTTAAATTTATTCCAGCACATTTATGATTTATATCTTGTTTTAAAATTTTTTGAAAAACCCTTTTTGCTTTATCCTGTTTCTTTAGTCCCAAATACCCCAAGCCTATCAAATATTGACAGTGCAAATAATTTCGTTGATTCAAATCCCCTTCCCAAATCGCTAGATCAGGAAGTGAAACAGCGAAGTAATCAATCGCCATTTTATCATCTTGATGAACTTCTCCGTAAGCAATTAAATTTCTAAAAATTTTATCTGCCTCTTTTTTCTTCCCAAGTTTCGACAAGGCCAACCCTTGGTAGAAAATCATATCCGGTTGTTGGTCATTATAATATCTTGAAATGCTCAGTTCTATTTTTCCCTGAGCCGCATCCTTCCAGGCCAACTTTGCCTTTTTATTTTGGTTCAATCCAGCATAAGCCAGTCCTTTCCAAAAGAGGACGTCATTTTCCCTGGCCCCATACAACTTTCCTTCACCTAGATTTTCAGGATATATTTTAATTAAATCAAGATACTTACAGGCCTTATTATAATCTTTTTTCAGGATGGCTTTTTTTGCCAATTCGATCAGCGCATAAACATATTGCCCCGTTACTTTTCCTTCGCCACCTTCCCACGGATGAAACTTTCTGGCTAATAATTTCTTAAGCGAAGCTTTGTTTTTTCCCAATTGATTAAGTAAGGTGATTTGTTCTAAATAAAGATCGTCACGCTTTTCGATTAGTGCCGGGTACTGCTGTAAAAAATCAAGCCTTTTCTGATGAGAATAATTTAATCGTTTGTACAACTGATCCAACTCCATCAAGACTCTGGCATCCCGCTCATCCAGGTAAAACGCCTTTTCCAAAGCCTCCACTGCCCCTTCCTGGTCTTTCATTTTATTATGATAAGCCAACGCCAGATTTCTAAAAACCGTAGGAAAGGCTGGATCTAATGCTGCGGAACGTTCCCACTTTTCAATTGCGGCTACGTATTGTTTTTTATCGTACGAAGAAAAATAGATCCCG
>ENA-ORXR01003595-ORXR01003595.1-marine-metagenome-genome-assembly--contig:-NODE-3595-length-13717-cov-11.180205_pt1 | contig 13717 bp, 12 predicted proteins | sample MGYA00237866_ERZ511479 | MGnify/ENA metagenome assembly ERZ511479 | reverse complement strand
TCGCTCGCCGTCTGCAGCGCCGTCGGGGGCGGCGCCCCTTTTTGGGCCGCCGCCCCGCCGTCGCGCACCGTCGCGCGCCGCCGCGGCCGCGGCCGCGTCCCGGCGGGACGCCCCCCGCGGCACGCCGCTGCCCCCGCCGCGCGCGCGGCGGTGGCGGTGGCGGCGAAAGCAGAGTCGGGAGGCGGCTGGGGGGGGGGGCGGGCCCGCGGGCGGGCACGCCCCCCCCCCCCGCCGCTGGCCGCCACGGCGGGCGCGGGCGGGTGGCTGGCGGATCTGGCAACACGCGCCGCTGCGCCGCTGTCCCGCCCCGTCGCCCGTTGGTGCGCCCGCGTTGCAAGCGCGGCCGCCGCGCTCCCGCCACGGCGACGCTGCTGGCGGCGGCGGCGGCGGCGGCGGCGCGGCGGTGCCCGCCCGCCGGGGGGGGCCGCCAAACGTGGCGGCGGCGGCTCGAGGCGGCGCGCCGCGGCCTCGTCCACGCCGCCGCGCGGGCGCACCGCCGACGCGCTCGACGGCGGCCAGCTGTCGGCACGCGGCGGGGCAGCGGCACGTGGTCTGCGTGCCGAGATTCCCGCCACGAACGAGCCCCGTGTGCCGCCGCGTGCGCGCAGCGGTGTTGGGGAGGGAGGGGGGGCGGGCGGGCGTAGAGGGGGGGGGGGTCGGGGGGGATGGGCAGACGACGGCCAGAGGGGGGGGGCCAGAAAACGCCCGCGTCTGCCGCGCACAGCCGCGCACAGCCGCGCACGCGTGCACCAGCAGCGTCGCCCCCCGCGCCCGGCACGGCCGCGGCGCCCACCCGCAGGCCGGCGGCGGTGGCGTCCCGCCGCCACGCGTCGCGCCGTGGCATTGACACGGGCGCCCGACCTGACACCGTGTGCGGCGGGTCGGGGGGGAAAGTGGGATCTCTGCTGCGGCCAACAGCACCCCCCACGAGCGTGGGGCAGACCGGCCGCTCCGACCTCCGACGGGTGCGAAAGGGAGGGGGGGGGGGGGGGGGGGGGGGGGGGGGGGGGCGGTTCCCGACTCGGGCGCCGGCCTGGCCACGGCGGTGAGGCCGGCGGGCTCCGCTTGTGTCCGGTGGGCCCTTTTGGGAAGATTCACGCCGCGACAGCGGGAAGCGGGGTGTGCGTGCCGCTGCAGGTGATTGATGCCATGGCGTGCGCTGGCCGCCCCCCAGCGCGCCCTCCGTCTGCGACGACCGCCACCGTCGGCAGGTCATCAGACGGCACTCGCAACGCGCCCCAGCGGACGCTGGGGGCGAGTGATCTCATCCTGGGACACGCCCGGCCCGCGCGCGTCCGAGCGTTGGAAGCGCCGCCGCGCTGCGGCGGCGGCGTGGTTGCAGCAAACGGAAGGCGAACGCCCCGCCTGCTCCCTGCCTGCAAGGCCCATTCGAAGCGGTGTCGACCACGCGATGGCACGGACGAGCCGGGGTCGGCGTGCCAAGCCCTGGCATGGGCAGGACCGCCCAGGGGGCCTCTTCGTGGCCGTACTCGGTTCTCGAAAGGCATCCCACTAGAGAGCGTGCATAGATCTCTGCCGCGGGTCCTCACGGCGAACGGAGGTCGCCGTCAGCCGGCTGCACAGGCCTCGTGCCTCCAGTGCCGGCCGCAGTGGCGTCGGCTGGCCGTACCAACCGCGCCTTCCGCAGATGCACCCACAGGAACACGACAATTTGAAACGTGAACGATTGATTGGCCCACGCATCACATGGACATGTTTTCTCGGATTTCCTCCTTCCCTTTTCTGATCCCTGTTGAAGGGAACAAAGCGACACTTTCATGGCCGCACCCACGCCGGTCCCTCGCCGTGTGCTCGTGCTGATCATCGTGATATCTTTTTGGCCGTCGAGACATTGATGCTGCGTCCCGGCCATATGTGGGCGACGAACTGGCCCATCCGACCGAAAAAGACGATTTGTATGTCAATTGGTGTCAGTCCATCGTCCGAGATGCCGTCTGCGCCAATCAGTTGGCGATCGCCTTCGCAATACGGATGCTTGCGGATGCACTTTTTATGGAAAGCACAATACTCTGGCGTTTGACCGATGGACCCCCCTTGCGAGAGCTCATGGGCACTCGCCCACCCCATCGAGGTGATCTAAGGGGGTCTCTTCGGTCGTTGGGGACGGTTAGAACCCTGGTGTGTGGCCCGTCGCGGGGGGGGTTGCGAAAGGGCAGACGCCCCGTCCGACGCCGACCATGCCCTTGCCGCCACCTGCCAAACCGTGTCAACTTTGCGATGATGCGCGGGACCAGCACGCCACGAGCACAGCCGGGCGCAGCATGCCCCCTTGTGAAGGCAATCTGGGGGGGGGAGGGCAGCGGGTGGGGAGAGCCTCAACGAGGCGCGGCCGGTCTTGATTCCGTCGCGATCTGGGTGCCGTCGTGGCAGGCACCAAGGAGCTGCAAGAGGCTCGTGGGGATGATCTGCGTCAATTCTTATTGCGCGCCAGTGTCTGCTGCGAAGTGTCGGTCTGTTGGGCCCAGGGAGGGCCCGCGCGTGATCTCGATGTCCATGACACCTATTCTCTCCTAGGCGTGCATCGTGGGAGCCGCACCGTGTTCCGGCTCCCTCCTGGTGGACCGTGCGGCTCGTGGGGTGGAGCTCAACGGGGGAACGATCGGGGCGCTCGAGTGCAGGACAATGGGACGCTCATGTGGGTCAAGACCACTAGTAGAACGGCCGGCCATGGGGAAGGCGGGCGCGGGACTCGGAAGGGAACGGGCCATCAGACCCACCCCAAGAGCCGGAGGAACCTGGACCCAAGAGCAGCAGGAGAGGCCTGGTGCTGGACAGGCGAGCACCGTATGAATACTGGCAAACCCGTTTTCCACGCCACACCGCATCCGTATCCGCTTTGGGTGCACGGGTGATGCGTGCGTGGCATGCGAGTCCGCTCTGACCCTCGGCATGCAAGCAACGGGCCGCCTTCGTGGGAGGAGCATCGTGCGAGCCTGGGTCGGTTGAACATTGCTCAAACGGATGTACTTTCAGTCCTCAACACGTTCCCGTTCTGCAGGTTTTTGGGCAACAGGGATAGAGGGGGCAGGGCGGAACCCGAGGTAGTGCACCGGGATGATTACGTTGGACACCCCAATCCAAAAACAAAGACACCGGGGTCATCCTGACTTGCCGGGAAGTGATGTGCCCCATCGAAGGGCCATCAACACCGTCTGAACCGTGCACAAAGGGACGGCCGTTGCAACCGCCGCGTCGTTCGCGGACGGGCTGAACGGACAAAAGCACGTGCCGCGGTTAGTTCGTGAACGGCCGCCTGAACAAACCAAGATTTGGTCCAACACACAAGCACGAGAGCTTCGCGAGACTTTATTTGTCTGCCTCGCATCGCTCGAGACAAATCTAGCCGATAGCGAGACTCCCATGAGAAGGCCGTCTGTAAGAGCCAATGGGTGGTCACTACGTGGTCTTGAATCGTACTAGGCGCGTTTGTTGACGAGTCTGGCCAGAGTGAGTGCGTTAGCCGAAGCCAAGTAATCTTTTCCAGCATGTAGGGAACTTCTCGCCTGGATGGCGAGAGATACAATAGCTTCGATCTGACGACAAGGCTGACCGGGAGGTCGGAGAACAGGGACCTGCACGTGAAGAAAACGTGAAAGCAGGGCACTGTGCTTGACGCTGTATTTCCGGTAGGAAGCTACAGACAAAAAAAAAAAAAAGGGACGCACTGACGCTCACGGCCTCCGCAGGGTGGTTTAGATGTGTTTTTGCTTCTTCATCGTTTCCTTCACAGTCCAGGGCTCCCTTCTACCTACCGTCTTGAGCCTCGCTGACATGGGCACGAGCGAGTGGCAACACACGCCACTATTGTTAGTGAAGAGAATCCTAACTAAGCAGCCAGGAAAGTCGCCTCATCGTCCCTGTGCCAACGACAAACAAGCGCAAGGTATTTTACGAGCAGTGATATCCCGACAACCAGCTACCGGGCGCCAGAACTCAGGTGCAACGCGGTGTGATGGCTACCCCATCACAAGGCATAAAAACGATCCTCACCCGACGACGCCCACCCAGCGACCGCACCACAACACGGGCCACCGCGAGTCTTGTCAAAGCCCTGGGGACAGTTTGCGGGAAGTCCACGGGTAGAAGGCATTGGTAAAGAAGCGCGCATCGTGACCACCCGCTGCCGTCTTCTCCAAGTGCTGCGGCAGCGCCCCGAGACCGTACTAGGCTCCCAAGTGATACCAGTCTGCCTGAACACCCTCCAAGCACACAATCTTGGTGATGTCCACCACGTCCAGCGCAGGCCACGCGTCAGAAAGCTCGTTGAACGCCCATGCAAGGCGCACGCACTTGAACTTCGAGAGTACACAATGGCGGCGAGCCGGCACTTGGCGTATGCGTTGAATAATGACACAGCACGTTCTATGCGTAGCTACAGCGCGTAGAATGAGGCGCACGCGACCCCAGGCCACTTCTTCATTGTTGCTAGTGCTGTAATTGACGAAGGAGAACCACGGCTTCTTCATGAAGTTGTCGGTGGCCCGCACGTACTGCAACTGTTTCTGATAGCCGCAGTGAAGGCGCGCTGCAATGCGCACCGTCTTGTGGAAGGAGACCTTGTCATCCTCTTCGAGAGAAAGAAGCTTGGTGAGACAGGAAAGACCCCAGAGCAAAGCAAGGTCGCCGACGGCCGCCTTGCGCCCCCGGTCAGGCACGGAAACCCCCCCAGTGGTCCTCAGCTCCTGGCGCGCCTGCGTGTCTTCGTCGTCTGTTGCCACGCCCTCAATTGGCTGCTCACACCGCTCAGCTGCGTCGATGTGGGAGAGCTCTAGGAGAATCTGCGACTGAGTCTCCTCGCATCTCATCATCTGCAGCGCAACATCCGGGCCGCCCTTGTTGCTGCGCCTGTACATGCGTTTGCAGGCGCCGTGCAGGCGCTCGTTGATGGACGAGTCACCTTCCCACAGATTCCCGCGGTTTCGCAGATCGTCGCCGAGGTGAAGTGCAAGACGGTGCAGCTTTGTCGTGTGGATGTCGCCGTACAAGGTGTGCACGTGGTCGATGGCGAGGGATGTTGCCGCGTGCTCCAGCTCGTCAATTTTCCTCCTCAAAAAAGACGTTGGGATCTAGGACGTTGTCGCCAAACAAGAGGTTGTTGAGCTCTGCGGCCTTGCAAAACATTGTCAAGACAGTATCGTGGATGGGCAGGTTCTTGTACACCTTTCGATACTGCTCCAATGCTGCCAGGTTGGGGCCGGGAAGCGCACCCATGGGCTCCTCGGCGACTGCAAACACGTCCCCATCCACGTCACCCCAACCGTCGGTGAAGAACTCGACGTCATCCGCTGTTGTTGAAGCAGGTAGTGCGAGACGGGAGCTGCCCGCCCTTTCGGTTGCCACGCCCGCGGCTTCGTCTGCGCCTGTCGGTGGTCCGGCCACGCCCGCGACCATGAAAAGCCAATAGGGGCAGAAGTGACGCCAGTTGCGCCCTGTCTTTGTCGCTTGTTTAACCGCCGGCGGCACAAAGCACCTGTGATGGCACAGAAACAAATAAGGGGTAGACACACAACCTTAAAGAAGGAAACATGAGGGGGGCACGTTGGGTCAGGGTATGCACAGAGAGAATCGCGTTGGCGCCGCAGCCCACGCGTAGAAAAGCACACCAACAGATGTATACACAGTCCAAGAGAAACGTACCCAGGCGAGGAGGGTGATGCTTTGCAGAGGCGGCCGAGGTGGAAGCCGCGTTGGTTGATGGCATCCATAGACGCCTGCAGGGAGCCGAGTCGGGCAAGTTGGTTCTTCCCGCCGCAGACCGACTCGAGAAAAGCCGGCAGCCGCTGCGCCAGCATTCAAAGAACGCCCAACTTCCATACATGCAGAACGTCAAACGACACAATGTCGTACAAGTTGCAGCCGCCAGTGCTCAGGCCATGCATTTCTCCGAGAACAATGACAAAGGCCAGCGCGCTGTGGGCGTCGCCGAGTGCCTGCGGAGGCCAGGTCGCGGGTCATTCCGCCGGACGAGCGCCGCCGCAAGCTGCGCCTCCAGGACCTGCACAACAGGCCGCCTCTCGTTGACGGACCGGCTTTGACCGCCGCCTGCCAGGCGACTGATCATGCAGTGAGATCAGTAGAAGCTGCACTGATTTCCCATGAGACAGAGGAGGTTGCGCTCCTCCACTTGGTCTACGACCATCCGGAAAACGCGGGGAACGAGCCGCATCGTGCCATACCCTGCCACTTCCGCATTGACGCCCGTCGCACTGGCCGCAATCAGCTTTTGAAGAGCAATAGCCAAGCAACGCTGCAGGAGGTCGTTGCGGATGTCTGAAACTTCGAGCCGCGCCTCTGCTGAAGTCTTGTCCGCCTTGGGTACGTGCTCAGCATAGCCAATGGTCACCCAAGCCCCCCAATCATCGAGCACGTTGACATACCTTGCACGTATAGGGAAGATGTGATGGGCGCTCGACCAAGAAACCAGCGCCTCATCAGCGTGCAACTGGATTGCCATCACACGGACGTCTTCTCCATGGATGCGCTTGACGTCCTTGGCCTCGTTGCAGTACAGGTAGGAGTCGAGTGTACCGCGACGTGGCCAATGTCGTTGTGTCACACTCGGTCTTTCCGTCTCCAGGAGGTGGCTTAACAAGGGTCGGGATGTATCCACAGAGGCGCCCGTGACGGCGGCAGTCCCCGTAGCCGTACGAGTGGCGCTGTTGCCGCTGCTTTCGATACTGCGTCGAGTACGCGGCACCGGCATTACTTCCTCGTCGCTCCTGCCGTCGCCACCGCTAAGACCTTGCATACCACTGGCTCCGGACGCAGCTGCAGCTTCCATATCACCGAAACCACCACAGGTGCTCGCACCAAGGGCATGAGCGGTGCCTGAGAAGGTCGCTGCAGGTCCGCCTCGCGCCCCCCATGTCGCACGCCAGGGAAGGGAGCGCGCTGCGCGTCAGTGGCGGCATGCCGTCGCCATCCAGGGTCTGGCGCTCCTCTGGTCCAAAAGAAACAACAGTGGCGCTCTTCAGCGCGTCTAGACCAGCGTCGAGCGCATCACGGAAGAAGAAATTGAACGTGCGCTCTCCGAGGATGATGGGCACATGCATCCACTGCCGCAGAGCTGGCACGCGACGCTGCTCGTGCTTGGTCTCGGTCAGGAAGCTGTTAGCCGTCGGAAAAGGTGCCGTGAAAGCTCCAGCGGCGCCGTCAGCCACCGCCGCCGCCTCAATATCGTACAACACGCGTGCTAGCGCCAGGTGGTCGCGCTCTGACATGCCGCACCCGCCGGCCGTCAGGGAAAAGGCGAACGCGCGCCGCAATTCCTTTGTGGAGAAGCGTGACTTGCACCCAATCCACTCGGGGTCGCCGACCGGCGCACGTTGAGAAACCTCCGGCAGGTCATTGTAGTATTCTCGAATGCGCGCTGCAATGCGCAGGTACTCGGCCACCATGTTGTCGTCACCGCCTCTATTCGCCGACCGCCTCAGGACCCGTGCCGCAATCCGCCCGCGCTCCATCCCATCTGCCCCAACGTAGGGGCCAGAAAGGCGCCCGGCGCCTCCCGCCGTAAGAGTGCGGGTAGGAGGCCCGTCTTCAAATTCCATGATTTGTCCACCGTCGGCAGCTTGTCCGCCGTCCGAAACTGCACCCCCACCGGTACAACCAGGAGGCGAGTCGGCGTCCAGAACGATGGTCTCGCCCGACGCGGTGGCGGCAGCGCGTCCCGCACCCTCAGTCCAATCCAACTAGTGGAAGGTTCGATTCTTGTCCCCACAAGCCGGTTGAGGGAGGCGTGGGAAGCCTGCATGTGCCGCCCCCGGTGGGCGTCGCACGTGAAAGACATGTGGCAGTGCGTACAGGGGTACGCCGAGCGCGTGATACGGCCCCCACGCAGACGGCCATTGTCACCGAGGGTTGGTTGACCAGATCTCGACATGGAGCGCCACTCAGTAGAGAAGGCGACAAAGACCGGATTGAGAGTGGAAATGGAACGAGGCACGACGGCCACCGCACCGCTTGTGGAAGCGCGGGCGACTCGGTCGCCCCCGAATGAGACCGTGAAGACCGTGGAAGACTCGCGGAGGAGCGGCGAGACTACCGTCCGCAGCTCTTATGTGGTCCTGTGCCAGTGAGTGGGGTACTGTTGCGGGCAAAAACAAGCACGAAAACCACAGCAGCCGTCTGCATCGGGGGCCGGCCCTCTCCGAGAAGAAAGGATTCACAGTGGACCACCAAAGTCAGCTCCAGGTGCGAGCAGAGAACGGAGAGGCAGACCAGCGGTCAGTTTGGCGCCGACTAGGGCACACAGAGCGGGACCTGCGGCACTAAAACAGGAATACAACACATGAACTCGTGGTGTAGCGGGCTCTCCACCACACCGCGCCAGGACGATGCAGAGCCATAGACCTGCAGGCCGCTCACGCCAGACCATATCCCGAGGTAGCACTCATATCGCTTACCGCCCGTGGACCCGCAGGGCGGGGCCAGCTCTCATGGAGGCCGCCGCCCCAGAAACGCGAAGTGGCCAAGAGAGGGTGCCCGACGACCGACGACACTGGCCGGCGGCCGGAACCGCTAACGTGGCCTTTCAGTAGCCTGAAAAAGAGGCGCCGCCGGCCAGGTGCTGCCTGCTGTACGGTGCGGCGTACGGCAGTGCCTCCGAGGAAGCTCTGGGCTGTCTGCCACCCCTGCTGCAGTGCTCGACTTCCGTGCGCCAGCTGGAGGCACTTCGGGCACGAACAGGCCGATCGGGTGGCAGAGCAGACGAGGGATTGAGATTACGGGGTCAATCGGCGACCTTTAGAAGTGTTGGTCTCCGGCCGATCTACAGTCCAGTGGTCGTGGCAGATGCACCCCAATTCATGTGTAACGCCCTACGATGATATGGCATCATCTGAAATAAAGCGGGGGCCACGATGAAGATCACTTTACAGAAATGGCACAGGACCAGCAGACTCGGCTGTTGACTCATAGTAGCCTCTCTACCAAGTAGCTGTCAGTTTTGCAGTCAGTTGGTGTACAGTGTCTGTCGGGCCGTTTCCAGCACTTCTTAGTCAGTCAATTGACTTGAACGTGCCCAATCCACCATTGTCTCACTGACCCGCTCATGACGTTCATCGGGCTCACCGAAATGCTTCCGGCCATCGTCAGCGTCGTCGTCACCGTCCTGCCCACCATCGTCGACGATGCCGCCACCGATTCTGCATCTTCATCGATTGTCGCGGCCGCCCGCTTGACCGCTGTTCTCGCGGCCTGACATGGTTCCGTGGCTGCTGCGGCTATGCGCCCGAGGCGCACTGTCTGACGCAGCGTCTTGGTCGATTGCATTGGTACGGGACCGGGCTTGTGGGGGGGTGCACGGTTTCTGGTATGGCCGCTGTGGGTCTACAGCGGACTGGTTTGGCCCCCAAACGGATTGCGACGAAAGCAGAGGGGGCACTGGTCCTCGAATCCGACAGATGGCTGCCGTGGAGGAGGGCGCATCCGCGCTTGAGCTCCCGGTCGCTGAGCTCTTTGTTGAAGTCAGCGTCACACACGCAATTCGCTCATGGGGGGATTGTGTTGTATGCAGGGGTTTGAGAGGGGCACACTTGCAATGGCAAGCAGGCAACATGGTTGAGGCCGCCCTCATGGTGCTTGAGCGGACACGTGAACGTTGTAAAGCCGTATGTCTTGCGCGTGAGTTTCTTTTGCGGAGATTGCGACGCCGCTGCTACTCCCCTGCAAGAGCATCCACATCGATGACGCAAGGTGAATCTGGAACATGAAGGGGCACAGTATGGCGTAAGAAGCAGCCGGTGGCCTGGTCGGTGAGCACTGGGAGAGAGAGGAGTAGCGCTGGGGAATGAACGAAATCATTCTAGAAAAATCTGGGAGCTGAGGGGACGAGCACAGGCCGCCCGCCTTGTTGAGACTCTGTTCTGCAGGACCACATGTGACGGTGTATTGCTGCCTGTGCGGAACTCGACACATCCGGCGCACGCTCTGCACCTGCCGCCTGTTTGATGCCCTTAGTAGCCGTTCTTTGGACCGCTTGTGCGAGGTTTGCTGTTGAGGCACGTTGGGAGGGACAGGGAGTGGTCCGTTCGGGCGGGCCCCAGAAGCAGGCGTGCGGCGGGTAGCACCCCAACGAGTGTCTGTGCCTCCATGTGCCGCGTCGCTCCTGCGGTGTATAAGAGGAACACTGTTTGGTTTTGGAGTGAGCTGACCTCGACTAGCATCCGACCTGTCCGCCGCGCGCTGCCGCCGCCGTCTCCTTCATCCCCTTCGTCCACCTTCGTCTCCAGGGAATAGCGGATACTTCCTGTCCTCGACTCTCGTACCTCTTCTCCATTCCACCCCCCCTCTTCGGGCTCAATTCTCTCGTAGACGTGATGGTTCTCGCGTTTACTAGCCCTGCGGCGCGCGCTTTCTTGAACGCGCCGCAGCAGCCGATACCAAACTCGTACAACAACGCCGCTGCGGTACCGTGGAGCTTTCCCATGGAACGGGCGGGGGGTGGGTGAAACTCGGCTCCCGAAGCCAACAACAACCTGGCGAGTTTCTCTACCTCACCCCCTTCTGTGGGAATGGGGCCGAGTCAGGTGCCAGTTTGGTCCGCGGCCACCGCACAAGCTGCGCGAGAGGGAGGCCAGCAGACACTCGCGGCCTCCCTACCGTCGGTGGCTGCACCTCATGCCAACGACCAAGGCGCGTAACTACGTGGACTGGAAGGGCCACGCTCGTCGGTGGCCCCCTCCATGGCCACTGCGGCAGCCCAAGGTCGAGAAGGCGAAGCTCCAGCGCCACAAGTGACGGCAGTCGGTACCTCTTGCGCGCGAGGTAGCCGACCGGCTTCTCCCGTGGCAACCGACGGATCGACTGGAGCGGAAGCCACTCAGTTGACGGGTCTTGACGCCCACCGAGCGGGAGCTCGTTATGGTGTCATCCCCGCTTGGGCGACGGAGTCACGGACGGTGCCGGGGCGCTCGGCTCGTCGTCCGCGGACTGCCAACCCTCGGCGGTTGCCAAGCCGCTCTCATACCCGCCAGCGGCGCATCTCGAGCGACGATGTGGCGGCAGCTGGCCCCGTTCGGGCCCGAGAAGGGACGCACGACGCGGGCGAGCGCGTCGAGGACGCAACGATGTCGGACCTCATCTACTTTATTACATAGACATCGGTGGGCACGCGCCGGGCGCTCAACCGAATGGAGCAGCAGACGGTCATCGTGAGCAACCAGCAGCGACAGGTGCAGTGCGTGCTCAACCGTATCGCCGCTCACGGCGACATGGCCGTGAGGGCGCTCCAAGAGGCCCTTGACAGCGATCAGGCCATCAAAGAGAAGCTGGATGCCATCACAATGTTATTGAAGGAGAAGCTTCTGGGCGACGAAAACGACGAGACGGACATCACGGAAGAGGACAAGGCGGCCTGGTTCCTTGATGTCGCGGTACGTTGGACTCGCTGATTTCGCGCCACTGTTCCTTGGCACTCATGAGTTATGTGCTGCTCGGAGAGTACGCTGCTTGGTGAGTATATATTGGCGGCAGCTAACACGAGCATTCACCTGTGCATCTCATTTTTTTTCCTTCTTGGTCGTGTACGCTTCTTACTGTCCCCCTGCGTAAATGGTTCAACTTCATCAGAGGTCGCTGGACGAGTGGCTTGAGGTGCGCTTCCTCACGGGCGTTTGCGCGGCCGATGTCTGGCCGGACCACTCAGAGATTAACCGCCAGGTACAGAAGTGGACAATGACGCGCGTAGCTGTCGACGCCGCAACTTCTATCCGTCTCCTTCAGGAGAAGTGGTGGCTACCGGCCCGATCTCCTATTCCCGGGCGGGACGGTGACGATACCGGTCACGCGAAGGCCACCATGCGCGCCTGCCGCTATTTGAACCGGCGAGTGTCGCACTTCTTCCAGCGGATTGGAGACCGTGTGTCGGCGGCATACACTATGAAGCTTCTCCGAGCCGTGTCGCACGCCTACCGGCCACTCGACGGGCTCGATCGCACTTGTTTGCCTGCAAGCACATCTGGCCGTCTTTAAGACGAAAGTGCGAGAGCACTTGAAGCACCGACAGCGCGTCCCAGGCACAGGGCCGCGCTCCAACTTTAGCACGGGCCATCGACAGACGTGGGAGGCTGAGCTGGAGGTCGTCGATGAGCACCTCATGAGCCAGGGTGCTCGCCAGCGCAACGGTCTTCGACTGATCGACGGAAACAAGGAATACCGCGCGCTGAGCGTGCGGCCCACAAGCATCGCGGAGCCGCTGGTGCCGCTGTCTATTGCCAGTGCCCTTGAGGCTTTTGGCGCTTCCGACCGCGTCTGGAACGCGTATGCGCCGTCTCGCCCATGTGGCGTGAGTCAGATCACTCCGCAGCAGGACTCTACCGGTCGTGGGGCGGGGGACAGTGCTGATGTGGGTGCCGATGCGAGTGGTGGCCATGCAGCTAGCACCGGTACTGCTGCTGTGGATGGTGTCCTGGTGCGTGCAAGAACCTCAGCTTTCGGGGGCTGCATGATGGCGGGAGGCGCGGCGGTGGATGGGAGCTTGTCGGGGGCAGCGGGAGCGACGCCAGTGGGGGGCTCACTGGCAGTGGCGACCTCTGCGGCGCTGGCGGGCTCGGAGGCGGGTGCAACGGCGGGCGCGGGCATGATGGCCGCCGCGAGCTCGACAGTGGCGGAGGCCTCAGCGGTGGCGGCGGGCTCGGTGGCGGCTGGCGTCTCGTATGACACTCCTGCCCCGGGGGGGGATGGGGCGAGCGTGTTGGGCTCGCCGATGTGTGATATGGACGAGGTGCTCGGCCGACGCTCGTAGATCTGCTGTTCTGTGGCTGCGTTGCTGGTGATTGACCTCACTCGGTGTCATTCAGTATGGTCTCTGCTGGACCGCGACGACTGACATCATGATACTGCGCTGTGGCTCTGTGGGATGGGTATCTCTTTGTTGCATGCATGCATTGCGACGGGATCCGCGTGTGTTCTGTTAGCGATAGATTTAGCTGCTCTATTTCTAGACGATTATCTCTCGTTTACTGTTCATTAACAACGCTGTCTAGCTCCTGGATGTAATCTTAGTGACAGTCACGCGACGCGTCTTGTAGTTTAGATTCTTGAGGCCCGACCGATTTTTAGATCAGTCACAGGAGTCCTGTGACTACGGCCATGCACCGTGACGGCACTGTGACGGAATCCTGGAATTCCAGGGGCTCGTTCGTGATCCGTCGGAGGACGGCCGCTGTACACCCAACTTGGCCGTTGCAGCAGGACAGCGTTCAGACGACCGGAAGCGTGGGGAGAGAACTGTAACAGAGTGGTACACGACCTCTGTGTACAACGGCAGCGGCACTGAATCCATCACGTCGAGCGACGCAAGACGCGACACCATCGCGGGGGGGACCAACGGGAGTTTTGTCAAGGAGCCGTCGGGAACGGAAGAGATCCTTGGCGGGCCGGCTGTTCTCAAGCGGGAGCTGAGGCGGGATACTTTACCGTGTGGGTCCAGTGTGCGCTGCCCACTTCGGTGCGTCCTTGCACAGTCTCATGATCTGCTTTGCGTGCAGTCGGCGGTGCGGCTTCCTCAGGCTGGCGATTAGCCCTAAATTTTAGATAATGTCATGCTGGCTTAGCCCATTAAATGTTTTAGATCCTGGTGCAGTCCAGCTGGAGCTCCCCCTTTTTCCAGATGCACTGCGCAGTGCTCCTTAAAGCGTGGGCGCACGCAAGCCCGTTTTCGCAAGAAATTCTTGTCAGACGGCATGTTGCAGCA
>ENA-ORXR01003594-ORXR01003594.1-marine-metagenome-genome-assembly--contig:-NODE-3594-length-13719-cov-4.071910_pt1 | contig 13719 bp, 10 predicted proteins | sample MGYA00237866_ERZ511479 | MGnify/ENA metagenome assembly ERZ511479 | reverse complement strand
ACCCCGTGTGACGGTCTGCTTCCCATGACTGTCGGGGGGGTGAGCGTGGCAGAGGTGGACATCGGCCCGATCACCTCGGTCGCGCCGTTTGCGGGGGCTGACGTGACGGTCGCGCCCGGCCTGCCGTTTCCCGCCCCGAACCAAAGCATTGCGGCCAACGGCGCGCGCTGCATCTGGATCGGGCAGGGCGAGGCGCTGCTGACCGGCGTGGCCCCTGACCCTGCGCTGGGCGATATCGCCGCAGTTGTGGACCAGTCCGATGCATGGGCAGTTGTGACCCTGACGGGGGCGGACGGCCCGCAGGTTCTGGCGCGGCTGGTGCCTGTCGATCTGCGTCTGTCCGCGTTCGGCGTGGGCGCGACACGGCGCAGCCAGCTGGGGCACATGAACGCCAGCCTCACCCGTCTGGAGGAGGACGTGATCCTGATCGCGGTATTCCGCTCAATGGCGGGCACGCTGGTTCACGAATTGGCGCGCGCACTGGAAGCGGTGGCCGCACGGCAGTAAGATGCCCCCAACAGCGTAGATTTGGAGAGAGTAGTGTTATGATGCGAGTTTTGTCGATTGCCCTGATCACCCTGAGCGCCAGCCCCGTGCTGGCCGCCACGGCCAAGCAGACCGATTGCCGCTATCAAAGTGATGTGGTTGCCGCTGTGCAGGCCGCCCGTGTCGCCCGCGTGGGCGAGCGTAAGGTGCCGGCCCATGTCGCGGGCACCAATCCGGCATGGCCCGAAAAATACAATGCCGTCATTCCGCTGGTCACGCCCTGGGTGTACCAGATGAAAATGGCCGAGGTGAAAGAGGCCGATCTGTCCGCCGCCTGGAACGAGCTGTGCAACGCGCAATAGCGCGGTAATTCGGCGGCGCGCTTCTGGACTCTGACAGCGCGCTGACCATATTAGAGGTATGAGCCTCCCGCCCGGTTTCCTTGATGAACTTCGCACGCGCGCCAGCCTGTCACAGGTTGTGGGCCGCAAGGTCATATGGGACGCGCGCAAGTCCAATCAGGGCAAGGGGGATATGTGGGCGCCGTGCCCCTTCCATCAGGAAAAATCCGCCAGCTTTCATGTCGATGACCGCAAGGGGTTCTACTATTGCTTTGGCTGTCACGCCAAGGGCGATGCGATTTCCTTTGTCCGCGAGACAGAGAACGTAGGCTTTATGGAGGCGGTGCAGATCCTGGCCGGAGAGGCCGGCATGCCCATGCCCGAACGCGATCCGAAAGCCCAGCAAAAGGCCGACAAACGGAGCGAGCTGGCCGATGTGATGGAGCTGGCGGTCAAGTGGTTCCGCCTGCAACTGCGCACGGGGGCGGCCGCGTCCGCGCGGGACTATCTGGACCGGCGCGGGCTGTCGCAAGAAGTCTGCGACCGCTGGGAGATCGGGTTTGCCCCCGACAGCTGGCAGGGACTTTGGGATGCGCTCAAGGGCAAGGACATCGCGGATGATCTGATCCTGGGCGCGGGTCTGGCCAAACCCAGCAGCAAGGGCGGCAAACCCTATGACACATTTCGCGGGCGCATCATGTACCCGATCCGCGATGCGCGCGGGCGCGCGATTGCCTTTGGGGGCCGTGCGATGGACCCTGCGGACAAGGCCAAATACCTCAACTCGCCCGAGACAGAGCTGTTTGACAAGGGGCGCAGCCTGTACAACGTCAGGCAGGCGCGCGTGGCGGCGGGCAAGGGCCAGCCGCTGCTGGTCGCCGAAGGCTACATGGATGTGATCGCGCTGAGCGAGGCGGGGTTTGGCGCAAGCGTGGCCCCTCTGGGCACGGCCATCACCGAGAACCAGCTGGCGATGCTGTGGCGCATCAGCGACGAGCCGGTCATCACGCTGGACGGGGATGCGGCGGGCCAGCGCGCGGCCCTGCGCCTGATTGATCTGGCCCTGCCGCTGCTGGAGGCGGGGCGGTCCTTGCGCTTTGCCATGATGCCAGAGGGACAGGACCCCGACGATCTGCTGAAATCCAGCGGCGCGTCTGCTGTGCAGGCGTTGATCGAGGCCGCGGTGCCGATGGTACAACTGCTGTGGAGCCGCGAGATCGAGGGCAAGACCTTTGACAGTCCCGAGCGTAAGGCCGCCCTCGACAAAAGCCTGCGCGAAAAGATCATGCTGATCAAAGACCCATCCATCCGCAGCCATTACGGTCAGGCGATCAAGGACATGCGCTGGCAGTTGTTTCGCGGCAGCGCCGGCGGGGCAGGCGGCAGCACCGGCGGCGCGCGCCGCGACAGGCCGTGGTCGCAAAGCTGGAACAACAAGGCGCCGCAAGGCCCGTCAGCAGGGGCGAAATCCTCGGTGCTGGCAGTGCAGGGCGACACGGATGTCACCGTGCATCTGCGCGAGGCGGTTATTCTGGCGGCCTGCATCAGCTGCCCCGAAGTGGTCGAACCCTTCGAGAGCGGGCTGGAGCGGATGACCTGCGCGGGGGGCGATCACGCGCGGCTGCGCGATCTGGTGCTGCGGCATGCGCCGGACGGGGCAGAGCGCCTGCGAAGCAGTATTTGGGATGCGCTTGGCCCCGACGCCCTTGAAACGCTGATGTCCCAGCGCCATGTCGCTATTACGCCGTGCATCCGCAAGCCGGGCAATGCGGAGCTAACGGCCATGACCATCGCGGAGGAACTGGCCAAACTGTCGGCCACGCGCGGCCTGATGATCGAGGTGTCGGATGCCGCCGTCGATCTGAGCGGGGAGGCGGACGAGGGGGTGACCTGGCGGCTGGCAGAGGCGGCAAAAGCGGCCGATCTGGCGCGGCGGGCTGGTCAGGAGGACAAGGCGGAATATGTTATTGCGGACAACGGTGCGCGGCTGGACCGCGAACAGGTCGCAAAAAGCCGTGACATGTTCGACCAGATCGATTTTTCCAAAGGCGGAAAGAAAGACCGTTAGCGCCTGAAAACAAACGTGTGCAGGGTTGTTGCGTCGAGGCATCCAAATCCCTGCAATTAGCGGAAAACTAAGGATGCGGGTTTAAGAATCACCTTAAACCCCGCATGATTCGAAAAACGAATCACCTGCGGGTGATTCGCATAGGGACAAAAGGGAGCTGTTCATGGCTGCTAAGGACACCAACGAAGACGCCAAGCGCGACGATCAGGACAACGGCCATTCGTTGGACATGAGTCAGGCGGCCGTCAAAAAGATGATCGGTGAGGCCCGCGAGAAGGGCTATATCACCTATGACCAGCTGAACACCGTTCTGCCCCCCGATCAGGTCAGCAGCGAACAGATCGAGGATGTGATGTCGATGCTGTCCGAAATGGGCATCAACATCATCGAGGACGAAGAGGCCGAGGAAGAGGAAAAGGGCGGCACCGATGTTGCCACCACCGACGGTCCCAAGGAAATCACACTGGGGTCCGGCACCTCGGAAAAACTGGACCGCACCGACGATCCGGTGCGCATGTACCTGCGCGAAATGGGCAGTGTCGAACTGCTGAGCCGCGAGGGCGAGATTGCCATCGCCAAGCGGATCGAGGCAGGGCGCAACACGATGATCGCGGGCCTGTGCGAAAGCCCGCTGACCTTTCAGGCGATCACCATCTGGCGCGACGAACTCCTGTCCGAGGATATTTTGCTGCGCGACGTGATCGACCTTGAGGCGACGTTCGGCAACACGATGGGCGAGGAGGAAGAGACGACACCGGTCGTCCCCGCAGGTGGCACCGCCCCGACGGAGGCCAAAGGCGAAGAGGCGCAGGAACTCGACGCGGACGGCAACCCGATCACCACAGAGGACGACGACGACGACGAGGACGAACAGGCCAACATGTCGCTTGCCGCGATGGAGGCCGCCCTCAAACCGCAAGTGCTGGAAGCGCTGGACATCATCGCGGATGACTACGTCAAGCTGAGCCAGATGCAGGACAGCCGGATTTCCGCCACCCTGAACGAAGACAATTCCTTCACCGCGAAAAACGAGGCGAGCTATCAAAAGCTGCGTTCGGAGATTGTGGCGCTGGTCAACGACCTGCACCTGCATAACAACCGCATCGAGGCGCTGATTGACCAGCTGTATGGCATCAACCGCCGTATCATGCAGATCGACAGCGCAATGGTAAAGCTGGCCGATCAGGCGCGCATCAACCGCAAAGAATTCGTCGACGCCTATCGCGGCTACGAGCTGGACCCCAACTGGATGGAGCGGATGGCGGAGAAGGCCGGGCGCGGCTGGCAGATGTTCATCGAGCGGTCCTCGGACAAGGTCGACGAGCTGCGCGCGGATATGGCGCAAGTGGGCCAGTATGTCGGCCTCGACATCTCGGAATTCCGCCGCATCGTGCAACAAGTGCAAAAGGGCGAGAAAGAAGCCCGTCAGGCCAAGAAGGAAATGGTGGAGGCCAACCTGCGTCTGGTCATTTCCATCGCAAAGAAATACACGAACCGCGGTCTGCAATTCCTTGATCTTATTCAGGAAGGGAACATCGGCCTGATGAAGGCTGTGGACAAGTTCGAATACCGCCGTGGCTACAAATTCTCGACCTATGCGACGTGGTGGATCCGTCAGGCGATCACGCGCAGCATCGCGGATCAGGCACGCACCATCCGTATTCCGGTCCACATGATCGAGACGATCAACAAGCTGGTGCGCACAGGCCGCCAGATGCTGCACGAGATCGGCCGCGAGCCGACGCCGGAAGAGCTGGCTGAAAAGCTGCAAATGCCGCTGGAAAAAGTCCGCAAGGTGATGAAAATCGCCAAGGAGCCGATCAGCCTCGAGACGCCCATCGGCGATGAGGAAGACAGCCAGCTGGGCGATTTCATCGAGGACAAGAATGCGGTGCTGCCGCTCGACAGTGCCATTCAGGAAAACCTCAAGGAAACGACGACGCGGGTATTGGCCAGCCTCACGCCGCGCGAGGAACGCGTGCTGCGCATGCGGTTCGGCATCGGGATGAACACCGACCATACGCTTGAGGAAGTGGGCCAGCAGTTCAGCGTGACGCGCGAACGGATCCGCCAGATCGAGGCGAAGGCACTGCGCAAGCTCAAGCACCCCTCGCGCTCGCGCAAATTGCGCAGCTTCCTCGATCAATAGCTGCACAACCAGCCTGAGAGCAACGTCATCCCCCCGTCCGGTCACAGTCCCGGCGGGGGTTTTTGTTTGCCGTGCAGCGGTTCTTTGCCGCTCACAACGCTTTGATTTGAACTGGGGGGCAGGCAGGCTAGCTTTGGATTAACCCAAAAAGGAGAATTCAAATGCGTCGATTTATGTTTGCTGCTGCCGTTGTCACAGCCCTGCCTGCCGTTGCCAACGCCCAAAGCTTTCGGGCGATCAATGATCTGACCGTCGTACCCCTGACCCGCGCGAGCTTTGAGGTGATCGAGGCGCGCGGCGAGGGGCCGCGCGGCATCTGGTGTGCCGCCGCCGAATATGCGGAGCGGCGTCTGGGCGCGCGGGGCCGCGTCTATGTGAGTGAGGCGCGCGGCCCGTCCCGCAGTGTGCGCGGGCGCAAGGCGGTTGTGTTTACAGTCAACGCCAACGCCCTGCCGCGCGGCCCGTTCCAGTCGACCAATGTGACCACCGCTCAGGTGGGGGTTGGTCTGCCTGTGGCCCACGCGCTCCAGTTCTGCCGCGACGTGTTCGACCATGACGAGCCGATCTTTCGGCGTAACGACCGCGGCTAACCGGGTTGATTGTTCCGGATGCGCCCCGCATGGCTGCTGTGCTGTGTGGGGCGCAGCTGTATCTGCCGCCCCCTGTATCTGACGCACCACACCCATTATGTTGTGGTTAATTTCCGGGCTACCCAAAACCCTGTGGTTCACCTATACCTGTGGATAAGTGGGGCATTGATCCCACAACCGAGGCAGATTTTGGATAAGGGGACTGGCCGATGCGCTGTCCATTTTGCGGCAATATTGACACCCAGGTAAAAGACAGCCGACCGGCTGAGGATCACGTCTCGATCCGGCGCAGGCGATTTTGCCCTGCCTGTGGCGGGCGTTTTACCACCTATGAGCGCGTGCAATTGCGCGATCTTGTGGTCATCAAGACCTCCGGCAAGCGCGAGGATTTCGACCGCGACAAGCTGGAGCGTTCGATCCGCATCTCCATGCAGAAACGCCCGATCGAGCCTGAGCGGATCGACCAGATGATCAGCGGCATTGTGCGCCGGCTCGAGAGTATGGGCGAGACGGATGTCGGCTCCAAACAGATCGGCGAGATCGTGATGGAGGCGCTGGCGCGGATCGACACCGTTGCTTATGTGCGATTTGCCAGCGTGTACAAGAATTTCCAGGCCGCAGATGATTTCGACAAGTTCGTGGCAGAGCTGCGTCCCGACACGCCCGTCGAACCGGAGAGTTGAGCGACCAGCGGTTCATGGCGCTTGCGCTGTCGTTGGGGCGGCGCGGGCAGGGCAACACATGGCCCAATCCGGCGGTGGGCTGCGTTATCGTCAAATCGGGGCAGATCATCGGGCGCGGCTGGACCGCCCCCGGCGGCCGGCCACACGCCGAGACGCAGGCGCTGGCACAGGCGGGCGCGGAGGCGCGCGGCGCGGATGTTTTTGTCACACTTGAGCCGTGCAGCCACCACGGCCAGACGCCGCCCTGTGCGCAGGCGTTGATCGCGGCAGGCGTGGGGCGTGTTGTTGTCGCCGTCACCGACAGCGACCCACGCGTGGACGGGGCCGGTCTGGCGCAGTTGCGCGCGGCGGGCATTCGTGTCGATACCGGCGTGGCCGAGCACGAAGCGCGCCGCGATCATGAGGGATTTCTGAGCCGGATTGAGCAGGGCCGCCCGATGGTGACCCTGAAACTTGCGATGTCTTTTGACGGGCGCATCGCCACTGCCACGGGCGAAAGCCGCTGGATCACGCAGGCGCCCGCGCGCAGACAGGTCCACGCCATGCGTGCGCGCCACGATGCGGTGATGGTGGGCGGGGGCACGCTGCGCGCTGATGATCCTGCGCTGGATGTGCGCGAGATGGGCGTGCTGCGCCAGCCCGCGCGGGTGGTGATTTCGCGCCGCCTTGATCTGCCGCTGACCTGCAAGCTGGCGCAGACTGCCGACACGGTGCCGCTGATCCTGTGCCACGGCACCGATGCGCCGCCCGCGCTGGTGGCGGCATGGGCGGGCATGGGGGCGCAGATGCTGGCGTGCAAGACGGCCGGGGGCCAGCTGGATCTGGGCGATGTACTGGCGCAACTGGGCGCGCAGGGTCTGACCCGCGTGTTCAGTGAGGGCGGATCGGCCATAGCGGCCAGCCTGCTACAGGCCGATCTGGTGGATCATCTGGTGGGGTTTGGTGCGGGGCTGGTCATCGGGGCCGAGGGCCTGCCCGCGATTGGCGCGATGGGGCTGGCGCGGCTGGCCCATGCGCCGCGCTTTGATCTGGTGCACACGCAGGCCGTAGGGCCGGATGTGATGCACCACTGGCAGCGCAAGCGCCCCTAACGCCGCCACAAACGGGCGTAACCCGCAAACCTGCCTTGCAGTTTTGACAGCAGCCGGTTGCGGCGCGGCGCGCGCGGAATATCATCCTCCTCCAACCTGAGAACGGCGATTTCAGCCGGGCAGGGCAGACCGGTTTTGGGATCGAAGTAGCGCGGATAGTCGATCAGCGCGGCATGCACCAACCCGTTGAGCGTAGGGGTCGCACGGCGGCGCGGCGGCACATCAGAGCGGTCGCTGGTCAGCCCCCAGCCCGCATAGAACGGCGCGCCATAGGTGGTGACGGGAATGCCGCGCAGCAGCGCCTCGAACCCCAGCAGCGATGTCATGGTATGGACTTGCGCCACTTGGCCCAACAGGCGTGCGGGATCTGTGTTGCGCACGATGTGATCTGCGGCGGCGGGATTGCTCAAGGCGCCCTCGCGCAGGCCTGCCTCCACGTCCGGGTGGGGTTTGAACACGATGGTTGCATCGGGATTGGCGGCGCGCACTGCGTCCAGCAGCGCCTGATTGCTGGTGACATCGCTGGTGCCCGTGCGGATCGAGGCATCATCGCCCACCTGTCCGACAACCAGCAGCAGCGGCCCGTCGGGCAGCCCTTCGGGGGGCTGGCCGGTGTTGTATTTGCTCAAGCCCGCGCGGGTCAGTGCCGTGATCAGCCGCGCGGCACGCATGTCCTGATCGGGGCGCAGGTCGGCGCGGGCTGCAATCCATTCCTCCAGCCGCGAGCGGCGCGCGGGATCATAGTAGATGCCCAGATCATCGGTCACCAGCGACAGGGGCGGGGTCAGCGCAGCGCCCAGACCGCGCGAGCGTAGAAATCCGTCCTCCGTGCGGGTGATGGTCGCGGTCGCGTCTGCTTTGGAGGCCCAGACCATCTGCGGTCTGTCGGAGATATCGAGGGGGGCATCGGGAAAGGTGACAGGCTGGTAGCGGCCATAGAACTTTTGCAAATGCGGACGCTTCCACGCGCTCATTGCGCTGGCGGCCCAACCGTGGCGGTCCTCGCGCCAGCAGCGCGCCTGCGCCTCCAGCGTGTCGATCACCGTTTCCAGATCGCACAGCGCATCGCGGTAAGGATCGTACCAGCGCGGATAGAGGATCATCGCGGCGGCGAACAGCTGGGCGCGGGTCAGCTTGCGCTGGCGGCGCTGCACCTCGAAGGCGTCGGTCGTCAGGCCCCAGCCGGCATAGAACGGCTGGCCGAAAACGCGGGGTTTATGCCCTGCGAAAATCGCCTCGAACCCCAGACCCGAAGAGACGGTATAGACCCCCAGCGCGCCCTCGAACAGGGTGTAGGGGCTGATCGGATCGGTGAGAAATTCAATACGGTCGTTGAGGTCGCTATCGCGGAAATATCCCGCGCGCTGGCCTGCCACCGTCTCGGGGTGCGATTTGATGAGGATGCGCGCGCCGGGATGCTCCTCCTGCGCGTAGTACAGCATTTCGAGGAACCGCGCACGGTCCGCACCAGAGGCAGTGACGGCGGCGTCGCCTTGTGTCTGGTCGATCACCACGACATAGCCCGGGGCGGGGGCGGGCGTGTCCAGCGGGATCGCGGCATATTTGCTCAGATGGGCCTCTGCCAGCCGCGCGGTGCAGGCGCGCGCGCGGTTCAGCAGGGCCGTATCGTCCAGCGGATGCGTGGCCAGCAGCACTTCGAGGTCGGAGGGCGTCGAGGGGTCGAAATGCGCGGCGCGGTGGTCGATGACCAGACCCAGTGGCGGCTCTGCGGCCTCGCGCCCCGGAAACAGCGAGCGAAGCAGGGCGTCCTCGACGCGCACGACAGGGGCATCGCGCCGCTGCGCCACGCCTTCGCCGCGATGGGCGGTGGGTGAGTTGCCCCAGACAGCCACGGCGTCACCATCGCCCGACGGCAGGCCCATGTGGATCGAATAGCCCGACAGTTGCAGAATGCGGCGGATGCGCGGCTGGGTCAGGAAACCGCCGTTGTAGACAAAAAGCCGCCGGTCCTTTTCAGAACCGGCGGCGGTGTCGTTGTATGTCTCAGGTCCAAGGCCCATCGGTGCCTTACGGGCTGGTCAGCGACGTGATGCTGGCCGCTGAACTGGCCGTACCGGTGATGGCGCTGATGACTTTCGTCCACTGGGTGAACGGGGCCTCGGTGACATAGAGCGTGTCGCCGTCGCGGATCACGAAATCACGCGCCATGAACATGCCGTTCGGTTCTGTCAGGTTGAGGACATAGACCAGACGCTGGGTGCCCTCCAGATCGTTGCGGCCCAACACTTGCTCGGCGACTTCCTCCGGCTCGTTGCGCATGACGAACACGCCCGTGGGGTCGGCAGAGGAGGCGAGAAGCCCGCCCACCTGTGCAATTGCCTCGATGGCGGAAAGGTTTTGCGTCTCGAAAGGTACGCGTGCCTGCGATCCGGTGGCGCCCAAAGCGGTGAAGGCGCGGGTGTCTTCCTCGACCAGAATTTTGTCACCGCCGCGCAGGGCGATGTCGAGTTCGGGGTGCTGATAAAGATCCTCGAACCAGATTTTGCCACGCGCCTTGCCGCGGATCACGGTGATCTGGGCAATTTCGGGTGCGATGGTGATGCCGCCGGACCGCGCCAGCATGTTCGCCAGCGAGCGGGTCGGACGCTCGATCGGATAGACGCCCTGACCGCCGACCGCGCCGACCAGCGACACGGTAGAGCCGTCACCTGCTGCGCGACGCACCTCGACCTGCGGGTCGGGGGTCTGATCGGACAGGCGGTTGGTGATGATGCGGCGGATCGCTTCGGGAGAGTTGCCCGCCGCGCGGATCCGGCCCGCGTAAGGAATAAAGATAAAGCCGGCGCCGTCGACCTGTACTTCTTCGAGCACGGCAGGCGCGCCTTCGACGCCCAGCAGGCTGTCGTCGACGTTTTCATACACCGTGATGCCCAGGACGTCGCCCGGCCGGATCGTGTCCGAACCGATCTCACCTGCGTTTTTGAAGCTCGACGAGAAGCCGAGCGCAGGCGTCACGGCTGTGGCGCGGGTCACGCGGTCATTGACCGCCACGACGAACGCATCGCCTTCGCGCTGTACGGAACCTGCAAAAATCTGGCGTTTGTTTGGGCCCACTTGTGGCAATCCACAAGAGGCCAGCACGGCGACTGCCGCAATGACGGCGGTGGGGCGGGCCCACCGATGCTTTAGGGTTTTCACTGCCGGTCTCCTCGACCTATGTTCTGCCTCTGAATCGCCGATTGTTTCGACGTATTACGATGCAGGTTAGCGGAGTTGTTCGCCAAAATCTACTCACGGCTGCGGCAATTGGGCCGCGAGGGGGCGAATGTGTGGCTTTGCTGCCGCGCTGGGGACGGGCGCTGTGCGCCAGACACAAGGGATAGTGGCCCCTAGTTCACCAGCCGCAATTGCTGGCGCGGCGGTGCGGTGCCGGATTCAAGCGCTGCATAGGGATCATCGGGACCCAGCATCATGTCCACCACCTGCCGCATCAGCTGGCGCCGTCCGCGCGCGGAATAAAACCCGCCGGGCAGCTGGCTGGTTTCCAGCAGGTAGCGGCGAAAATCCTTGTAGGCGCGGTTATCGGGGCGTGCGGCCGTCTCGAAAAATTCGGGCAATGGCTGGTCCGATACGAACTCCGGCTTGGCATAGACCGCGCGGCCAAACACCTTGAGCGGGATGCCGCGCCACAACACCTGCTGGCCTGCGGTGGAATTGACGGTCACGGCGGTGCGCGCATCGTTGAGCAGTTGCGCCAGTTTGCCGCCGCGCACGAAATGCACGCGGTTGGCGACGCCGTATTCTTTGGCCAGTCTGCGGATCTCGCGGCGCACGGGCACGCGGCCATCCTCCAGCGGGTGCGCCTTGACGACCAGATGGTGATGGCGCGGCGCGCCGCGTGCGAACCCGTCGATCACCAGCTCCAGAAAATCAGACATCGTCTCAAAGGGGGAGTGCTGCTGGAACGAGCTGTCATGCTCAAGCTGCAACAGCGCCAGATGGTAGGGAAAGCCGCCCAGCCGGATGCGCAGCGTGGCGATGCGCCGCTCGATCGCCTGCACGGGCATCAGCACCAGCCGTTTGAGGTAGAGCGCGAATTCAGCCGTCACTGGCAGATCGCGGTGGGGGCGGAAATTGCGGTACTCGCCATTCCGGAACATCACGAACCAGTGGTAAAGCGCGCCGTAAAAGACGTGCTGGCGCATGTCGCCCCAGTGGCCGGGGGGCAGCGGCGCCTCCATGTCCGATTTTTCGAGCGCCTTTTGCATCTGGGTAATGCTCATGTCCATCAGGCGTGAATTGCCGTTGGTGCCGCCGCGCTCGTAGGTGACCCAATAGGGCCGCATATAGCCTTCCTCGAACACATGCACGGTCAGGCCACGGGCGCGGGCCTGTGCCACAGCTGCCGCATGGATGGGCCGCGTGTCGCCGTACAACACGATATCGGTGACGGATTTGCTGTCCAGCAAGCTGTCAAAGGTCGCGGGCCAGTCCTCTGCCGTGCCGCGATAGGGGATATAGCTGCGCGGGTGGAACCAGAATGCACGGTCGCCCGCGTTGAACCCTACACGCCACACATCCGCCCCTGCCGCCCTGAGCATTTTGCCCAGACGGTTGAAAAAGGGACCATGCGGCCCTTGCAGGAACAAAAATACCCGATTGTCGGGAGCGTCGGAAGGCATGTCAGGCTTTCATTGGTTGCGTGTTGCGTTATTTAGTCTCAAAAGATTGACCAAATTAAGGCTCTGCGCGGGTCGGGTCACGGTAAATCAAAAGGAATTGCGATGTTCACGGGGATTATCACGGATATCGGCACCATAACGCAGTTGCGTCAAGAGGGCGATCTGCGCGTCCGGATCGCCTGCGGCTATGACACGGGCGGCATCGACATGGGGGCCTCGATCGCCAGTGACGGTGTCTGCCTGACGGTCGTGGATCTGGGGCCGGACTGGTACGAGGTCCAGATCAGCCGCGAAACGGTCGATCTGACCAACATCGGGCAGGGCGGCTGGCGTGCAGGCAAGCGTGTCAATCTGGAGCGTGCGCTGAAAGTGGGCGACGAGCTGGGCGGGCACATCGTGTCAGGCCATGTCGACGGCGTGGCCGAGGTGGTCGAGATGAAGGATGAGGGCGACAGCACCCGTGTCACCCTGCGCGCGCCGCAAGCTTTGGCGCGGTTCATCGCGCCCAAAGGCTCGGTTGCGCTGAACGGCACCTCGCTGACCGTGAACGCGGTATCGGGCTGTGATTTCGGCATCAATTTCATCCCCCACACCAAAGTTGCGACGACATGGGGCGACGTGGCCGTGGGTGACCGCGTCAACCTCGAGATCGACACGCTGGCGCGGTATGTCGCGCGGCTGGCCGAGATGTCCTGACGCTGCGGTTGCTCTGGTCACGCGGCGCGCAGTGGGCTAGGTCAGGGGCAAGCAACAACGGAGCGTCCCATGAGCTTTGAAACACCCGGTCCCGTCGAGGCAAAGCTGTCGCGCGCGATCTCGCCCATCGAGGATATCATCGCGGCCTGCAAGGCGGGCGAGATGTATATTCTGGTCGACCACGAGGACCGCGAGAACGAAGGCGATTTCGTCATCGCGGCAGAGTTTGCCGATGCGCAGGCGATCAATTTCATGGCGACCCACGGGCGCGGGCTGATCTGTCTGCCGATGACGCAGGACCGCGTTGACACGCTTGAGCTGCCGATGATGGCGACGAACAATTCCTCGCGTCACGAAACCGCGTTCACTGTCAGCATCGAGGCCCGCGAGGGGGTGAGCACGGGCATCTCCGCTGCGGATCGCGCGCTGACCGTAGAGATTGCGATCAACGAGCAGAATACAGCGGCCCATATCGCCACCCCCGGCCATATCTTTCCCCTGCGCGCGCGCGACGGTGGCGTGCTGGTGCGCGCGGGCCATACGGAGGCTGCGGTGGATATCTCGCGCCTTGCCGGGCTGAAACCCGCAGGCGTGATCTGCGAGATCATGAACCCCGACGGCACAATGGCGCGCTTGCCCGAACTGATCGAGATTGCCGCCGCGCACGACATGAAAATCGGGACCATCAGCGATCTGATCGCCTACCGCAACAAACACGACAACATGCTGGTGCAGCGCGACGACAGCACGGTGCAGTCGGCCTATGGCGGTGAATGGCGGATGCGGGTGTTCGAGGACCAGATCAGCGGCACCGACCACGTTGTTCTGAGCAAGGGAGACATCAGCGACGGCGCGCCTGTGCTGACACGGACCCACGCGCTCAATGCGCTGGAGGATGTGCTGGGGCTGGGCGGCGGCGCCCCGGACGAGTTGCCGCGCGCCATGCAGATCATCGCGCATGAGGGGCGCGGC
>ENA-ORXR01003593-ORXR01003593.1-marine-metagenome-genome-assembly--contig:-NODE-3593-length-13720-cov-4.052408_pt1 | contig 13720 bp, 9 predicted proteins | sample MGYA00237866_ERZ511479 | MGnify/ENA metagenome assembly ERZ511479 | reverse complement strand
CTTCGAGGTCGCGTGCCCGTTCACCAAGTCGTCGAGCAAGAGGCGGGCTGCTGGCAATCGCAGCGCCTTGGCCAGCGTCATTCCGCGCCAGTCGCTGACAAGGAAGTCCGGTCGTGAAGCACGAAGCGCCTGCTGCATGCCTTTCAGACCCAGGGCTGCGTCGGGTGGAACGATGATGAACCCGGCGCGCAGGCAGGCATACACGACCACGTTCAGGTCGATGCCAGGCGGAATCAGGGTCGCCACTCGGTCGCCCGCTTCGACCCCCGCGTCTACCAATGCCCTGACCATGCCGCCCACTTGCTCGTCGAGTTCCCCAAAGCTGATCGAGCGGTCAACCAGGTTGTTGTCCTTGGCGTTCATCTCGACCATGGCAGCAGCATCGTCGTTGGCGCGAGACTCGATCCCTGCCCAGATCGGTGCGTCATCGATCTGCCTCTGGGCATTTGTGCTCGTAGCGACCGTCTGGTCCTGCGTCTTCGAGATGGTGCTGATCCAGGTGGTGATGTCGTCGACGGCGTCGCTGTCTTCGATGATCTGATGGCCTGCGTCGGGATAACGCTGCACCGAGGCCTGGGGAAGCCTCCACATCAGGTCATGCAGGAACCCGTCAGAGAACACCGGATCCTTCGCGCCCCACAACAGCAGCGCTGGCAGATGCTGCATGTTGTCGAGACCGCCAGCTACCCGGGCCAGGCAGGCGAACGACTCGTCGGTTTCTGCAATGGGTATATCGTCGACGAAGTCACGGATCCCCGTGCGTCGAGCCGCAGATCGATACGGAGCGATGTAGCTGCGATAGACGTCGCGGTCGAGCTGAGGCCGGGCCATCCGAAACGCGCTGTGCACGAACAACGGTGTGGTCTCGGTCGTGGCCCGCAACGTTGCCCGGGCCAGCGCGATGAGGGGTGGCATGCTCATGCCTTCGGGCAGGGCGACGCCGGTGTTCATGAGCACAACGCCAGCAAGCTGGTCCATATTGCGTTGCGCCCAGCCCATCGAGATCGGTCCGCCCCAGTCGTGGGCCACCGTGACTACCGGCCCGTCGATCTCGAGGGCTTTGGTGACGGCGTGGAGGTCGGCGATGTGATCCGCCAGCCGTCGAGGGCCACCAGTGCGATCGGAGAAGCCCATGTTCAGTGCATCGACCGCAACCACGCGCCAGTCGTTCAGCGAGCGTGCCAGCCCTCGCCACATGTAGGACCAGTTCGGATTCCCGTGCACACAGAGCACCGTTCCGGCGTGCGGTTTCGGTCCCGTATCCAGTACGTGCCACGTGCGCTCGACGCCGTTTGCGTCGTGTGTTGTCACCAGCCGAGACCACGAAGAGTCCAGCCCGGGCAGAGCTCGTGGCGGAAGTCTCGCCGTTGTACTTCTGGTGTTCATTCGGAACGGCATATAGTACCCCTTGGCCCGTCGACCTTCTCGGGTCCCAACCCAGGTCGAGTGAGTGAACCGTGGCAGCACCAATATCCCGATTTTCCGACGTTGCTATTTCGGGACTCGCTCATTGCGATGCCGACGTGGTCGTCACCTCTACGGAGATCGAGAGCCAAATCGCTCCGACCATGGAGCGACTGAACGTGCCCCTTGGTCTGCTCGAAGGCCTGACCGGCATCGCGACCCGCCGATTCTGGACCGAGGGCATGGTGCCCAGCGACGCCGCTGCCCTAGCCGCCGAGAAGGTACTCGACAACTCGCCGGTCGATCGTGGCGATATCGGCGCGGTGATCAACACTTCGGTGTGTCGCGATTATCTCGAACCTTCCACTGCCGCCATCGTGCAAGGCAAGATCGGCCTCGGCCGTGAATGCATCAACTTCGATATCGGCAGCGCGTGCCTCGGGTTCCTCCAAGGCGCATCTGTCGCTGCATCCATGATCGATCGGGGCGAGATCGAACATGCCTTGATCGTCGACGGCGAAGACAGCCGCCTGCTGATCGAGAACACGATCAACAATCTGCAAGACGCCGACGAGGCTGCATTTCGCGAGCAGTTCGCCAGCCTGACCCTGGGCTCCGCTTCGGCCGCCATGATTCTCTCCAAGGGCACGCCCGATGATGGCAAGCCGCGCTTCCTGGGTGGCCTGAGCATGTCGGCAACCCAGCATCATGACCTGAGCGTGGGTAACTACGACGCCATGCGCACCGACGCCCAGGCGCTGCTCGCTGGTGGTCTCGAGCTGGCCGCAGAGATCTGGGCCGAGGCGGCCCAGTCGTTCGACTGGACCAACGCCGATATCGACTTGTTCGCCATGCACCAGGTCAGCAAGGTGCACACCGACATGCTGATCGACCTGCTCAAGTTCGACCCCGATCGCACGCCGCGCATCTATCCCGAATACGGCAATACCGGCCCGGCATCGGTTCCCACGGTGCTCTCGAAACAGGCCGACGCCGGACTGATCAAGCCGGGCGACCAGATCGTGCTCTCGGGCATGGGCAGCGGCATCAACGCCGCCGCCTTCGAAGTCCGCTGGTAGTCCGGCTTTCAGCTCGTTCCTCGCCGAAACCCTGTTTTGTGGCCTCTGGGTCTGTGATCCCTCGGACTTTGTAGATCCGCTGGTAGTCCGGCTTTCAGCTCGTTCCTCGCCCTCGGACTTGCAGATCTGCTGGTAGTCCGGCTTTCGGCTAGTTCCAGGGCCGTGGCGTGGGGCGTAGCGCCAGGCCGATCTCTTCGTCGTCTCGTAGCAGCGTCCACTCGCTGGGTTCGCCAGCACGCACCGCCGGTATGTCGGCGGCCACCACGATCGGGGTGCCGTCGACAGCGACCAGAAGGTCGCCCGCCTCGATCCCGGCGGCTTCGGCGGCTGAGTCTGGTATCACTGCATCGATGGTCACGAGGTCGCCGGGGCTCACAGGCTCGTTCAGACCAACACCGAAGAATCCCGACGTGAAACACACCGTGCCGAAATCGGGAGCGATCAGGTCGTAGAAGTAGCTGATTGCGATGTCGGTCGCGCACGGATCATCGAGCGTGGCGGTGTGGCCTCCGGCGTCAACGGTGAGTAATACCGAATCGGCGAGCTGCTCGTCGAGCAGTACAGCATCTTCGAACGGAGTTGCAGCATCGAAGGTGTTGCCTATCACCACGATGGTCGGCGCAGCCGAGCTGTCGATGGCAGGCAGCTGCTCTACTTCACCTTCCCAGAGATCACACCGCACGATCTCACCCAATGTGCCGAATGTTTCCGATGCCGCGAGCGTGGCTTCGAAGTCGGCGACTTGGCCATCGGCACCGGGGAACGCGCCTCCGTCGGCACAGAGCACCGCCTGGTAGCCGCCGGGTGTCGAATTCGAAGCGCCCGATCCCAGCAGACCAATGAGCCCATCGGCGTCGCCGTTGTCGATGTCCTCGATCCACGTCGAGAGGAGCGGGCCGATCGAGTCGGGGCGCTGATACAACGAGAACAGGATCGCCTGGCGGAACTCGGCCTCACCGAAGAACGAACCATCGAGCAGTTCGACGGGGTCCTGCTCGAGCTCTTCGGCGATTCGTTCGACGGTCTCGGCCAAACCTTCCTGGGCCTGAATGCAGGAAGGCTCACGGTCGCAGATCTCGTCGAAGTAGTCGAAGGTGCGTTCGAACGCTGCCAGTTGAGCGGCGAAATCGTCGGCAGAGATCGCCCCGCCGGGGACCGCGCCGTCGAGAATCATCGACCGCACCGATTCTCCGAACAAGGTGGCATACACCCAACCGACCTGAGTGCCGTAGGACAGCCCGAGATAGTTCAGGGGCTCATCACCGAGCGCGATCCGCACCTGCTCCAGGTCGCGGGCAACATTCACCGTGCCGAGATGGTCGACGATCGGCCCCGATTCGGCGGCGCAATCGACCACCCGGGCGAACTCGGCTTCTTGCTCGGCTATCTCGTCGTCGAACCCATTGGTCGGGTCGATTACGACGGTGGGGAAGTCTCCACCCAGGGCGTCGCATGCGAGCCGAGCGGTTTGCCCGATGCCTCTCGGGTCCCAGCCAACGATGTCGAAGCGCTCGAAGATCGAGCCGAGGAACGGTCCGGCACCAGCCATGATCGAGGTCGTCTCGCCGCCAGGACCGCCGAAGTTCACGAACAACGAACCAATGCGTTCCTGGCTGTTCACCGCCGGAGTTCGCACCAGAGCGACCTCGATTTCGGTGCCGGTCGGGTCGTCGTAGTCGAGCGGAACAGTCACTGTGGTGCACTCGCCGCCCGGACACGGTGACCACTCCAGCAGGTCGGGTTGGACGGCGGTGCCGGGGACTGGTTCGTTCGTGACCGAGGGCTCGTCGGTGCTTTCGGGTGCTGTAGACGCAGTTTCGGGAGTCGCGGTGGGTTCTGCGGTAGCCGCCGGCTCTGTCGTCGGCGTCGGTTCTGCCGGCTCGGTGGGCTCGGAAGCGGAGGTTTCGGGTGCAGGTGTCGACGCCGTCTGCTCGATGGTGGTAGTGCTGGCGGTACATCCTGCAACCAGCAACACAATGACGAGCAGTGCTGCTATTGCCGATGTTTGCCGTAAGGTTCGTTCGCCATTCATGTGTCGCACGACCTCAGACTCGCATACTTCGCCATCAAGAGGAACTCACCCACAGCTCGGCTGCGAGTATGTAGAGGCACCTCGGAAGGAACCAATGAGCATCACGATCGCCCACGGGCCATTGTCATCAACGCCACCTGCCACGGTGAACTACGCGCTCGACGGCCCCACGAACAAGATCTTGTTCTCGCTGTTCCCGCGGCGCGTGCGAGCGGTCTTCGCGGACCAGGTCGTGGTCGATACCGAAGCCGGAATGTTGTTGCACGAGAGCGGCTTGTTGCCAGCCCTCTATGTTCCGGTCGACGATGTACAGACTGATTTGCTGACCAAGACCGAGCATTCGACACACTGCCCGTACAAGGGCGACGCCTCGTACTGGAGCATCACGGTCGGCGACCGCACAGCCGAGAATGCTGCGTGGGGATACGAACGACCAATCGAGAACGCAGGCTTCATCGAGGGCTATCTGGCGCTGTACTGGGGCTTGGTCGACCACTGGTTCGATGAAGACGAAGAAGTCTTCGGGCATCTACGCGACCCCTATCACCGCGTCGACATTCGGCCCCGGAGCCGCACGGTGACCGTCGCCATCGACGGTGTCACAGTGGCGGAAACGGCCGAGGCATTGGTGTTGTCGGAGACCGGTATGCCCAATCGCTATTACATTCCCGAAGACGACGTGAATACCAGCCTGTTCGAAGGCTCCGACACCGTCACCCATTGCCCGTACAAGGGCACCACCCACTACCACAGCTTGCTGGTTTCCGACGATGCCACCGATGTGGCCTGGACCTACCCCGAGCCGTTCGACGGCGCGATGCGAATCGCTGGACATTGGTCATTCGACGGCGAGACGGTCGAGATCATCGACCACTAGCGGGTAGCACTCATCGGTAGCACTCGCCGAAACGAGCCCGACCCGGCCTTGGGCATGCAAGCAATGGGTCAGGCAATGTGCCCGCTGTTGGGGGCCAGCGCCACCGCAGCGGCTTCGTCTGCCGCTTTGGCGTCCGCCTCGGCCCGGGCCTCGTCTTTGAGTTGGTCGTCGGGCGTTCCGCCGTTGGCGATGATGTCTTCGTCGAGGTAACGCCGGGCTCGAAGCGCGCAGAATCCGCTGGTCAGGCCGATCCCCAGGATCGAGACCATGCCTACTCCCAGGTGCCCGACTTCTTCCACGCCGCATTCATACAGATTGCGGTTGGCTCGATCTTCGGGTCGTGGGTCGTCGTCTTCGAGGATGATCTTGCCGTCTTCGCATTCGTAGCGGTCGGCGCGGTCTTCGACCGCCTGATCTTCGACGATGGCGACGGGCACATCCTGATCGACGTACACCACTTGGTCGGCGATAAAACCAATGGCAAGCGGGGCCAACGCGCTCAAGGCCAGGCGACTGAACGCGTTCACCGAGAAGACGGAGCCGCGGATGGTCGCCGGAGTGACCTCGCTGATGAGCGCCGCCAGAATCGGGCCCGCTGCGACGAGTCCGGCCGCACCCAGCAAGAGCAACGGGAACTTGAGCCCGACCGGCGTTGGTGTGTATGCCAGCATCAACAGGGCGGTACCGCCGAATGCGCCCACAGCCGCAATCAGCACCTTGGCGTGGCGAAACGAGCCCATCCTCTCTGGGCCGCGGGTGGCAATCCAGGCGCCGAGCAGCGCACCCGCAAGAGCGGCGAAGCCAGATAGGCCAGCGGCTTCGCCCGCCGTGAGATCATGATGGCGACGCAAGAATGTCGGGGCCCAGAACGTCACGCCGATAGCCGGGCCGAATCCCAATGCGGATGCGCCGATGAGCCACCGAAGCGAACGGACCTTTCTCATCGCAGCCAGGTCACGGCGCCAGGAACGCTCGTGTCCCTCCATGGCCGTATCGGTCGTTGTCGGGCCACCGTCGGACGCACCTCGAACGGGTTCGGGTAGGCGGGCGACGAAGTAGACCAGGATCGCTGCGGGGATTGCACCGACCACGAATCCCCAGCGCCATCCCCAGTTGTCGATCGCGAGGCCAACCGAAAGGTTGCCGAATGCGCCACCGGCAACGGGTGCCACGAGCCGCCACGAGAATGCCTTGTGGCGAAGCTTGGGTGGGTAGTAGTCGCTGAGCAGCGATGATGACGACGGGTCATCGACGGCGGTCATTGCCCCGAGGGCCGTGCGAATCAGGAAGAGATGCACGAAGCTGCCGATGAGTCCGGTCGACGCCGAGATCACCGCCCAGATCGCCATCAGACCTGTCAACAGCCGGGTGCGATTGAACTTGTCGGCCAGATACCCGGCACCGATCACGACTGCAGCGCCGGCGAGAACATCTGCGAATGGCAACAGGCCTCCCTGGAAGTCCGAGAAGCCGAATTCGTCCTGCAGATCTTCAAGCGCAATCGCCAAGCCGCCGCGTGCCACGAAGTCCGATGCTGCAATGCCGCCCAGAACGAGAACGGGGATACGGCCGGTTTCCCCCCACGCCGCCACCTCTGCGGGTCGGTCGTTCCAGTGCGTGCGCCAGCGGCCCCAACGGTCCCGCAGCCGTAGAACACCTTCACCATTCGCCAATCGAGCAGCGATCAACAGCCCGGCGGCGCCGATCAGTGGGCTGTAGCGCGCCGATGCGCTACCTGCGTCACTCGACGAGATGGCGGCCAGGAAGCCGCCCGACACCAAGATGCCACCCACGAAGGCACCAGGAACGGTGGTGACGCCGGCGATGTAGGCAAATGCCAGCAGACCGAGCCCACCGAAGAGATCGAAGTTGTCAGCAGTGATCGCTGGCAGTTTGAAGGCAAAAAGCACGCCGGCGATGCCAGCCAGGCCCGACGAGATCCCAAACCCCAGAAGCTTGATGCGGGCGACGTTGATGCCGGCAGCGGCTGCTGCCCTCTCGTTGGCTCGCACCGCCAGGAATTTGCGGCCGATTGCACCCTTGCGCAAGAACGAAACCGCCAGCCCGCAGGCAATCGCGACCACGAGGACGAGCACGGTATAGGCGGGGTTGTCGGATGTGCCCACGCCGAACGACTCACCGTCGAGCTGCTTCTGCGCCCCGACATAGACGCCGAAGAACGCGGGCTTTGGAACGGGGTTGCTGCTGGCAGCGCCTTCGCCCATGAGCGCGGCGTTGCCGATTACCAGATCCTCGAGCGCGATCACTGCGGTGATGGTGATGACGGCGAGTTGTAGACCACGCACCCGCACTGCTGGCAGGGCGATGACGAGCCCGGCTACCACGGCGACCGTAATGCCTCCGAGCGCCGCCAATAAATGGGGCCAGTTCGGCCCCGTCTTGGCCACCAGGTCGAACTCGCGGATCTTCGCTCCGTCGGCCGCCAGTCGGATCGTGGCGAAGGCGGCGAGTCCCGCAATGCTCCATTGCGCCAAGCTGATCTGACCCAGGAAGCCGATCAACACGACCAGAGACAACATGAAGATGCCGGCGACCAGCGTCGTCGTCAACCCGGACTCGACCTTCCACCCCGCGAACAGCAGGATGAAGATGACGAAGCCCGCCCCGATGCCCATCGTCTTGACAGGATTGTCCGGCACCGGAGCCCGGGGCTGTCCCCGACTGTTGAGCACACCGCGGACTGGTAGCCGATCGCCGCGCAAGAACAAGAGAACAACCACGATCAGCAGGGGAACGACCTGGCGCACGCCCGCTACGGGCAACCAGTCGGGCCATGCTTCGCGGCCTGCCAGCCAGACGCCGCCCGACTGCATCATGCCGATGACGATTCCGCCTACTGCAGCAATGGGGATCGACGTCAGGTTGCCGAAGAGAGCTGCACCCAGCGCAGGTACAACAAAGAGCGTCAAGTTGCCGGGTTGGGTGAAGCCCACGAACACGATGCCGGCCAGCGCCGACAGGACCGATGAGAGCACCCAGGTCACGCCGGCGATGCGGTCGGCCGAATAGCCCAGCAACGCCATGCCGCGCTCGTTCTCATCGACCGCACGGGCGGCCAGACCGAAACGGGTGAACCGGATGAGTGCCCACACGGCGGCGGTGACCACGATGGCGGCGACGAACAGCCAAAAGCTCGCCTGGGGGAAGTTCAATCCGAGGCCCAGGAAATTCTCGAGGGGCTCCTGAGTCGGCCGGAACGGCCCCCATCCCAGATCCGATTGCAGCTTGGTTCCCCAGTGCAGGGTGGACAAGGCGATGAGATAGATCATCACACCCACCGATGCGATGACACGACTGAGCGGTGATGCGTTACGCAGCGGGCGGAACACCACAAAGTGCGCCAGCAAGCCGATCAGCGCAGCCATGGCCAGGGTGATGGCCATGGCCGCGGGCGTGCCTATAGGCCCGTCGTCGCTGATAGTGATGCGAACCGGCAGGTTGTTCAGCCGCATGGCCCGCAGCCAGCCCCATTCGGGGATCACGTCGACCCACGGCAGGAAGATCTCGCCAGCGCCTTGCCCATCCACGGTGGTGCGTAGCGCGCTGAATGTGCGGGCCGCATACATGGCAATTGCGCCCTGGGCGAAGTTGATCACCCCTGAGCCGCGGTAGGCAATCACCAAGCCGCCAGCCAGAATCGCGTAGATCGCCCCGGTGCTGATGCCAAGCAGCAGCGCAAAGAGGAAGTCGTTCACAGCGATATGGGTTTAGCACGGGACCGCAGATCGCGAGTAGCCCGCGGTCCAACGACGATCGCAACGATGCCGCTCATTGGCGGCCATGGCCCTGGGCCGAACTCGCTCCCACTGGTGTGCTGAACTTTTCGGCGCTGGGCGATCAACGGCGAAGCACTCGCGTGGGGTGTTGGTCACATGACCGGAACGGCACCGCTGGGAGCAACTGGCCCTGATCTCGGAGCCGAAGCGGTTGGTGTTGCGTGCGGTTCCAACGCGGTAGGGCCCGGCGCCATAGCGCCGGGCCCACACAATGATGGTTTGTGATGTCGTGAATCGCGACTGCTCAGTGCGTACTGATCAGTCGCTATTGACTAGCGGTATGTCAGTCTTCTTTACGTGAGGTGCGCACCATGACTGCACCGCTTGCGACCAAGCCAGCACCAGCAAGAGCAAGTATGCCCGTCAGGCTGGTACCGGTGAAGGCCAGTTCCTGAGCACCGGTGGTGGTGGTCGTTGCTGTGGTTGTGGCACCTGCATCAGCTACTGCGAGCTGACCGCGGAGTGCGCCGCCAGGAAAGGCCTCGTTGTGAACGTTCACGTAGAACAGCGTTGGCGTGTTCGTGATGGAGTTCCGCATTGCCTCTGATGCATCTACGCAACCAGAGTTGCCGTTGGCGGGATAGTCGAGGTTCACGACTACATCGCCGTTGCTGCCAGCGCCACCGCTATGGATGTGGGCTGCATTCAGGGTGTCGACGAGGCTGATGGTCATGTTGAAACAGACTTGACCTGCGGCGTTGTCGATGGTGATTGCTGCGGTTCCGAATCCGTCGGGATCGCCGGGGTCGCCGACTTCGGCCGCGCCGGTGAGCGTGGTGCCGAGATTGACCGAGTCTTGAGCGAGAGCCGCACTGGCGGTTCCCATGAGCGCCATGCCGACTATCGCCACAACAAGCGCCGCTTTTTGAACTGATTTCATTGGTGTCTCCTTGAGATGTTTGAGCACAACCGGGCTCCCATGCCTACAAATGGAGAGGTTGCTCGCACGACCGTAGTAGAAGGCCCACCCAAAGGGGGTGAAGTGCCGTCTGAATCCACAATCCGAATCTCGAAGGGTTCCGAACGTCTGGTAGGCGCAGCGGGTTATTCACACGGCTGCGTCATGATTGGGCCGTCCTACAACGGCCTGATCTCTTGGCCGTGGCACGTACCTGATTTGCACGTGTCACGGCCAAATTCCACGAGCGTCAACCGATCCGCGTACGCTGGGCGCGTGGTTGATCGGGTTGGAGTGTTGGTGCTGCCTGGCATGGGAACCACCGACGCGTCGACCGTTGTCATCCGCACTGCATTGGCGTCACAGGGTTACCGGGTGCATCGCTGGAAGCTGGGTCGCAACCGACCGACCCCGGAGCTGCAGGCCGCGCTGCGGTCACGATTCTTCGACGTGGCCGAACGCTACGACGCCCCCATCGCCATGGTTGGCTGGAGTCTCGGTGGTCTCTACGCCCACCGCCTGACCGAGTTCGCGCCCAATCTGGTGCGCTCGGTGATCACCCTGGGCAGCCCGCTGAACGATGGCACCGGCCGACTGCCGTCCCTGCCGGTGCCGAGCACTTCGATTTACTCGAAGAACGATCGCGTTGTGTCGTGGTCTCGATCGCTGATCGACGACCGCGCTACTCGCCACGAGAACATCGAGGTGAGAAGCACGCATCTCACGCTCGGCATCGACCCGTCGGTCATGTTGGTGATCAGTGATCGCTTGCGCCAGAAGCCCGACAAGTGGAAACCGTTTCGCACCCCACCATTGATGGGCGCGGTCTATCCCTCGATCCCGAGCTGATCGATTCGCGCGGCGGTGAAGGCGTAACAGCCGCCGGTGACGTTGCGGGCGTGCACGAAATCGATGTCGGTTTCAGCCAACAGCGTTTCGAGTTCAGCCATGAGCGATCCGCCACATGGCGCACCCGGTGGTAGGCAATACGGTGGTCGTGGCCATAGGGACGCAGCACCATGGCCCGAGCATCGAACTCGGGCGACAGGGCTGGGGTGTCGAGCTAGAGCTAGCTCCAGAGTGCCGAGTTGGCGATCGAGGCCAGGCGAATCAGATCGGCGCGACTGGCTTCGACCCGGTCGAAGCTGGCTTCGATGATCAGGCCCAGGCCGCGACTCTCGTTGTACTGGCCGATGATCGAGGCTCCGTGGTCGGCACAAGCGTACGTCTGGGTGACGTTCTGGCGCACTGCGGTGGAGTCGGTCGTGTCGGCGGTTCGCTCGCACGATGACCCGGTCGCAGTGGCATCGAGCAGAGAGCGGAAGTCGTTGATGGTGGTCGCCTCGACCAGCTGCAGATGCACCCCGTCGACTGCTTCGCCGGCCAAGAACTGGTCGACATCGGGCGAGGCAATCAGCTCGGCGATGGCAGAGTCCGTGCGTTCTTCATGGTCCCATGCGCTGGGGAACGACGCGATCAGGCGACCGCTCGAGTGGGTGAAGATGGCATGGCCTGGCAACGAGTCACTCTCGACCACGGTCGAGGGTGCGGCACCGAACTCGGCGCGGAGTTCGTTCGCTCGGGCCAGGGCATCGCCTTGGAGATCAGACGTGCGCTGGCCTTCACAGTCTTCGTTCAGGAAGGACACCAGCTCGAAGCGTGCTTCTTCATAGGTTTGTCCGGCGTCGCCATCGGCGTAAGAGGTGCTCGACTGCAGCGCGATCCAGTCGAAGTCGAACTCTGCGGCCACGGTCGTCTGGAGCTCGGTGAAGGCCACGAACATGTCACCGTGATCAGGTCCGGCGGGTTCATCGAACAACGTTGATCGTTCGATCCACTCGGCCACGTTCGCCAGAGCGATCTGCGTCACCTCGTTGTCGGCTTGGTCGCCGACCAGATCCAATGCGGTGGAGTGGATCCAGATGTTTGCGCTGGAGGCACAGAACTCCGAAGACGGAACAATCGGCTCCGGCTCGGGCTCCACGTCCTCGCCGGCATCGGCGATCGCGCCCTGATCTTCTACGAATGCAAGCTCATCGGGCGCCGGTTCCGCGGTGGCGCCGCGGTCGGTGGTTTCTGCAGAGACCGATGTGGGCGCGGCACCACAGGCCGAGCTGAACACAGCTACCAACAACATCGCTGTCAGTAGCCGTGCCAGCCGGCTATGGGGGGTTTGGGGGGTCCGTGCCACATCAGCTCTGTCGGCCGCAACACGCAGTTCGTTAGTCCCAAGACCTTTGGCCTGGGCACGATGGACTACAGGCAGAGCCCAGCCGAGCGGTGCTCACTGCTCGTAGAACGCACGGGCAAGGGCCAAGGTCTGGTGATTGCCGATGTCGTGATAGTGCCCGCGAATGGGGCGGGCGCGTACTGGTCGGTTCGACGCCAGCCAGCCGATGAACTCACCTGGAGAGTCGGCGTCACCGCCCGAGTCGAGGAACCTCGCCAACTCGTCGGTGGCCGTGGTCGCCAGCACGTAGCTGCATGTCGCAGCGAGGGGCGACTGCGGGTTCGCTGGCTTCTCGCGGAAGCGAGTGATGATGCCGATGTCGTTGACGGTGATCTCGCCAAACCTGCCAGCAGGCACATGGGCACCCAGATCACGGCAGAGCACGACGGGCTCTTGGGTGGATCGAGCAGCATCGAGGTGTGGCTGCAAGGGTTCGTCGAGCAGGTTGTCGCCCGCCAACACGAACGTCCACTCCACGGCGGGCGCACGATCGGCGAGCGCCCGAATACCCAGGGCGAGATCGGCGACTGCTCCCGGGCGACTCTCGTTCTCGGTGACGCCGTTGGACACGATGTGCACGTGCGGTGATGACGGCAGATCGGTCTGCCAGCGGTGCCACTGGTCGAGGTGGCAGTTGTTCACCACCACCACGATCTTGGTGAGACCGTCGACCTGGCCGAGGCGAGCAAGCAAATGTGAAGCAACCGGTTGCCCACCCACCACCAGCAATGGCTTGGGTGTGTCGATGGTCAGAGGTGCAAGTCGGGTGCCGAAGCCCGCAGCCAGGACGACGGCGCCGACGTTCATGATTGGTCCCCAGGGTGCAGAATCAGGAACCCGGCGCCGGCCGCTTCATAGGCTCTGGCAGCACGGGCGAGTGTCGCGTGGTCGGTGGCTGCCCCGACGACCGCACCGCCGGAACCGGCGAAAGTGACGCCGGCGCCGACGCGCTGACCGGTGGTGACCAGCTTGGAGTCTGCGGCGGTGATGCTCCAGATCCTGCTGCGCAGTTGGAACGCCTCGTCCATCAGTGCAGACCAGTCTAGATAACGATAAGACATAAACGAAAGGGTGATATCTACCGAAGCGTCTGGGAAGGGGAGATCAGACATTTCTATGAGAGAGAAAGAAAGGCTGTCTAATGAACCATGTCGATTCGTAGCGATCTCCACCATCTTTCGCGAAGCATCAAAGCCCACACCGCTCTCAATGTAACCTTCTTCTAACAACTGCCTAAGTAATTGTCCATTGCCACAACCAATCTCAATAACATTAGGCTTGCGACCATGGCGTTTTGCAAAGTCTACTAGAATAGCCACCACGTAATCCCACTCAATATCACGCACCTTCATATCTTGAAAGGCAGCATCATAGAGTTCTGCACTAGCGTCATAAGATTCCTC
>ENA-ORXR01003590-ORXR01003590.1-marine-metagenome-genome-assembly--contig:-NODE-3590-length-13729-cov-11.343246_pt1 | contig 13729 bp, 16 predicted proteins | sample MGYA00237866_ERZ511479 | MGnify/ENA metagenome assembly ERZ511479 | reverse complement strand
GCGGGGGGGGGGGGGGATCCGGATCCGACCCGCCACCACCACGCCACCACACCACCGCGCCACCACGCCACAGTGCCCTACCCCGCCACGCTCGCGCACCTCGCTGTTGCCCCTCCCCGCGCCGCCGCCACGGCGCCGTCGCCGTCGACGGCGCCACCGCCGACGGCGTCGGTGCGACCTCACCCCTCCACAATTTGGGCGCCCCGTCGGGGCTACTGCTGGCGCTGGCGGCCGTCCCCCCCGGCCACCACGCCGCCCGTCGCGGACGTCTCTCCCCCCACCGTCACGGCAGCGCCGTCGCCGTCAGCGGGCGCGGCGCGCCCCGCATCGGTGCTCCCGCACCCCCCCTCGCTTTTGGTGCCCCGTCGGAGCCCCTTCTGGGTCTGGCGGCCATCCCCCGTGGCCGCGACGCCGCCTGATGGGGGAGCCTCTCCACGCGCCGTCTGGGCTGCTCCGACGCGGTCGCCCCCGCCGTCGGCATCGGGACGCCTCCTCCCGTCCTCAATTTTTGGGCCCCGTCGGCGCTGTTGCTGGGGCTAGCGGCTCTTCCCCGTGGCCACGACGCCGCCGGCTGGGGGCGCCTGTCCCCGCGCCGCCGCGGCGGCACCGTCGGCATCGGGACGCCTCCTCCCGTCCTCACTTTTTGGGCCCCGTCGGCGCTGTTGCTGGGGCTAGCGGCTCTCCCCCGTGGCCACGACGCCGCCGGCTGGGGGCGCCTGTCCCCGCGCCGCCGCGGCGGCACGGTCCCCATCGGCGGCGGCGACGCCGTCTACATTGGTGCTCCTCCTCCCCCCCTACAGTTTGGTGCCCCGTCGGCGCTGCTGCTGGCGCTAGCAGCCGTCGCCCGACGCCACCGTGCCTCCTGCTGTCGGTGCCCCTCTCCCCGCCACCGCGGCGGCTGCGGTCGTTGTGGCAGCTGGTGCCCGTGAGGGCGTCCCGCCCACGTGGGCTCCTGCCATGGTGCGCTACCCATCGACGATGAGCGCCGTGAGTGTCGTGGCTACAAGCTGGTGTGCAGGGTGGTCTCCGTGGCTGGAGTTTCTTTTCGCGGCTGCTTTCTCTGCCGCTAGTGCTGCGGCCGCCGCTGGCGGTAGCTCGCGGCCCGCACCGTCCACTGCGGGGCATGGCGGCGGCGCAAGTGCCGTCGAGGTCGACACCGGCGTGTGGATTGAGTACTCGTCGGCTTCCTCGCTCTTCCCGGAGTTGGGGGGGGCACCACCGCGGGCGGCGTCCTCAACGGCGTCGAGGCCCGCAACGACAAGGACGCGCCGCGTCGATGGCGGCACAATTGACCACTCCAACGCCGATTCCATCTTGTCGGGCACTGCCGAGGCGGCCATGCCGGGGATCGGCTTCAACCCGGCGACCGTCAAGAACGACGGCCGCGGCTGGCCAAGCGAGGGACCTGGACGGGTGGAGGGCTTGGGCCTGAAGCTCCGCAAGTCTTTAGACAACGTGCTGGTCGTGATGTTTGCGACGGCGGCCTATCAAAGCCTTAAGGAGCGGTTCGACTCGAGCAACGACATCTTCCGGTCTATAGCGGCGCTGCGGAAGCTGCGCCGCGAGCTTTCGTGCATCACGTACAAGGCCTTGCGCGACCGTGCCTGGGACTTGGCTCCGAGTGGCGCCGTCGGTGTTGTTCTGCGTGTTGGAGGCCTCGGGGCGCGGGACGGCAAGGGGCAGCACGAGCTGCTAGTGACCACGGCAGCGCTGGTTCGGCAGAAGCTCGTGGTTTCGTGTAGCGCCGATGAGCGGTGCCTCGGCGATGGCGGCTGCTCGATGCACACGTCGATGGTCAACTCGCTTGAGAAGGTGCGGTCGGTGATGGGGGTGACCATGGCCGACCTCTTCCTCGTGCTCGGTGCGCCCCTCAAGACCTCCCGCCTCGAGGCCGGCAGGGGCGTGCTGTACGGCGAGAAGACATGCGTCGTTCGGAACGGCAACATGAGCTGGCCATTCTCGGCCGTGCGCCGCACACGCGGCGGCTCTTGGATTTTTTTGTCCTGCAGGACATGCGACGGCACATGCGGCCACGCCGCCGCCGCAGTGGCGGCTGCTAAGGAGGAGACGGAGGGGCTGGACGACAGCTCAGACTCTGACGTCGACAAGGACGAGGGCGACGAGGAGCGGCTGCTGGCGCTGGCGGGCTTGAACGCCACTGACGACCAAGAGGCGGCCGGCGCCGTCGAGATGCCGCCGCACCTTCCCGGCGCCACCAAGCCGCTCGTGGCGGTCAACCGCTTCAAGTGGTCGCCGAGGTCGGCCGCCCCCCGCCATCTTGTGCCGCCTCTCATCGCCCAGAAGGAGCGCGCGGACCTCATGCGCGCGCTTCGCGACCCGACCAACCTCTTGCAGTACGTGGCCGGCGCGCTGTGCCCTTACTGCCTCGTCGGTCGCTCCGCCAACACGGTCATCGAGTACAAGAAAGGCAAGGTGGAGTTTGAGGACGGGGTGGTCCCGGCAACGGTGGAGACGTGGCGCTGCCACCAGTGCCTCTTCCGCTTGCTGCCCGACGGCAAGGCGCGCGGCGTGGTCTTCCAGTCCTGCTACACGATCTACTCGGAGGCATTCTTGTTCGAGGTGGCCGTCAACCTCGCCCGGAACGGCAGCTCACTGCACTCGGCGTCCTACTTGCGGGAGGCGTTCAAGGAGCTGCACACGGGGAGCAAGTACCCGCTGGCTGAGAAGCGGATGCGGTTGGTGACCGTATTGCGCAAGGCCATGTTGCTCTACCTGGCATTGGTCATCAAAGGCCTGCCGTACGATACCACCTCTCGCGACGTGCCGACGCCTCGACGGCAGCTACGGGATTGTGTCTTTTGACGGCCTGCAGCTGGGGTACCGCGTGAAGGATAAGATTGCCTTCAACCGGACGGACATCACGATACACGCGGTCCCGCGGGCGTCGCTCGTGCCCTGTTTGATCACCGACGAAGCCATGTCGAAGGCGATCGGATCGACGCTGTCGACCAAGAAGGAGGTCGTGGCCACCAAGTCGGTCAATGCGATCACCACGGTCACTGCCATGCGCGGCCATGTGATGGCGTTGGCGCTGCTGTTGGGCAACGTTGTCGTCGACGGCGTTGAGAAGACGTTTGAGGGAGACAAGCCCCACATGGCGGGCGGGTCAGGGGAGCGGGGATGGGACCCGATGGAGGACGGGGGAGCCTCCCCGGAGCTGGTGGCGTTTTTCCGAGGGGCGTTTGACGTGCAGACGGCGGCAAGGTCAATCGCCTTGACGATTGAATCGGTGGCGGCCGACCTCCGGCGCCGCGTGCCTGCCGCCCTTATGCGGCGGGTGCACGAGATTGTTGTCGACGTGGCGCCGCCCCCTGTCGCACCCTCACCCGCGTCGGCCGTCTCCCCAACTGGCGACGGCTCGTCGCCGCACGTAGCAGCGCTCCAAGCGGGAGACGAGAAGCGCGGCCGAAAGCGCGCGCGCCCGGCGGCCAAGCTCGCGTCGCGGAGCGGGTCTTCCTCGCCAACTGAGCAATCGACCGGCTCTGACGTCTCCGCCAGTGAGGACGATGACGGCTTCGACTTGCCGCGACCCGTCCCCAAGCCCTCCAAGGTGGTGTGGGAGCGCGATTCGCCGCTCATTGCCTACGGGGAGGCGCTGGAGGAGCCCGCGTTGGCGTCTACGGGCGGGACCATGGGCGCGGCGCTGCTGTTCAACTTGAGCTTGCCGCTGCTGCCCCACATCCCAAGCACGGCGGCGTCCGCGCTAAAGGTGATGGAGTTCGTCCGCGTGGTCGTGGTCGACCCCGCTCTTGTGTGGGCGCCGCAGGGGTCCTGGGTTGCAGTTGATGAGCTGGTCTCCGTATTGCGATCGGAGCGCTTCTCCGTGCCGTCCCTCGCCGCCGTCTTGCAGATTCCCGCCGTCTCCGAGCAGCGCCTTCTCCGTGGCGCCGTTGCCTGCTTGGGCCCCGGCCTTGACGCTCACCCTCACCTGCGCATGCTTCTGGCGGACGTGCTGTGCGCGCTCAAGAGGCGGGTCGCAGAGTACGACCAGTGGGTCGGGGACGCTGACGGCGTCGTCTACCTCAAGGACGAGGACCTGAGCGCGCTGAGGGGGCACATAGCAGCGGCGCACCCGTAGCACACCTTCTCGCACAGGGAGTACACCAGTGCGTGGCTGCTGCCGCCCACGTCGGTGGCGGCCTATCGGTCCGTGTATGGCGAGTACACGGACCAGTGGGAAGACTACCTCCGGACTGGCATCTGGGCGCCCGGCCTCCCCGTCCTGCGGCCAATGCCGGGCTTCTCGGGCGCGTCCACAGCCAACACGGACTTGCCGTCGTGCAAGCACGAGATGGGCAAAGAAAATACGCACACGGGCGGCACCGTCGGCGTCTTTTGCAGCTGTGCGCACCCTAAGTGCATCGGCGTCATGGTGTTGACGGGGTCGGAGAGCCAGCGGATGCCGCTCGAGTTCGCGGCGCAGCGGTTCATGCAGCCGCCGTCGACGATCATCTACGACTTTGCGTGCGCCACGCTCAATTCGGCGTTGGTGGGGCTGCCCTACCTCGCGCGGCGCATCGACCTCAAGTGTGACCGGTTTCACTGGCGGGAAAACCACACGGACTGCTCGTGCGCCATGAACCCGGACTCCTACGTGTCGCTCGACGGCTTCAACACGTCCGCGTGCGAGGAGCGCAACGCCCTCTCCCGCCGCCAACAGCACCACCTTCGCCAGATGAAGCAGGATCAATACATCACCTTTACCGTGTACCAGCAGGCGTCGGCCAACGCGGTAGCGATGCACCGGGACAACAAGACCATGGGGAGGACGTGCAAGTGGCCAGAGTGGTATCGCCGTACGCACGTAGACGTGTCTTCTTCCGAGAGCTAGTAATAAATAACATGGGTTTTCTTTCTTTAGACTTGGTCGCTGCACGGGATCTTCAGCCGTACTCGACATGGCCGCCGGCTTTGCGTACAAACAGGTGGCGTGCGCGCCGTCCCCACCAATAGCCTCCCCCCGCAGTCAGCACAGACCCACCCCAGGAAAGTGCCTACCACGCAAGACCTCCCCCCCATCCGTCGCCCCCCCACCCAGTTGGCTTCCAAACAACCAACCTGTATGCACCCAGTACGCGGAAACGATGTTCGCCGGCACTATTCGGCAGCTGCCGGTCAAAGACTCTCTGACGGTAGCATCCTATGAGAGCGCAAATGACAGCAGTGGGGAGGCTATGAACGAGGGGGTCCGCATGGCGTCTGACGTAAGGGCATGGTGTACGCGGTGCACGTGTGCATCAGGGGTCGGTTCTTGGCACTGCACTCGGCGCCGGTGCGGGACACCGCCGCGGCGGGGAGTGAGGCGGTGGTGAGGGCGGAGACCGGGGAAATGAGCGCTGTAACTGCCGCGCAGGTCGGGGTGACAACGCACTCCGCTGAGTGCGCCGGCTCTCACGCAAGCGTGAGAAAAGAGAAAGGATGGTGGAACGCTCTGGCAGAGCGGGGCGCATGTCCCGAGCGTCGTTTGCTCCGTGGCACGGGCCTGAAAGCCAGTGCAGGCAGCGGCGCCACGGCCACCGCCGCCGCCGCTGCCGCTGCCGGACAGCCGTATCACCAGCTAGCCCATTCCGGGAAACCCAGAGGAGGGTCACCGCACAGACAAAGCGAGCAGACGCAGCAGCTGACCCGTCGGTGACGTTGGCGCCACACCGGCGCACGTGCCCCACATTCTCCCTGTAACCTCCGCAGCCGCCGCCGAGGTAGGTAGCCGCGGACGGGGCGGCAGTGGCCCACCTAAACTTTAGACCCCCGCGTCACCCCTGGGCTGACACGCCAGACACCCGTTTGCGTGACGTGCAGAGTGGGGCGGGACTGTCAGGCAAGGGAGGCGCGGCCACTCACAAGGTGGCCGCGCCGCAACAGCTGCGCCAGGGAAAGGGCAAAAAGGACGCCTCCAGCCTCAGGCAGCTGACCAGCCCTCCGCAAACGCGGTGGAAGGACCCGCCTCTCCGGTCGTTCTGAGGGGGGATGAAAATCGGCCTCCTAGACCCCCCAGACGCCCTTGCGCTGGCCCCCCTCCCAGAGAGCAATGCGACCGCCTCCCCCTCGCAGAGCGCCTTCCAAGCCACCCCATGCCAACCTAATCCCCAATGACGAGTCCACCAGCGATCGACACTCCTCTCAAAACTTCGTTTTCTGACAACCACTTTGAAGTAGACACATGTGGACGAAAAGAACTTCCAAGTGCATCAATTACAATTCGAATGGAAAACCGTACGTGCGATTGTCCAGATCATGCAGTGAAGGTCTCATCAGCGAGGGCACGAGAATGCAGAAGACGACCATCTTCTGTAAATATTTAGGATGTGCGTGCGGGGATTCCATATTCGCGCAACGTTCAGTATTGCTATTTAAAATCATTTCCTGTCTTGGTCAAGAACGTCGCTGTATACCACCTTCAGAGAGGGAAAGAACTGTGGTCGGAAACCACTTTCTCCATCGGCTGTGAATTTGCAAGATTTTTCCATATACATGGAGTTCAAGATTGTTTGATTGACAGCATCTTTTTCGATCTTCACAAATCGCCTCTTACGCACTGTCTAGGGCCTGTTCGGCTGCTTTTGATTGTCTTCGCAGTTCGTTATTTTCCGAGGGGGGCTCAGCAATCACGTGGATGTGGGCAACCTAGCACTTCTCTCTTATTTCTCGATTTTGGCCGATTGGTTCGTGTCTCGGCTTTTTGCCAAGGAGATGCAGCAGGTGGGGGCTTGAGCGCAATCAGGGAGGAAGGGCGATGCATGGGCCGGGGTGTGGAGCGGCAGCGGGGCGGCGATGCTCTGGTGAGGCGGTCAGGCGGCACCCGGGGTGTGATTTTCTGGTGAGGTGGTTGGGTGGTGGCGAGGTGGCGGCGCTGTGGAGCGGTGGTCGGGTGGTGGTAGCCTTACAAGTCAGGCGGTGGGGCAGCAGCGGGGTCGTGGCGCTCAGTGTGGCGGTGTGGCTTGTTAGGGCCTCGGACGACGATACCCAGGGCAATAGTGAGTTGAGCCATGTATCGTGTTGCGTATGAACAGAAACAAGTGACAAGCAAGACATGAATTGCATCCTCTTCAAAATTGTCATCCTATCTCGTGCTGTTTCGTCGCCAGCTGCGCTACTCGCGCGCGCCCGCTCTGCAAAACAAAATGCAGCAGAGAGAGCCGTAGATGGTAGCCGACGACAGACAGAGACTCAAAATCCACCCCGTGTATGGAGCACCAGATGGAGGCGAGCGCAAACAGCCCGCAGTTGTGGTGTTCTTGCTGCATTGGCCGGTTGACCTCCTCGTCTGCCCTCCACGTGAGGTTCTCCACCACCGCGTCCGGGTAAACCGCCCGCCGCCGGACCTCGGCCTGTCGCGCGAAGAGGAGCAGCCTGGAGAGGATAAACGCCTTGGCGCTCGAGGTACCACCCATAGAATCATACAGAACCACAGAGCGAGACAAGAAAGAGATAGACCCCGATATCCAATGATAGTTCCCAACGTTGAACAGCATTACAAACCGGTCTACTGACGCGTCCCACGTGTTGAGAGCGTCCATGATAGACAGGACAGACCGCTGTAGACTTACCTCATTGCCGGAAATGGTCGTGAAGGAAGCCGACTGAGAACTCGACAAGACAGCGACGGGCAGCGACGCATTGCCGCACCGGAGGTGTAGCTCCGCCAATCCCCCGTCCAGCATCGCGTTGGTCGCGAACTCCCTCCGTCCCGCGTCGCACACGTCGTGCACGTTGACAGAGTACCCGCCAGACGCACCGTGCGTTGACGGGATAGAGGCCGACAGGCGGCAGACCGGGGGCATAGCCCACACGCAGTCGCCGAGGAGCCCGCCAGCCATGTCGTTGCGCACCGCATCGGCCATTGGCCGTATCTGCATCGCCTCGCCGGACCAGAAGTTGAGCTGCGCCGGCAGCACGTCATTGCACGCCGCCAGCCCGCCCACCCACGACAAAAAGCTGCGCGACAACTGGATGGAGTCGTTGAAGGCCAGGACCGAGCACATCTGGACGAGCGTTGACTGGAAGGCGAAGACTGGCTGGTAGTTGTCAAGGGTGAGTCGCACGGCCAGCTCCTTCGTGTTGGCCTTACCCGACGACGGCGAGGGAGCAGCGCGACCGGCGCACGCTAGAGCCGAAAAGGCATCCTTGGGCAGCTCTCGGGGAAGAACGACTCGCACAGACACGCTTGCACGAGCAGCAGCGGAGAGGGCAGCACCGCACAGGGGGACGACAGTCATTGTAGTGGATTTCGGCAGCGGGGGGGTCCGCTGGCGCATCCAGACCTCGTGAAGGCGCACCTTCTCGCTCATGCGCTCTAGGACGCACAGAGCTTCCGATGCCGCCGGGCGCATCGCGCCTCCCTTGTGGCCGCCCGCCGCAGACGGGTCCGTCTTTTTCTTGGCCGGTGGGGGGGGGTTGGCTGCCGCCTTGGCCGCGGCCTCGGCAGCCGCCTTCGATCGGGCCGCCAACGCGTTAGCGGCCATCTTTGCCGCGTCAGCCTTGGACTTGGCGGTGCGGGCGGCATGCTTCGCCTCCATCGTCCTCAAACGCGCCCTCGCGGCGGCCCCAAGCTGCTCCACCTTGGTCATCTTTCCCTGGTCGCCCGCGCCTTTGCCCTTCTTGCGCGTCTTGAAGTCGGCAGTCTCGGCGCCGTCAAACGGGTTTTCAGGGCGGCTGCGCTTCTTCTTTCCGCTGGCGTCGAACGCGGTGAAGTGGTCCACAAAGACCTTGGCGAAGAACGGAGACAGGTGCACCGCAACGCACAGCATCAGCCTCTTCTTGTCCACGCCTTGTCCCTTGGAAGAACGATGGTTTGGGGGGACAAAGTCGGACCCGTCGACGACATGGGGCTTCGACGGCGTCGACCACCGGTTGCCCAGCAGGGGCACCGGGCAGACGCGCGCCCAGGAGAACGGGTTCTTGGCGTCGCACCTGTCGCGTAGGACTCCCGCAGCTCGAAGGAAGATCTCCTCAATGTCGCCGTACGTAATCTCCTTGATGCTCTCTAGCCCGCTGGAGAAGAGCACCGCGGCAAGGGCGTCCTCGGAAAGAGTTTTGGTGCCCATTGCGCCGCCAGTGATGGCCTTGACCGCCGACCTCGACAGAATTTCCTGCTCCGGGTACGACGTTGGGGCCGACGAGGCCGCGTCCCCGCTGCTGTCGCAACCGCCTTGGTCGCTTTCGCCTTTCTTGCTGGCCTCGTCGCTGCTCCCGATCTCGTGCTTGTCGTCGCCGTCCTTGGCGTCCGCGGCGGAGGCGCCGCCGCCACCCGCATCCGGCTTGTTACCGCTGCGACCGGCGGCTGCGGAAGCCGCCTGTGCCGCCCGCCGCCAGCCTTGCGTTCCACCGCGGAACGCCCACCAGTCGTCGCACTGCTCGTCGCTCTCGGAAGGACTCGTCGCGTCCGTGTCCACCGCGCAGTTGATATTGTGGCCGTAGTACGGCGCCGCAGCCGACCCATCGCCCGCCTCAAGCACGAGCCACACGTTGGTTCACTTCGGCGTCGCGCCCACCAAGCACAGCAGCTGCCTCGCGGCGCGGCACATCACCTGGAGCAGCGCCAACGACACAGCGTCGAAATTTCTCCGCCGTGTCGTCGACGGCCGTGCCGTCCCAGGCGTTGCCGGCTTCGTAGATGCCGCCGGGGATGAACCGGCCCGAGAAGGTGCCCCGCTGCTCGCCTTGTCCCTCCCCGCCACCTTGGCCTTGAGGACAAAGGGGGGGGTCACCGAGGATGGCGTCGCCGACGCCGCCGTCGCCGGCGACGACCTGGGCGGGGACGTCTGCGGCAAATCCGAGGGAGGCGCATTTGCATCTTGGGCGTGGGACGGGGGAGATGGATGTGGTAGTGCAGACGGCGGGACACGGAGAGGAGAGGAAGGGGGGGCAGGGGGGGATGGGCAAGGGGCGGATGGGGAAGGTGACGGACAGAGAGGAGGACGACGGGGCGGAGCGCCAGCTCCAGCGGTGGTGACGAAGGGCGATGGAGGCGTCGGCGGTGGCCACCGCAGTGACTGCGGCGGCGGCGGCGGCGTTCGCCGCCGCGGCGGTGGCGGCGGAGGCGGCGACCGCCGCTGCGGCGGTGGCAGTGGCGGCGGCGACCACCGCCGCGGCGGTGGCAGTGGCGGCGGCGACCACCGCCGCGGCGGTGGCAGCCGCGGCGGCGACCGCCGCCGCGGCGGCCCGCTGGCTGAGCCCTGCCCCCTCCAACAGCCCGACCTGCTCCTCGGCAGATGGCTCGCCGCCAAGAGCGCGGGATTCTCGTGCCGTTCGCTCGCCTGCGCTCTCGCCCGCTCAGGCAGAAGCAGCTGGCGCAAGTGTCTCAGCGAGACGCATAGCCCCCAATTCCTTGCGAGCAGCCGCCCGCCGCTTGTTGGCCTGGCTTTTGTTGACCCGCACCTTGCGAGGTGATCCCCTCCGCACATAGACAGCAGTTGTGCCGTTTCCACGCGTCAGCCGCAACACGTCTGAGTAGCCGCGCAGTAGTACAGCGCTGGCAATCCTCCTTAGAAAGGCTTTGTCCTCCGCACCGCTAAATTGTACGGCCAGCAAGGCATCCAAAACTTCCTTGCAGGCTGTAACAACCGAAGCGGGGGGAGGGCTCGCGGGGAGCATCATCAGGCGGCTCCAGCAGGACGCATGGGGGGCGGATGTCCGCCTTCACGGGTGTGTCCGACAGGTGGGCTGGCGGCCTAACGCCGCAACGGTACGGGCGAGGAGAGTCGTCTGCTGGCGGGGTACGTGCTCCCGCCAGGCAACCATGCCCGCTGTCGGCTTGAGGAAGAATTGGTGGCACGCCGAGTACTCGTACGCCCACACCCGGCCAGGGATTACCAGGCGTAGGTCGGCTACTGTAAAACTGTCGGACACAAATCAAAGACAGCCCAGAAACACGATAGAAAAGAACAAAAGACTTGTCAGCGTCACTCGACGCCGTTGTGAGAACATAGGAATCGCTGCCGTGCGGCAGCAGCCGGTTTCTAGTCATCCTTGACAAACATACATCTTATCTCCGTGCATCAGGTCCACCTCTGGTTGGTCCTTCTTGAGTTCACAGCTGAGTCAGTATGGCCGCAGCGCAGCCGTGCACCGCCACTTTCCAGAAACAGCCGCTCTGGCCGCGCACGCGCAGGGTGGGTTGGCCCGCCGGATCGCAGCAGCCGACCGGAGACGAGTCATGGAGATCCAATCCCGGATCATCACGACATCGTGGCCATGACCCCCCCCCCTCTCCATTGCACTGTTCAGGCAGGACGAAAATCGTATCGCAGTATTGCAGTCTGCTCAATTTTGCCGGTCTGAGTCCGAACAGAACGCAATCAGGACGGAATCCTATTGGCCAGCAGCACCTATCCGGCCAAATGGATGGCTGAGAGTCCGTCGTGATTGCGTTCTGTTCCGACCCAGACAGGCAAAATTGAGCAGACTGCAATACATTGGCGATACAATTTCCTCTCGACCACCCAGCTGTCTGCACGTTGCAGAATGATTTTCGTAGACGATGTGTAATGGAAGGAGCTCTAAGAGCCACTTAAACTGGGTGTGCAGCACCGGGTCGATGGGTTGGGGCGGGGCGGGCCCGATCAGGCGAGTTCGGACCAGGTGAAACACTTTGAGCGCGCAAGAAACTTATTGACTGATCAGGTAGCTTCACACGACACGTTTTCGGATTCAACCAATGAGGGCGCCATGCTGAGCGACAGCTGTGGGTTTGATCCGATCATCATGTGGCAGGAAGTGCGCGTGATTTGACACTCGCCAGCGGCGTTTGGTTGCCGCGCTGGCTGATCGCGTCGACCCCAACGGGTTGCAGGTGACACGCCACTTCCGGCCCCATGCTACCGCCCCGCCGTCTACTGTGTTCCTTGTCGTTCCCCCCCGCCTCTGCCCATTGTGTTTCTCTCCTTCCCCCCCTAGAGTATCCCTCCCCCCACCGTTGCCCTTTTTTCGTTGGGCTCGGTGTGGATGATTTGGCTGCGGTCGAGCATGGAGTTAGGTGTTTTTGGCATTGTGGGGACAACACTTAGCGACGCAGATGGAGGAGAGGGGAGAGCGACTGCCGCCATTAGTTGAGGACTCGTATGGTTGCCGCTGCGGGAGTATCAGCAGTAGCGGCGGTCGTGGCGATCGCGATGATGGGGTGGGGGGGGCTGGCTTTGTGAGGCGAGGTCGTTTCTTTTGGGGTCGGAGAGGAGGACTATGGCAATCTAAACTGAGCGGGAGGGGCGGTGTAGCTGTGCATACGCCTAACGACAAATGAGGGACGACGGGGGAAGATTGAGAAACAAGAGGGGCTAGGCAAGAGCACGATGATGGCGGTCCCAGATTGGAAGCGGTAAACGGTACACCGTTGCAAATATTGATAGACCATTTGGAACAGAGGCCGACAAGTAAGGAAAACAAGTTATCTGGGACTCTATCTACCATGAGTGACCGGAGAGAGTCGAATCTGACGGTGACCGGATGACGGCCAGCCATTCGCTGAGGAACGACTCGACATCCGTCGAGTGGGCGTGGTCGGTTACTCCATGGCAGGGACGCCGCGGGATGGGCCGACAACACCCCACAGCACCAGGTGCAGGGGCGAGAAGACCAACACGGGTAGAATTGTGAGAGCATCTCCACCAATGGCTCCAACCGTCCAAACAGCCAAACGTGGCACCGTTTGGCCAACGGGCGCATTGGTGGAGAAAACGCGGTCCAAATCTAGGCTGTGATGGGGGTATGACGGGCAAAAATTGCTCTCCTCACAATGTTTAGTTGTCTAATCCATCTCGAGCTCGGCACGCGGGATCGCCTCAGTTTTGGAGCTTCAACGGAAACGCCCGCCCAAACAGGCCTGTTTGGAGACGCCCCCAGTCGTTTGGCCAACCCCTGGTTCCTTGTCCGAACCACGATCACCAATGAAATGCTTGACCTGTGGCGCTCAGAGAGTCGGGTGACGATCTGCCATCCACGGAGATTCTTTGTCGGGCACTTTTGGATAGTTGGCCCACCACGAAAGAGGCCCACCCACAGAGAGTGCCCAAGCCAGCCAAACATTGAGACGTGACCTTCTTAGTCTTGGCTTTCCGTTTGCAGAGCCAGTGCCAGCGATACACGTTGCGCACACATGTCCGTTGGGTTGGACGGTTGGCCCCATTGGTGGAGATGCTCTGAGGTCAGACGCCGGCCGCAGAAACCGTACGGCACCAGGCCACGCAACCACGCGGTCGCCACGTGCACGGGCGGTCGGCCAAAGCCGGGGACACGACCGCCACGCCCCGAAACGTACCAGCTCCTCCTTCATCTCGAGGCCAACACGCGCCAGCGCCAAGTCCCCCGCGCCAACACTGTCGACGCCCGAGCAGAGGCCTCCCAAGCGCCCACCCCCCCGGACAACATGCAGCGCAAGCGACGCGCAGGGGGCGTTAGAATGTGGAGTTCACGCGGCAGCGGCTGCCCCCACGAGGCGCGCGCATCGCGGCGCGACGCGCGCACGGGGCGCATCCCCCCCCGTCCAGCGCCACCCGCAAGTACTGCAACACCGGACACACGTCGTTGGTACCGTCACCGACATAGACGACACGAATAGCAGCGTCCGGTGAAAGTCACACACCACCAACAGGGTGCACGCGGCGGCGTCGCCGTCGGTCACTGTCGAGGCGTTGGGCAATGGTAGGGGGGAGGACCCGGGGACGTCGCCCATGGTGTGGGTGGGGGGGGGGGGGGGGGGGGGGGCCCGGGGGGG
>ENA-ORXR01003589-ORXR01003589.1-marine-metagenome-genome-assembly--contig:-NODE-3589-length-13732-cov-20.953057_pt1 | contig 13732 bp, 8 predicted proteins | sample MGYA00237866_ERZ511479 | MGnify/ENA metagenome assembly ERZ511479 | reverse complement strand
TAAACTGAAATACAAGGTCTATAATGCCATTAGAAATAAGTTTGTGCATCGAATTTTTGCTGTCGTTAAAAGAGGTAAGCCGTACACCGAACTAGCACAGCATAAGTCATAAACGGTACAGCCCGAATATCCAAAAAATTAATTTAATAGGTTGGTGCTTTCATCAACCCTGACATTATATTGTCTTTAAATAAATATATCGAATCTCTTGTTTTTTACATAGAATTCGGTTTACATAATTTTTTCTGCCTCAATAATTGCCTTTGTCAATGCGCCTAATTTATTATTTACTTCTTGCAATTCGCTTTCAGGTACGCTGTGTACGACGATGCCCGCGCCTGCCTGATACCGCAATGTATTGTCCATACTCAAAAACGAACGAATAACAATTGCCTGATTCATTTCTCCATTAAAATTGATATAACCGAGTGCGCCACCGTAAAAACTGCGGTTTTGATTTTCGTATTGATTAATCAATTGAATGGCTTTATATTTGGGTGCGCCGGAAAGTGTACCTGCCGGAAAAGTGTCACCAAAAATCTGTATCGGGTTGCCGCCCTCTTCAATTTTTCCTGTCACTTTTGAGACTAAGTGAATAACATGGCTGTAATAATGAATATCCTTTAAATTTTCCACCGTTACATTATACGCATGTCGCCCCAAATCGTTACGGGCTAAATCGACGAGCATGATGTGTTCGGCGTTTTCTTTGGGGTCTTTTCGTAGGGCTTCGGCACCGGCGAGGTCGGTTTCCAAATCGCCTGTGCGCCTATACGTGCCTGCAATCGGGTTGACGGTGGCTATGCCATCTTTAATGACCATTTGCGATTCCGGCGACGAGCCAAAAATCCGATAATTGCCATAATCAAAATAAAATAAATATGGTGAAGGATTTATCGTTCGTAAGACACGATAGACGTTAAATTCGTCACCTTTAAACTTCCTTGCAAATTGCCGCGACAGTACCAACTGAAATACATCTCCAATCTGACAATGATGTTTGCCGATACGGACTAATTCTTTAAATTCTTCATCGGTCAAATTACTCGTTTCTGTGCCTTCTGCTTTGAATTGATGTACAATAAACTTTTGGCTTTTTATTAATGTAATCAACTCATCTTTGCGCGATGTTTCATCGGGAAGCAGATTTTCCAACACATACATTTCGTCTTTAAAATGGTCGATTGCAATGACAAATTGATACAAATGGTAGCGAATGTCGGGGATGTCAAATTTGCGTTTTCCTTTATCAAATTTAAGGGTATCAAAGTACTGTACGCCGTCAAATCCGGTGTGTCCGAAAAAGCCGTTGAAACCTTCGTATTCGCCTTCATTTATTATTTCAAATTGCCCTACGAAACGTTTTAGTGCATCTGGAACTTGCTCTACATTTGTTACTTCTGATGCGTTTTCATACACGCCTTGTACGTACTCGCGCATATGCCCTGCCTGTACCTCAAAGCTGCCAATCGTCTGTAATCCGATGAAAGACATACAATCTTGTTTGCTGCGAAAGTCATTACTTTCGAGTAGTACAGGGTCGGTAAATTTGTCGCGTACTCGCAAGTAAAGCGTTACAGGTGTCACGAAATCAGACATTAATTTTGTGACAGTGGTTTTTAGTTGAATTTTCATAAGAATGAGTCCGCTGTTATTCTGTCCGCAGTCCGCCGCTTGGACGTGAAACAGGTTTTGCGTAATAACGGCGGACTGCGGACTAACAAACCGCCGACTACAATGAAAAACGGCTTACCGGATGATACCGACAAGCCGTTTTGAATATTTTTTAATCACATACAAAGGGCGGTTGCCTCATCCAATGGAATAAGGAACGTGCCACCACCATGTATTTGTGAATTGTTGCATGATTTATTTTTTGATTTGACAAATGTAATGGGCTTTTTGGAAAAGTGCAAGTTTGTTTGAAGAAAAAATTTCACAGCTATTCTTTTTCTTTTTATAAAAAAATCGAATTACCTTTAAGGTTTACGAGGTATTATGTTAGGTAGCACAGACATTTCTGTCTGTGAGCGAGTAGGCACAGACAGGAATGTCTGTGTTAGGAAACAACGAACTCAAATATGCGAAAATTACTTGAAGTCAGTAATCTCAAAACCTATTTTACGACAGGCGAAGGCACGACCAAAGCCGTAGATGATGTCACTTTTGTATTAAATCGTGGCGAGACGATAGGCATTGTGGGCGAGTCGGGCTCGGGTAAATCCGTGACCTCGCTTTCTGCGATGCGTTTGATTCCTAACCCGCCGGGTAAGATTGTGGGTGGCGAGATTTTGTATTATGAAAAAGGGAAAGATGCGGCGGTAGATTTGGTGCAGGTTTCGGAGCGCGAAATGCGGCATTATCGCGGTAATGAATTGGCGATGATTTTTCAAGAACCAATGACTTCACTCAATCCGGTGTTTACTTGCGGCAATCAAGTGACGGAAGCAATTTTGTTGCATCAAAAAGTCTCTAAAGTTGAAGCAAAACAACAGACCTTAGAGTTGTTCGCAAAGGTACAATTGCCGGATCCAGAGCGCGTATTCAGCGCATTCCCGCACCAACTGTCAGGAGGGCAAAAGCAGCGTGTGATGATTGCGATGGCACTCTCGTGCAATCCCGATATTTTGATTGCAGATGAGCCAACGACTGCGCTTGATGTGACGGTACAAAAGACGATTTTGGAGTTGATGAATGACCTGCGGAGAGAGATAGATGCGTCGATTATTTTTATTACACACGATTTGGGTGTTATTGCAGAAATAGCTGACCGCGTAATAGTTATGTATAAAGGAAAAATCGTAGAACAAGGTAATGTTTATGATATTTTTTCCAACCCACAACATCCATATACCAAGGGTTTATTGGCATGTCGTCCGCCTTTGGATTATCGGATGCACAAGCTGCCTGTGGTGAGCGATTTTATGGATGTAGAGATTGGAAAAGACGGGGAAAGAATCATTACAGAGAAGGAAAGTTCGATGGAAAAAGTCATCGAAGCTGCCAAAGTAAAGCCCGAAGAACTCAAAGCGCGACACGATGAAATGTACGCCAAAAAACCACTTTTGACCGTCCGTAATTTGCAGACTTGGTTTCCTTCTAAAACAAACTTTTTTGGTAAAGCAATAGACTATGTAAAGGCGGTAGATGATGTGAGTTTTGATGTTTATCCGGGCGAAACGCTGGGCTTGGTAGGCGAATCGGGCTGTGGTAAAACAACGCTCGGGCGTACACTTTTGCGCTTACAAAAAGCGCGTGGCGGTGAGGTGATTTTTGACGGCAACAACATTCTCGAAATGCCGAAAAAAGACCTGAAAAACCTTCGAAAAGATATGCAAATTATCTTCCAAGACCCGTACTCTTCACTCAATCCGCGTATGACGATTGGTAATGCGATTATGGAACCGATGAAGGTACACAGCGTACTCGAAAACGACGATGCTCGTCGCGCCCGTGTAGAGGAATTGCTCGAAACGGTAAGCCTCGAAGCACGACATTTTACGCGCTATCCACATGAATTTTCGGGCGGACAAAGGCAACGTATTTGCATTGCGCGTGCGCTCGCTTTGAATCCGAAATTTATTGTTTGTGACGAATCGGTGTCCGCATTGGATGTGTCGGTACAGGCACAGGTGTTGAATTTGCTGATTGATTTGCGCCAGAAATTTGATTTTACCTATATCTTTATCTCGCACGATTTGTCCGTCGTAAAATTCATGAGTGACCGTATGATTGTGATGAATCAAGGTAAAATTGAAGAACTAGGCAACGCCGATGAAATTTACGCAAATCCGAAAACGGAATATACGCAGAAGTTGATTTCTGCCATTCCGAAGGGTAGAATTGAGGATATTGCGGCACGAATGACGGTGACGGGGTAAGTTTAAGTTCGTTCGTTACTTACTTCGTCCGCAACAACGTTTATATTTTCGACCACTACCACAAGGGCAGGGTGCGTTGCGGGAGACGTTTATTTACATATTGCTTTTCGGTGCATTTCTCCAATATGCGCGTCTTGCTTTCTGCATTAATTTCCTTATAATCCGATTTCTTGCTCTGAACATGTGTTTTATGCCGGGATTTTCCTCAAAAAAAGCATCTACCACTTTTTGTGCAATCAACTTTTCTTCTGCTTTGACATCTCTCAAACTACCTCGTCCGGTATCGTAGTTGTAATCATAACAGCATATTGGTTCAACTATATTTTCCTCATTGATTCTTCCGATATCAAGCATCATATCTTTACAATCACAACCCTTTGTTTTACAGTAAGATTCAACGAAAATATACAGTGTATCTCCTAATGTCAACAAGTGTTTTGCAGAAGGAAAAATCTTTTCATAAAACATCGTCATGTCTTCCTGAAGAATATCTTCCTCGTCGATTTCGACATCTATTTTGGCAGGATTGACCTCACTGGTAATAATATTTTTTTTTCTTAAATAAATTTTTTCTAACTCCAACCAAATTTACTCGTTGATATTTTTTTGAAAAACTTCAGTGATGTGTTTTTGAAAATCATCATCAATTATGTTCAGGGGCGTCTCCTCATTACCCCTCAGCCTTTGGTCGTGTATGCTTAGAGAAAGTGCCGCTTCTTCTTCTTCTAATTCGTGTATTGCATATAGTGTGCCGCAGTCGCACAGTGGATCGAGGCAAGGGATATAATCTATAATCGGCGTTTTTTCTGCATTTTCATAAAATGCCTCTAAACATCGTTCCTGCCTTTCTTTATATGTATCTTTGATTATTCTCATATCATGTAATTTGATGTAAATATACACAAAGTTGTCATAAAATGAGAAAGGTCGCAAGCACAGCTTACGACCTTTTCTACTAGACATTCAGAACCATGAAAAAGTTTGCTCGTAGCGTGACACTTCTCAATTCGCCCGCCCACATATGCAGAAACGAGTTGGAAGCATCGTTCTACGTTAATCTACTTTCATAAATTTCTCTGCTTCGGGTAGCCAATCTGCGCCCTCAAATTTGAGGGTGTACATACCTGCCGGAAGGTTGGCTGCATCATATATAAATGTATTGACGCCTTCATCCAAACTCACATCCATGCGGTCAATAATGCGCCCCAAACCGTCCATGATTTCTACATTGACACTGATAATTTCATTGGCATGGAAGCGGATATTGAGTGCATCAGAAGCTCGTACCGGATTCGGAAATACATCCACCGTACCGCCTTCGTAACAAAGCGAATTGACCTGAATGGCATTTGAATATTCAAATTGACCGTCTTGATCTACCGTTTTGAGGCGGTAGTAGTTTTCGTCATTCGGATTGACATCGGTGTGACGGTAGCGGATAGGTGCTGTGCTGTTGCCGAAGGCAGCTACTTGTGTGATGCTTGTAAAATTCACCCCATCCGTACTTTTTTGCACCTCGAAATAATCCGTATTTTGCTCAGTAGCAGTACGCCATTCGAGTTTGATTTCGCAGTTGACTTCATTGCCCTCAAAAGCCATCAAGCCTGCCGGCAATTGAGTATCTTGGGTGAAAATTTTCATTTCCCCGAAGCCTGCACAAGAGTTATCACCATACGTATTCAAAACGGTAATGAGCAAATATCGCGTAGTCAAAGCACTAAAATCCGGTCCATCCGAACCTTCATATATCTGCTGCCCCGAACCTTGCCCAATCGTAAAATCACCAATTGATGACCAATTCGAATTGTTCATAGAATGTTCGATGCGTATCGTCCGTATGCCCCAATCCAAGTGGTCAGGATGGTTGATGTTCCAAAATTGGGAAGCGTAGAGGTTTTTAGTTTCGCCCAAATCGTACCTTATCCAGTGTGTTGTGCCGTTGGCAGGGTTTGGGTTGGAAGTCATTTGACAGGAAACCCAGCCGTCGAATGCGTTGCTGTTGTGCCTGTCCATATTGCATTGTGCTATCGCCATTTGACCGAAAACCAATATAGCGATTATGATTGATATTATATTTTTCATAAGAAAAGAGTTGACGAATTGACGAGTTGTTGAGTTGTCGTATTGACGGGTATAAAATAATATTTTGCGAAGCAAAAACCATTCAACAACTCGTCAATTCATTTATTGATGAGTTGTCGAGTTGATGAGTTGTCGAGTATCAAGTTATCGAACAGTTTTTGCGAAGCAAAAAATCACTCAACAACTCGACAACTCATCAATTCGTCAACTATTTTTTAAACATTCAAAAATCCGATAGGTGCAGTACCGCTACCGATGCTATAAAAATTAGAGAGTTGCGGAAAAAGCATACTCAAATCAGTATCGGGTACACCAAACCATCTGGCAATTTCGGCAAAATACGTATCTGCCGAAGTTCCCGGTATCAATATCCCACCGCCCAAGTCAACAGAACTATTGAGCGCAAGTGTCGGGTATGTACCGTAGATTTGAGTGCCATTGAGCAGGTTGTTACCGCCCATCATAAATACATTGCCGCCCCATGCGTGGTCGCTACCTTGCCCATTGGAGGTCAGGGTACGCGCAAATTCGGAGAGGGAGAACGTCAGTACATCATCAGCGATGCCCAGTTCTTCCATTGCGGCATTGAAAGCGACTAAGCCATTGTCCAAATCGCCCAACATCGGTCCGTGGTCTTGTAGTCCTTCATGGTGATCCCAACCACTATAATCAATGAAGAATATCTGGCGTTGGAAGCCCAAAGTATCTCTCACTGCAATCGTATTGGCAATTTGTTCGAAAGCCAATTCCACCGAACTCATGCCGAAACTTGCCGTAGAAAACCCGCCGAAACCATTAAGTGCGTCAGAGATTTCTACATAAGCATCTCGCGCATTAACAATCGTTTCTGCATAAGTTTTTTTGAAAATATCGGTGTATTGCTGCTCCATAATTCCATCTATCCCCTGCGTAACCAATTGTTCGAAGTTCCAAGTAGCATTCGGGTCGTAGCCATCGATACCGACCGGACCATTATATGGGTCCATGGCATATTCGACGGTATTATATCCTGTTTGGAAAATATTTGTTCCCGCAAGGGAAACATTCATGGAAATGTTTTGATTGGCATTTTGGTCGCTAATCATGTCCGCAATTCTACCACCCCACCCCGTAGCTGTACGTTCGTCCAGAATGGCAGTTTGCCATTGTTGTATTTGGTCAGAATGTGAGAATAATCCGAGTGGTAAACTAGCTGTTCCATTATAAAAATCCGTTTTGGTGGTGTGATCCATCAATGTACCAATATTGGACACAAAAGCAGCTTTACCCGAATTAAAAAGCCCTTGCAAACCCGGCATCTGTGGGTTCAAACCATATTGATAACCACTTGAATCGGAGTAATTTAACGGCAATATATCCGCTAAAGGTACTGCTAAATTGGTACGAGTCGCAGCATATTCATTATAACGCGACCCAGTACGCGGAAGGAGCATGTTGAATGAATCATTACCGCCGGATTGGAATAAACAAACTAATGCTTTATAAGGTCCGTTTTCGATAGATGAATTGGAAATTGCTGCCGCATTAAGGGATTTGAGGTTCATTAATGTATTGAGAAAGGTGACAGAACCGAGCGCAGCACAACTCGCCTGCCCGATAAATTTACGTCTTGATATATCTTGCATGATTTTGTGTATTGTCGAGTTGATGAGTTGATGAGTTGTTGAATTGATGTGTTTTTGAATGTTATTTTTTTTGCAAAACAAAAAAAATAACATAACAAACACGTCAACTCGTCAACTCCACAACTCGTCAACTCGTAAATTTATCGCATCACTGCGTAATCGGCTGAAATCATTAGGAGGTATGTGGTCAGATAGACACGATATTCGAGGTACTCATCGCTATCGGGATCCCAGGAGTAGGGTTGCATTTGCTCCATCGTGTTCCGAAGGACGGCGCGTGTATTATCTGATAATCTCCCATGTGTAAATACCCTGTCCAGTTCGTTGATAAGTGCTTCGGAATCTTTAGAGAGTTCTTTGTAGCGGGCAATATCATGTACGGTGTAATTGTCTCCTAATCTATCCCATGTATGGAATAGATTGCCCCACCATACATTCCAGCGACGTACATTATTGATGAAACCAACGCTACTGCGCGAATCGTGCAAATTGTATTCGGGCGCGACCAGTCCGGCAGCAGCAATATCGCCTCCGGGTGCATGGTCAGGCAGATAAAAATTGAATACTGAAGGTGCGCCAAGTACCGTCTGCCTTGCATCTTCTAAGATATGATAACCGATATTCCAATATCTATCGCCTGTACGGATTTTATCGACAGCACGTGTGTATTGGGTATAGCGCATGAAGGGTTCGCGCAACCTTGAATTGTCGGAAGATTGCAGATACGAGCATTGGCGTGCTTCGGCATCCATCAGAATGGCTTTCGTGACGGCTGCCATATCACCGCGCACACCAAGTCCGTTGTCATTAAATGTAGCAGCTATACGCTGTACATATGCGGGTGTGGGATTGGATTTGACCAGTCGCTGTATGAGGCGATATGCCACAAAAGGACCTACGTTTGGATGGTTAAAAAGATTGTCAATAGCATCATCAATGTCTTCGTCGCCCGTTTGTCCGGCAGGAACTACGTAGCCGTTTAGGAGGGTTTTGGAGCCGGGTTCGTGCCAGCTTTGCCAAGAGGGCGGGCTACCTGGCGAGTCATCGTACATCACCATAGGTACAGTGACATCCGCCGTCCAGAGTCCTTTGTCGAAGTAGATACTTCCGTCGTTATAATCTTCGGGAATACCTGCGGGGAGACTTCCGCCTACACTCAATCCTGTAAATATTTTTGCAAATTCGCGGATTTCGTCTTGTCCGTAAGTGGGTATAAAATCGCCATTGGCATCCGTCTTGCGTGTACCGTCAAGGTTGAGTTCGTACAAGCCGATGCTGAATAATTGCATGATTTCGCGGGCATAATTCTCATCAGGGCGAATATTGTTTGCAGGGTCAGATTTTGGATTATTGAGATGGCTGAGGTAAAAGCCCATCATCGGGCTGTAGGTCACATCCTTCAATAAATCTCTGTAATTGCCGAAGGAATGGTCAAGCAACATGTCGTAATAAGTAGCCAATCCATCGCCATAGCCACTCAAATCCGTATTATTAAAAGAAATAACAAAAATCTGACTCAGCGCGTACGCCATGCGGTGTCGCAATTGGTCTTGATTGGTCATGGTGACATGCCACCAGCCGTAGTTGAAGTAATCCCAACCCGGTCGAAAAGGAAGGTCTTCCGGGAGATAGCCTTGGTTTGTCATGGTATCCAAACTGACCTCAAATGCGTAAGTCATCTCAGGCGTGATGTAGGTAGTCGGCAACTGAAGTTGGTCATCTATCCAACCTTCAATGCCCATACTGACTACTGACTCCATATTTGCTTGGTCGTAGCCCATCGTAGCTTGCGCCAAAAAGCGCGATGCTTCCATGAGTTCGCCTTCCAAGCCGTTTCCGTTGATGGTATTTTGGGCGTTGGCAGCCGATACCCAATTCGCATCCGCGTATTGGTGGCTGGCAGTAGCTGTTATCCCATTATCATTGCCCGCCCCGATGTATTCTTGTGAAGTAATACAGGAGGTGGAGGTAAAAATGAGGAACAGCAAAATGTAAAAACGATTTGCTCTCATACTGTCAATGCTTAAATGTTGTAATGATTTTTGATTGAGGGATTTTCGATTTTTGATTTGGGAAAACAATTTAATTAGAAATTAAATTATTTCGTAAATAAATGATATTTAACTTTTTAGAAATTTATTTTTTTTTAATTAAAAAATCATAAATCCCTCAATCAAAAATCATAAATCGAAAATCTTTCAATCTAAAATCATAAATTTACCAGTAAAAAATTCGTGTTCACTTTCGATTTGTATCACGTAAACGCCTGCAGTTAGAGTAGCAGGCGTGTACGTGATGATGTTTTGTCCTGCGGTTAGATGAGTGCTTAAGCGGTCAAGGATTCTGCCCTGCATATCAAAAATGCGGACTTCACCTTGTGTGCTTTGCCGGGTGTGTAGTTGTATGGATAAGATTTCGGAGGCAGGGTTCGGGTATATGATAAGCTGTTGATTATCTGTTGTTTCAGGGTCTTGGGTGGATGTCATGCAGTTTTCGCTGAATACATGTACATCGTCTATATAGAATTTAAATTCAAGGTCGTCGTAATTAAAGAAGTGTAATGCCTGTACTTTTTCAAGCAAACAACTGTCACTTTTTAGAGAATCAAGGGGAATGCGGACAAGGCGGTAATGGTCGCTCAATTCGCCTTCTTCTATGTAATCGTCGATATTGAGTGTACGACAGTCGCCCCAGTCTCGATAGGGTTCTGATACATAAAAATCAAATGTTTTTCCGTTTTGGTCGGCTTTGGCGTAGAAGCGAATCTCGTCAGATTGGGTCAGGTTGACGGTCATATGTTGCTCACAGTACAAGCTAATTAAGGAATGATTCCATTGATATTCATCAACGATTCGCTCGAAACTGTAACGACCATTATGAGCCTGTTCTTCGTTGAGTGTACCATCTCTGTAATCGCATTTTTCGCCATTCCAGAGTATGTGCCAATCATTATTCAAAATGATGTCATCGACGTATATCGTAAATTCTGCTTCGCCAATTGCCTCAAAATATATCCATTCGATGGCTTCGAGTACAGGGGCATCACCTGTCAATATTTCAAGCGGAAATTCTACCTTTGTAAAACCCGTATCTAGATCATTTACAAGGATGGGATTGCTATAATTCCCGTGTATATCTTTTATATAAAATTCAACAGATTGACCAATGCCTGCGCTTTCAGTTTTAATCGTGAAGGACAGGCTATCGTAGCCTGAAATATCACCATCTAACCATTCGTGACATCCCATGTGAATACCTGCATTGCCTTCATAAAGCCTGCCTTCAAAACAAAAGTCGCTTTCGACTTCTTCCGAATTAATTCCCCCATTATCGTAGAGGCATTGTTCACCATTCCATAAGACTTTACATTCGGGTACGGGCGGTGGTGGTGTCTGGAAAGGATATGTCCAGAGTTCTACTCTCGTTTCGTCTTCTCTTATGTATTCTCCGTGCTTGATATACACCTCTGCCGGAGCCGTCAGGGTCGCAATATCTTCGCATACCACGATATTAACCAAAATGTCGTCCTCTACTACTAAATTGCTTTGGTCGGTACGCGTAATTGCAACATGTAATTGATAATCATCCTCTTTCAATACCTCTATGATTGTACCGTCATTTTCGAGTAGCAGCCCGTCGATACTAACGCCTACATCCAAAGCTGCATCGCCATAATTGCTGTAATCAAACGTAAATGCCAAGCCATGCAGCGAATCTCCCTTCATCATCAACTCATAACGATGATCGCGGATACCAGCACTTTCGGCGGAATAATGCACTAACCAAATGCTATTTTGTGCATCAGCACCATCTTTAATGATATGCGTGTGTGTGCTGTCAAAGTTTTGATGCAATGCCTCCAAATCAAAAGTGTCAATAAGACCATTACCATCACCATCTTGAAATTTATTATTGACCTGCCGAATGCTTTCATCCCAGTCATCTGTTGGTTGTGGTGTCCAGCTGGTGGTAGCGGCGTTTCGGGTTGGTCCGGTTTCGCCATGTGCCAAGCCCCAATATAGCGCATCGTGAATGCTCACTACACCATCCATATTAAAATCACCGGGCAACACGGGTTCATTCTGGGCATTCAGATTTATAGAAATGCACACAAAGAAGAATAGTGGCAACAACAACCTCATAGGTCTAATTTTGAATGAGTGAATTTTGAATTAGGAATAGAACTTATTTTATTATTATTCCTATTGGTAAAAATGCCAAAAATGATACTTGATTGATATTCTTAATTTCAATATTACTCGTGAATTTCAAGATAACATTGTACTTGCGCTTGTCCACGATAGTTATCGGGATGTACTTGATTCTTGAATTCAAGTTTGTACACTATCATTCTTCGTATAGTTCAAATGTATGCAGAATTTTATTATAAAGTAGTTCGTTTTTTATTAAAAATAAACTAAGCAACTATTTTTTTGTTATTGGTAAATAATTGTTTGTTAAATAATTAATTACATTTTAATAGTCTTATTTTAACTTAATATGACACCAATTCTAATAGAATTTATTTCCAATTTTTCTTCAAATGAATTAAAAAAATTTGACCGTTTCATAGAAAGCCCTTATTTCAACACAGATAAATCGCTGATAAAATTATATAAATTATTAAAAAAACATGCCATAGATTCGGATGAATTAAGTCCTGAACTTCGTCTTCGCATATATGGAAAGTTGTTTCCAAATGACCGCATTTCAGCTAATCAGTTGAGTGTGAAGCAAAAAGGGGTTTTGGACGCTACGATGGGGAAATTAACGGCTTTGGTCAAAAAGTTTTTCACGGCAGAGGCATTGGAAGAAAACAAGATTTATTACAATATGTTATTGTGTGATAAATTGGCAAAAAAACGACATTTTCGGGCTTTGGAACGCCACCTGAAAAAAGAGCAAAAACAACTAAAAAACAATACGCAAGAAGGCATTAATTTTCATTTTTATGCCTATCAACTTGAAATGGCGCGGCTCAATTTGTTGTACCAACAAGGTATGATTATTAAGGAAGATAATTTGCCGGAATTGGTGTATAGCTTCGATTTACATTACCTAATACAAAAACTCGCTTTTCAATTGACTGCGCTTTCGTTAGCGGGCGTTTCTGATAAGAAAGCATATGATTTTAAGGTCTTTGAGGCAGCTCGTCCGCTATTGGTATTGGAGCAGTATGCGGCGCATCCTCTCGTTCAGGTATATACGGCAGCGATACACATGATGCAGACGCGCGAACATTCTGCGTATGATGGTTTGCTGGATTTGTTGAATGAATTTGAGCATCAGATTCCGCGTAATAATTTGGTGGATTTTTATAAAATTTCTACCTCGTTTTGTGCGCGTCGCATACTTGAGGGAAAACCGGAATATCATAGACACACCTTTGATTTGTATAAGATTATGGAAAAGAAAGACCTTTTGCGCGAAGGGGATTTCATTCCTATTAGCAAGTTGAAAAACATTATTAGTATTAGTTGTCATGTCGGTGAATTTGAATGGGCTTCGGAGGTTTTGGAAATGTGCAAACCTTTTATCCGTAAGCTAGTACGCGAATCGGTGTATCAATTTAATCTGGGCGCGATTGCATTTTATCGAAAAAATTATCGACAAGCCATTAGTCATTTTATTCGCGTAGATAAGATAGATACGAATTATGATGTGAATTGCAGGATGCAAATTTTGAAATCATATTATGAGCTGGATGAGGATTATGATGAGCGCACGATGCAGCAATTTCGTTCTACCAAACGTTTTATCAGAGAAAATAAATTGCTGAAAATCAATGGAAAACAGGGTTGGGAAAATTTCGTCAGCGCAGCTACTAATCTCTACAAAGTCCGCCACCAATACGGCAAAATCACCCTTGAACGAGTACAGCAACAGATTGATCATTTTAAATCTATCAATGATAAACGATGGCTGTTAGAGAAGATGGGTGAGTTGGAGCATGTTTGAAAAAAATCCAAACATGCTCTTAAAACTCATGTACCCCTTTTTCTACATCAGTTCTTTGACAATTTTTGCAAAACCAATCAAATTCTTGGTAGTGTGTTTGAAGTAATGTTATTTTGAAAATAAAAGGACAATTCATAAATTTGCATATTCATAAACAAAAATAAATATACGATGAATTGTCCTAAA
>ENA-ORXR01003588-ORXR01003588.1-marine-metagenome-genome-assembly--contig:-NODE-3588-length-13740-cov-12.003586_pt1 | contig 13740 bp, 13 predicted proteins | sample MGYA00237866_ERZ511479 | MGnify/ENA metagenome assembly ERZ511479 | reverse complement strand
TGGAGACGTGGCGGCCGCGGCGGGCGCGGGTGCCGCCGCCGCCCCTAGTCAGGGGGTGGTGGTGGATGGCGGGCGGGGGGGGAAGGCCACGCCTCGGGGGGGGCGGGGACCTGCGCGTCCGTGCGTCCAACGGCAGGTCATCGCCAAGACGGGCACACCGATAAAGGCCTGATCAGGCTGCCGTTCGGCGAACTGCCAATCAACGATATCTGCGTTCGGCCTCTGTGGGAGTGATCGGAGCCCAATCGGGAACCACCGTTGTTCGGCCGACCAGTGGTACCCCCCTCAATACAGCATTTTAGCAGGGCCCTGCTGTACAGGCCGTTTCCAGCATCATGCACGGATCGCGGCGTCAAATTATTTCCAAGGCTGAGGTGTGAAGCGCCAGGGAGACGTCTGTTCGACGACCACCCAATCATTCGTCTCCACTGGGGTTCGTGGCGCAGCGCAGCCGGTGCTAGCTGGCAATGGGTGTGGTTAACTGCATGACCGCGACGGACTCTGCCGGATTGCGCCGCCGTTTTGTACATTACGGGTCTATTTGGGCCGGCCACATGGGCCTGAGACGTAGTCGCCCAGTTTTGGCGCTTCAACTAGGGCCAAACTGGGCGTATTAGGCAGATGGGTTAAAACACAGAGTTCTGAGAAGTAGATAGTGACAGCATGGGCAGCCCAGCCATGGAGGACGCATTGTGTCAGATTTTACAAGACCAAGGCTCAGACTAGCTCTTGCAGTTCGCCTTTACCATAGGAGTAGCTGTTTTTAAGCTGCTTCGTCGGGCCAGGTAGCCCCTGGTGCCGAAGATACACTGGCTAGCAAATGTGTCTGCGGTGGCCGCTCTGAAGGTGCCGCTACAGCAGAAGGTGGGACACAAAGGGCTGTGCAGACCGCAAGGACTGTGTGCAGCTAAACGAGACATACAGCGAACCAGCCCGCCCACCCCTGATGTGTCGGCACGCCGGTGTCCTTCCCATGTGCACAACGGGCACTGCAGACGTAGGCGGTGCATCTCAATAGCCGAAGAGATAGGGCCAGTCACAATGGCGTTTGTTTACTCGAGGTCCATGGATGGAAGTTGTTGATGAAGAAGCGGTGGAGACCAAGCTCTTCGGATGTGTTGGGCGTGTTGCGGTGGGTAGCAAACATGCCGTGGCGCGCGGCGAGCGGAATAAAGTCGGGCTCAATCTGCTCAAGACGCTGCACAGCCGAGAAGGGAACAGCCGCGAGGGACGGCTGGCCAGTGGCCATGTCCATGTCCCACTGTAGCCTCTTTGCACCAAACGCCGTGCGCACGCAGCCGTTGGAATGGGCGGCGGGGACGAGTCGCTGCACGATCACCGCATTGGAGGGCTCGCCGTCCACACCGTACACGATTAAGCGGGCCAGACCCCAGCACGTGTTGGCCGACGGAGTGGGGGGTGAGGATCCAAATATGGGCGGAGGGACTGGCTCGGTACCTACCGCCGACGATGAAAATGGGAGTGTAGAGGAATTCGACGAGCTGCTCATGTCCACCGAGTCCGTAGAACTCGCGGACGACGCAGTCGTCGACGGTACCTTACAGCGGATGAAGGAGTACCACGGCTTGTCGCGGTTGGATGGAGTCGCGTACACCCACTGCTTCTCGTCGGCCGCTCCCCACTCAAACGTCGCCGTAATCGATAGGGACGACCGCACTGTCAAACTTTGGCCGCCGGTAAGGCCTAGTAGAGCCGGGAGCCGCTGCAGCCGACCGCCATCTCCCGCAGCGGCCTCGTCGACCCGCACCCGCTGCCCCCGTACGCGCGGTCTCCTCGTCTCCGCACCAGCGGGGACGGTGTCGTCCACCGAGCCGTCTTCCTCGTCACTGCAATCCGGATCACTCAACGTTGGGTCGAGCGCCGGGTAGTCGTCCTCCGGCTTGCTGCCGACGTCAGCTCGCTCCTCAGCCGTCAATGGCCCTTTGTTGTTGGTGGCCGCCTGCTGGTGGCCACCAACTGAGGCGCCCGCCGTGCTCCGCTCGGTGGCACCCCCGTCCGTGGCGGCCGTCGCAAGGATTTCATCTGCTTTGTCCTCTGTCAAGATGAACGACAGCGTCTGCTCGCAACGCATCAGCTGGTGGGTGTAGGTCTTGATGTTCTTGTTCGTGCGCGTGTACATCGCTTTGCACCATTTGTGCAGAACCTCGTTCACACTGGTGTCCGCTTCCGTGACGTTTCCGCGCAGCGTCAGCTCCAAGAGGAGGTGGTAGGCGAGTCGATGAGCTTTGGGCGTGTTGATCGTCCCAAGAATGACCGCCACGTACCGCGTGACGAAGTCATACGCCTCGTCTGCGAGCTCATTTGCCGCTCCGTCCGTCATGACGGTGTTCGGGTGCATGTTGTCCCCGCAAAGCTTTCCAGTGAGCTGCGCCGCGCGGCACACAAGCTCCTGTACAGCCTCATGCATCGGCTTGCCGTCAAACAGCTCCAAAAAGGCCGTAGACTCGACTCGGGGTGAGACGACAGGCCCGTCCTCGCCGTCCTCCCGCTCCGAGTCGGTGTTGTCGCAGAGCGATACCGAGTCGAAGTCGTCGTCAGAGCCGCAGAAGCCGGACTCGTTGACTTGAAAGCGCGACTGTTGTCCCGCGGCCTTGGCCGTCTTACGTGCGCGCTTGGTCGAGCTCGCGGGCTTCTCCTTGACCCTCGTTTTGAGGAGCGCTCCATACGCGGATTGCCGCCCCACCAGAGCGCATGGCGCGTCGCCGTTGTCAGGACCGCGGGGCCCGAAGAGATCTCCCACAGTGGTCGGCCAGTACGCGACGACGTATCGCCAGTCGCTGCCTTTCAGCGTTGCCTGCTTGACGCCGGCAGGTACGAGGCAACTGCATGCGGGGCTCAATGGAGAAGGGGATGCGGAAGGCAATTGACAAAACAACCAGCACAGGAAGAGCTGCACCACCGCGAACAGCCAATGTCAGACACAGAACGGCATGGGAATGGTGGTGAGCTGCCCAACACCACTTCGGCGGGGCGTTGTCGACGAGTGAGGAATTGGGAAGCGTCATCTGCGCGGCCCCCCTGATTAGCGTGAGAGAACGCACCCTGGTGGGTAGGTAGACGCCAAGCAAGTGCGGTTGAGTTCTAGGATGCGCTCGTTGACGGCCACAAACACGTTGCGCGGAGTGCCATAGCGTGCCAGGCGACCCCCACTGCAGACGGACAGCAGTAAGCCGGGAATCTTGGCCCCCAAAACCCGCAGAACGCCGAGCTTGAGCACCTGCGACACAGTGACCGAGCATGACCATGTCCACGAGAACGAACAAATCAACACAACACCGGCACGTCTTGTGAGCAGCCAAATCGAACACGCATAATGGGGGGGGGGGGGCCCAAAGGGGGGGGGGGGGGGGCACGAACGGCCCCCTGAGCACACCGGGCAACACACAGATCGCGATCGCAGTGAAGACGAACAGGGCAGTGCATACGTACGTGTAACAGATCAAACCCAAACACCTTGTACAGGCTCATCCCGCCGGTTCCCAAGCCGTGGACGGCCCCCAGGACGGGCACAAAGGGTAACGCGGAGTGGTCGTCGGAAATTTGCTTTCGCCGAGCGGTTCCGGTGCCCGTGTCGTACAGCACAGCGGCCTCCAGTTGCAACCTCAACGTTTCTTGCACGTCCCGGTTGACGCACGGGGCGTTGCATGCACCGGACTCGTCCTTGCCAACCCGACAGATTGAACATGGCTTCATGCACTTGTTAAGCCGCAGACCGAGTACGTGCCGCTGCTCAGGGTGGTCTCCTGCGTACAACGTGATGCGGGGGAAAGCCCTGAACCTGCCATGCCCCTTGATTGCCAGATCCTCCCCGACCCGGCTGGCCGTGATCACAGAGTCAAGCAGGACAAAGAGACAGCGCTGCAAGAGTGCGTCGCGCGTCATCCGCAACTTTTCTTGGTGTTCTTTGGAAGCGCCGAGACGTGGAAAAATGAAGGGGATGTATCCCACCGTCACCCAAGTGGACGTGCCGTCCAACACATTGGGAAACCTTGCCCGTATGGGGTACATGTGGTGCGCTGAGAGAATGAAGAGAGCAATAGTAGCACGCAAGAAATAAGTAGCTAGGATAACCTCAACGTCAGGCGGCGTTAGATCGAAGATGAAACAAATTAGGGTGATGCAACTCACGAGCAACGCTTCTGTCTCGAGCGGCCGTCGACCAGGGCTGTTTCTTACCTCCCGACCACGATACCAAGGCAGCGTCCGAGTAGAGCTGGATGGCGAGCACGAAGACGTTTGTGAAGAGCGTCTGGTGCAGCCGTCGAACGTCCTCCTGCTCGTTGAGAAATAAGTCTCCGTTCAGAGTCTCGGAGCGAACCGCCTCTCCGTTCTCATGCCACCGCCGCTCCCCGTGTAGCACCACCCTAATCCCCGACAACATGGCTTCGACGGCAACCTTCCACAGGTCGCGCGAGTAAAAGACGAACACGGTGCCACCCAGGAGGATGTCCGTTTTTCGCCACCCCAGCTCGGCCATGCACCGGTCCTGCTCCCCCCTCAACGCCCTCACAAAGCTTGATGCCGTCGGGAACGCCGCCGTCATTGGCCCGACGCGGCCAGAGTTCCCCGCCGTCGCCTTCTCCGCCGCTACTGTTGTTGCCCAGTACTCACGTCGGCCCTTGTTGGAGAGCCCTGTACCGCCAGTCGACAAGGCAAACAGGCGAAAGCCTTTGAGCACGGGCGTGTTGAACTTCGATGGCTTAGTCTTGGAGCGATCGGCCAGGTGCACCGTGCGCTCTAAATCGCCTTTGGCTCGGTAGTAGTCATGGATGCGCGTCGCTAGGGTGTGGCGGACCGGCTTCGGCGACTGTACAATGACGGAGGGGGGAGGCGCAGTCTCTCGACGGCTACCCAAGAGCAGCAAATGCTCTTCTGGGGCACCAGAGACGCGGCGGTGGTAGTAGGCAGGAGGCGCGTCGGGGAGGATCACTACCGGCTTGTCCGCCTGGCCGTCACCACCATTGGTGTTAGCGCAACCGATCAGGCCAGTACCGGACCGGTGCGGGGCCCCCAACCACCACGACCCGGGAATCATTGCGGCGGCGCGCCGCAGATCATAGACGGGCAGGAATCCACTGGGCAGGGCCCGCGAGTTAAGCAATTCAAGAACAGGCGGCGGCAGAGGAGTTGGCGGCACACAGGAAGGTGAAGACGGTGGTGGTGTTGATGAATCGGCGTCTAGGAGAAAGGCCATGCCCCGGTGGCAAGCCTGGTGGTGATTCTTGAGGTTGGCCCGCAAGGGAAACGAACGTCGACAATGTTGACAATTGTAACGAAGTGGTGAGGCGACGGGTGTGCCGCGGCGGCGCTGCTTGTAACCCATTGCTGCAACTTCGTCGAGACCCGAACGTCAAGTGGGGTGTGCCGCGCCTACCGGCCGCGTGCCGAGGTGCAGCCGCCCTCATTCGAGGGAGTGGATCGGGGCGTCACGGCAGTAGAAGGCCGCCGCGTGGCGGCGCCGCGCTCTGCACTGCAAAGCAGAAAAACCGCGGACGTCGATGCAAATGGCGGCGGCTACCCGAAGCAGTGGCTGCCCGAGGCGGCGGCTGCCCGAGGCGGCGGCTGCCCGAGGCGGTGGTTGCCCGAGGCGGCGGCCCTTGTCGAGGAAGCGACCCTACGCAACGGTCGTGAAGGTGGCGGCCGACTGTGACGGTTACGGACGGGTCAGACGAAGGGAGCTGGGTCCAGTCGTCCGCTTTCGGCCACGGCGCGGATTGGAGCCGTTCGTCCCTATTCGGGGGCAGTAGTTTAAGCGGCAGTTTAAGTTGGAGTATCGATCACATACGTGCGATAGCGAATGAGCAGCTCTAATGCGGATCCATCAAGCCTGCCTATGCGTGGTCGATTTGTACCAACCGTGTTCCGTTGCAGTAGCATGAGGGAGCTCCACCTGTCTCCCCCAGTGCTCAAGTGGAGTGCTTTATGGCATCCATCTCGGAGAGCACCAGCTGCAATCAGATCACTCACCTCAATATTGTACATCACTTGCACGGATTGCACCCCCGTCACCATTATCCCCACCCGCGCCAGAAATCCTACACCCCCTCCCAGACGTCCTGATCCTCCTCGCTCATCCGCTGGATCTCCAAGTCGAGCGACACCCGCTCGCTCGACGAAGGAAGGAACAGACGCCACGCTCCGGGACCAAAGGGGAGACCCACTGCACCGTAGTCAGGCGGGCAACGAGTACACCAGGGGAAGACGGGGTTGGAAACCATAGACCGCACCGTGTGCGCAAAGCCCACACGACAGGCCAGGCTGAAGTTGTGCGACGAGGGAACAAAGGCACGCAGCACCCTGGACGCGACAACGACCAAGCACAGCCGCTGCTTGAAGCAATGCTTGCGTTTCTCCACCCGCTCATGGGGAGCGCCATCCGCACTCACCATGTGCGACCGGTTGAAGGCGTAGAAATCGCTGCCCTGGGCGTTGTTGACGCTCGGAAGAGGGGCCTTGACGCTGAGCATGCGCGCAGTAACGCCTTGCATCTGTCTATTTAAGACGTTGAAGAGGACGTGCTTGTAGAGAGCAGCGCAGCCGTCACGCTTTCCCGTCACGCGGGCGTGCTGCAGCATGGACATAAGCACCACCCGCCTCTTTGCCCCATTGGCGTGCTCCAAATGCGGCCAATCACGGAAGACGTTGGGCGTGACGTCGGCCGTGCGCACATGCTCCATGACACGGAGGGCGGCGCAGTGCTGCCAGGCGCTCACGCTACGTGCCACATAGGGGTTGGCAGTTCGGATGCCATCGCCGACCAGCATGGTGCCGACGTCCGCCCGCGTTTTAGGGTCCGCCGCCATGCTGGTAATGGTCTCGTCCAGCCCTTCCGCTATGAGCAAATGAAGTGTCGCTGCAGGCACCGCCGAGAGCATGGCCGCCCGAACGGACGAGGCCCGCATCGTCTCATACTCCATGTCACAGATGACAGAAGAGCCGACGTGGAGAAGGAGCGAGTAAACGAGACCGGGGGGCACTATGCATAGAGCTACAGAAAAGAAACACGCACCCCACATAGCATATCGGAGCAGCCAGTCTCATTATGTGTCAGAATGATTCTGGAAACACAAAGGCAGCCTCTCTGTCACCACTCCTGGTTGGTAACAAGGCTGTCGAATGGAACCAAGATAGACCCAACCACTCAAATAGAAAAAAGGCCCGCACTCAAAACACGAGCGTGAGAGAGTCATCGAGCGTACCGCGTGATCGTGCAGGTAGCCACAACGTGGGAATCCGGGTGGACCGGAGAGGAAAGCAGGAGCAGGGGGCAAAGGCGTGGGGGCCATGGAAAGAGGCGGCGGGCCTGCGACAGACTCCCTGTGAGGCTGCGTGAGGGACCTTCATAAGCGGCAAGGAAACCGAGCTCCCGCGTGGGTGACGCACAAGCAGCAGCGGTAGACCCTGCACAGGCGCCAGCGTGCGTCGTAGCCGTCAAATTAGGAGGGCAAGCATCGCGCCCAGTCGATGCCCAAGGCTCGAGGTGGCTCCGCTCTGGCGCTTGGTAGGAGGGAGGGGAGGAACCTCGGCAAAACCAGCCCGTGCGTGCTGAAGGAGCACACCACGGCAGGCTTCACCAGTGGTCCAAAAAAGCACCTGCCCCAAGCATTGCGGAATGGGAGGGAATGCCCAGAGGCCGTTCTCATTGAAGCCGTAGCCGTGCGTTGCCAAAGCCAACCGTGCCCCAAGCGGCTGCAGGGCTAAAGTCCAGACGGCAAGCAGTTGTCGCGCGGCGGACACGCAACCAAGGGGGTTCGGCAGACGCCCGACGAACGACATACGGTCGACGAGAAGTGGGCGACGCACGGCGACACGCACAGCTGACGAGGAGCCCCAGCGACGCAGGGCCGACGCGCGAACACCAACTCTGAGCCTTGAAGACTCTCTCACTCGACTGGTACTTACACGACTTCAGATGCCATTAAGAGTTTATTTGCAACCATTGTATCCTCGAATTTAGACAAGCATAGCTGCGGGAAGCAGGGGCACAACGACTTCGCCTCGGCCGACCGTCACGACGCTGCAAGGCGCGGACACTGGCAACTCTCTCTTTGCACTGCCCCCTGTCGACTGTTTCGACTAATCCGGACCGTTTTCGTCACACTTTGCGTCCTGCAGCCGCCGCCGTCCGCGACTACCACCTCGGACCGACGGGCACGTGCTGCCGGTTGTGGCCGTGTCGTTGGCGGCGGTGAGTGGCCATCGCGTCGAGTGTCGGCGGCAGCGGCGACCTCGTCATATTCCCCAGCCACGGGGCATCGCGCACTTCAGCATAGTGCTCAGCGGCTGGTACGTGTCCAGCAATGGGAACGTTCTAGCTTGTGTTCTCTCTTATCGTCTTGTCTTCTGCCGTGAACTTTATTGCCACAACCTTGTCCTTTTCTTACACTGTTCTTGTTATACCTGCCCATCGCTCAAGTCCAGCACTATCTGCTTGCGCATCAGCGGAATGTGCTCATGCCCGAACTCCAACACCGCCTGGCGCTCCATGTGTTCTGCTGTTTGTAGCACAAACACACCACAACTGCCGCTGTCCGCCTGACGTGGAATGGGCACCCCCGCCACGGCGTTCACTTCAGTCGCCCAGTCACCCAGCTGCCACTTGATCTCGGCGTTGACACCGTAGCACGAGGCGACCTCCGCCCCAAGCCACCGCCGCAGGGTTGGGAGCACACCGGCCGCGTCCGTCCCATGCATGGAGTCCAAGTACAAAAAGGTGCGGGACCGGAAGTTAATGACAGCAAGAACCCAATGAACCGAGTCGACGTTGACGGGAAAGAGCAGCATGTCCAGCGCCGCCACATCAACGCCAGACTTGACCGGCCATCGGCGGACGCCCTCAAAGTCGAACCCATCAGGGCCTTGTGTCAGTCGTGAGAAGAAGAATGTGTTCCACACGTGCACGCGGAGGGGGGGGCGGGAGACAAAGGCAACGAGCGGAGCCGTCGTGCTCTCGAACTTGCCGTGGCCTTCGAGTAACGAGTCGACTGGTGGACGGCCCTTCTGTGCCATCGCCGCCGTGTTCTCCAAGCCGGAATGCTCGACCGTCGTCGCCGATGCTGCCCCCAGCTGGGTAGGCAGGCGACGCTGTCGATTGCGGTGGTTGATGCATGCCACGTACGCATTCATAACCTCATCGGTCAACCAGCGTCTCCCGCGCAGCCGCCGCAGGTCCTTGAGGCGCAGGGTGATGCGCGCTGACGCAACGAAGATCTCAATCGGCGGGCGCGCCGCAGTGACCGCGAGCGCCTCCCCGCGCACTCGGCCCGTCGTCAGGTACTCGACCAGCTGGCGCTGTGCCGTGGTCATCGCTCGGCCGCGCCACGTCCAAGACGGCGAAGACGAGGACATGTTGGAGCAACGACCAGGTCCTTGCGCCTCATCGCCACGAACGACAATGTCCTTGTCCTCTTCGGCGTCGAAGACTGTCGCGGCGTCGTGATTGATGGCACTCTCCAACTCTTCGTCAGAGGACGTTGCGCTGTACAAGGTGATGACATCTTGCTTGTTCGGCAGTGGCGCAGGGGGCGCGAAGCCGGGGACGAGGAACACCCCGCAGACTTGGCAATCGTCGTCGACAACACCGGTTCCAGCATCAGATATGGCAGGAGCAACACGTGATCGAGCACCAGCCGTACCGCCTTCCCGAGAAACGCGTCCGGAATCGACAACAACATCAAGAGGACAATGAGCGGTAGATGTCAATGAGCGTGACGAGGAAGCACGGCCCTTGTGCCCGGCGATGGAAGCTCGCCCTCGCCTCTGAGGCGTCCCAAACTCCTCATCGTCAGAAGATGACACCACAATGGTACGTCGGACGCTCTTCGTGCTGCGCGACGCTCGCTTCTTCCCCCGCGTCGAGCGCAACGTCCCACCAACTTCATCCTCGCCAGAAGAGAAAGAACATATTTGCCTGTTCCTCATCCTCTCGTCCGTGCCAGCGGTGGTTTGAGACACAACCACTGCGCTCGTCACGGCTCCCTCCGCTGCTCCCCCGTCGCGACTCCCTTCGACTCCACTCAAAGGCGAAGTCCCCCCAAAAAAGCATGAGACACAGCCGCACGTCGGCGAGCCAGAAAGCCAGAATCGAGTGCCGCTTACCAAAGACGCTTGCGCCGCTGGTGGAGCAGCGGCCACCGTCCGAGCTTGCGGCGTAGGGTCCTTGGTACAGTACCACAGTGCAGGCGGAGGCAGCCGCAGAATGACCAATCGGCCGGGTTGCACAGCGAAGACTGCCCGCGAAGAGCCTCAATGTAATGCACTAGGTAGGCTTGGCACGAACATTTAGTGACGTTGGCCAGTCGGTGCAGTCTGCAAGTCCAGATGCCTCAATCGAAATTATTTCAGGAGCCTGAAGCCCCGCAGCTGCACTCAGCCACGCCACACGCCCAGTCCAGCCACTGGCCCGCCCGACGTCGCCCAGAAGAAGCGTCGCCCGAAGAGGACAAGGGCGTGCGTCCCACTTGTACCTGCAAGCAAGTGCGTACAGAGGGCGGGCTTGCCCCCCACCTCTCCCCGAGTCTGTACGCACCGCACTGCCGCAGCCGTGCTTGGGGTGCCATTACGGTCTCCGTAGGCCCCCCCAAGGACTGCGGCAGCGGACGACCGGGGAGGGCGGGAGCGGTCGCTGGAGCCACGCTTGTTGCGCGCCTTTTCTGGCCCTGCGACGCACCGAGGGGCCGAGCAGAATGCGGCGCCGTCCGCGGTGGAACGAGGTCCCGCAACGGGCTGGGTGGGGGGGGAGGGCGGAGGGCAGAGGGAAGCGCCCGCGGCAGCCTCTGAGGGGAGGGGGGGGGGGAAGCACGACACCGAAAGTGTGCGCCACCCCGACGCGTGCACTGTCTCCGAGCAGACCCGCTGCCGCGCGACTCCGCCGAACGTCCTGCCAGCGAGCACAGCGGCGGTGGGCGCCGGCCTACGACCGTAGAGCCCACCACCAAGCACTAAAGCGCACAAATGGGGACGGGGTGGCGTGGCGCAAAGCAGGGCGCCTCGGAGACAGACGGCCGTCCGTTTACGGCCGTAGGGCCGACCACACAAGCAACGGAATGCAGAAAAGGAGAGGGGAGAGAGGGGGGGGAAGGCGTAAAGCAAAGGCGCGCGCCACCCAGACGCGTATGCTGTCCCCGAGCAAACCCGGTGCCGCGTGACCCCGCCGACCGTCCTGCCAGCGAGCGCCGCGGCGGTGGGCGCCGGCCTACGACCGTAAGGCCCACTACCAAGCACGTAAACACAGAGAAGAAGAGGAATCGGCGCGGGGGAAGGCCAAACGCCGCCGAGGGGCACAGCTGCCGCTCGGGGCGCCCGACCACGGCGGGGGGGGGGTACGCATACGCCCGTAGGGGCGAACAGGAGAGCAATAGCGGGCAGACGGGGCGGGGAAGGGGCGGGGCAATGGGACGTCAACGCAGTGACGGGGGCATCACAGGTTGGCCGGGGCGGCAGACGGCCGGCGGGGCGCGCAACGACAGCGAGCGTCGCGATGCCAGGGCGACGACGGACGTGGCGGGACGGTACGACCACGCAATGGAACGTCTGGCGCGTCCTGCCCCGATCTGGGGCCACCGCCAGTATCGGTTGGTTCTCAAAACGAGGTTGCCACATTCAGTACGAATGCCTCATTCTACGTCAATAATCCCGATCTCGTGTGGTCGGCCAATTTCACCAGCCCCCCTCCCAGAGGGCCCAGGGGCGCCGTTGTCTAGCCCCCCTCCAAGGCATCATCAGAGCCTGTCTAGGCTCCAGCCTTGACAGGCGATTGATTGGTGGCAGAGGCCTAGACAATTCTGCAAGGCCCCTGCTTTCTCTATATACAAGCCTACTGTGCAGACGGCCGCGTGCGGCCGAAATCGGCACGTGCAGTTTGCGTCTCGCCTCTGCCAGCGACGCTGTTAAAGCTCGTCGCGCTCTGGGCGGGCGCGATTTCCGGGCAACATCGTCAGCCTCCTATCCGGCGCCGTGGGTCGTGCGCACCGTCGAGTTGGTGTCGACCCTCGCCCCCGGTCGACATCGCTCCGTCGACATCGAAGCGGTATTGAAACGCCCCCGCACCCCTCTCTGCTTTCTTCGTATCCCCTTTTCACGATCATGGTGCGTCTCACCGCCGTCCTTGTCGGCACATTTGCGGCCTCCCTTGCCGCGGCCGTCTCGGCGGCCATGGCCCCCACGACCGTCCGCACCTTCTACAACAGCCACGACGGCGGCTCGCTTGTACTCTTTAAGGAGCACGCAGCGCCAGTGGGGGCGCCCGTGCATGGCCCCGGCCGCTCATTTGTGGTGCAGGCACACAACCCCGCGCCTGCGACGACGGCCGCCGTGATGTTTGGCGTGGTGGATGAAACGGACGCCAGCGAGGTGCTGGCGGTTGCGCTGACGCCTACCCCGGCGGCGGCGCCGACCGAGGCGACGGCCGAGGCGACGGGCGAAGCCACGTCCATTGTCAAGGTTGCGCCGACGGCAGTGGGGACTGCACCGGTGGTTGTGGTTGTGGACGAGGCGGAGGAGACGATGGAACCGACGCCGGCGTGTGTACCCAAACAGGTGGGCGATGTCTTTTGCCCGTGTGTCAACGATGTGCTCACATGCCCGCCGACGCCGTCGCCGACGCCCGAGGTGGAGGTGATGGCCGAGACCGCCACCCCGGCGCCGACGCCGGCGTGTGTGCCAAAAGAGGTGGGCGGTGTCTTTTGTCCGTGCCTCAACGGTGTGCTCACCTGCCCACGGACGCCGACGCCGACGCCGACGCCGACGCCAGAGGTGGTGGAGGTGGTTGAGGAGACGGTCGCTCCGACGCTCAAGCCGACCCCGATGCCGACGCCAGTGGTGGTGGAGGTGGTGGAGGAGACGACCGCCCCGGCACCGATGATGACGGTGACCGTCGATCCCGTCACGATCGACGTTGCGGACGGCAGTGGCAGGGAGAAGAAAGACAATGGCGACATGGAGGTGGATTTGACCACGGCACCGGCTCCGTCCCCGTCGGTCGCGCCGGCCATGGCGTCGGCGACGCCGACAGCGACGACCACGGTGACAGACGCGGCCGAGGTCGAAATGATGACGTGCGGCGAGAGTTGCGCCGACCAGGAGCGGAAGGACCTGGTGGCCTGCATTGACGTTGCAACCTCCAATGCGTGCGCGGACAGCATCGAGTACACCGCATCTGACCAGGAGGCAGACGGCTCAGACGTCTCAGACGACTCGGACGCGGCCGATGCGGTGATGGTAGGGTCTGCTTCCGCGATTGTGGCGGGCATGAAGATCGGCGAGGAGCCGATGGGCGCCTTCGTGGGCATGGGCGCGGCCACCTCGATCGTGACCAGCTGCACGTCGGTGACGCGCATGCCCCACGCCATGTGCCAGACCAAGACGATGATGAAAATGTGCACAGCGGTCATGTGCATGAAGCCGTCCGTGTTGACGCCCGCCATTTCCAGCGAGGAGCTGATCATGCAGGTGGAGGCAGCAATTGCCGGCGGCCCCATGCCGGGCATGTCGGTTTACACGGTGTAAGGTGCGGCGGCGGTGTGACTGAGGGGGGGGTGCCGCTCCGGAGTCTGCTTTCTGTGCTTCTTCTTTTTCGAGACTGTACTGTCCCTGACGCAATTCTGGATCAGCGACGCAAAGCTGGATCACCGGAATCGTCGATTCCAGCTCATTTGCCCGTCTTTTTACTGCTTTTTCTCTCTACTCCGGCGCTGCTACAAAAATACAACAGCTCAGGGG
>ENA-ORXR01003585-ORXR01003585.1-marine-metagenome-genome-assembly--contig:-NODE-3585-length-13743-cov-10.604566_pt1 | contig 13743 bp, 9 predicted proteins | sample MGYA00237866_ERZ511479 | MGnify/ENA metagenome assembly ERZ511479 | reverse complement strand
GGGGGGGGGGGTGGAAACGCTGCCATGGCCGCGCAGTTGCCGGCGGGGGGCGGCCGCGGCCGCAGACGCAGCCGCGCGCAGGGAGCCGCGGGTGACGGCGGCCGCCGCCGACGGGCAGCCCGCGGCCGCCGGCGAGAGCGGAGCGGCGGCAAAGGCGGCGACGCCGCCAGCCGGCAGACAGACAGGCGCCATGGCCAAGGAAGCGCCGACTCAGGGAAATCCAATGACGGGCGGTTCGGGCACAGTGACGGCGGCGGTGGCCTCGGGAGGCGGCCTGAACAGAACCGTCGGGGGCAGTCGTCGGAGGGCGCGACGGCTCGGCGGCTCGGCCAAGACCAGCTTCAACGGAGCATCGGAGCTGCTCGTCTCCAGCACACGCAGTCTCCGTCGGCGGTTTCGACCTGAGCTGGGGGGGGTTTTGGCTGCATGGCCTTGCAGCCTCCAATTACGAGATGATCCAGGGTCCATAATGACCACGCGAAACAGACCCCCGCTTTCGGGAATAGGGAACACAGTGCTGAAAGACAGATGGCATGATATTCAGCAGCTCTGATTCCTCGTCCAGAACAGCCAATCATCAAACGTATTGCATTGGTCCATGCAATTCTGGGAAAAATTGTGTTCATGTGAAGTATAGCACACAACTATTCTGGAGCACTGCCCGTTTGATCTCCGCGACGACGCGACCGACGCGTCGCCACCGTCCGTCGCCTTTCCACCCGCCTACGCCGACGAGCGTCCCCGTCTGGGCCGCCGTCGCACCCCGCTGACGGCTCAAGAGACGGCGCCCGCTAACACTGCCTCCCTCGACTCTTTGCTTTCCTTTTCCGTTTCCGGCTCGGCTGCGCCCACGTCGACCGAAGCTGCCTTTCGCGGCGGCCCCGAGCCGACGACCCGACCGGCCCCCCCGCCGCCGCCATGGCCCCGGTGGCGGCAGCGTTTGCGCCGCTCGTGCCCCATGGCGCTCCAACGCAGAGCTCCTTTCTCGGCGCCTCCCTGCGGCTTTCCGCGGTCAGCCCCCGCGGGGCGGCCGCCGCGGCCGCCGGCGGGTCCCCGCTGACGCCCGCCGGCCGCCCCCTGCGGCGGCGGGCGCCCGCCCGCGCCCCCGCCGTGGCCATGGTCACGTCTGCAGAGCGGCGGAGCGCTGACGCTGCCTCTGCCGCCGCCTCTGCCGCTGCTGCCGCCGCCCGCGTTGCTGCCGCGGACGAGGAGGTGGCGGCGGCGGAATCGGCCGCCGCCGCCGCCGCCGCCGCCGCCGCCTCCCGCTCGTCGGTGGCGGAGCAGGACGCGTCGCGGGCGTACCCCCTCGCTGGCATTGTCGGGCAGGATGCGGTCAAGCTCGCCCTCCTCTTGTGCGCGGTCAACCCCCGCATTGGCGGGGTGTGCCTGTCGGGCCGCCGCGGGACGGCCAAGAGCATCATGGCGCGGGCGTTGCACGCGTTGCTGCCCCCTATTGAGGTTGTTGCCGGCTCCCCGTACAACATTGAGCCCCCACCGCTGGCGCCCGGTGCGGAGGAGGGGTCGGACGGCGTCGAGCGGGAGGTGATTCCAACACCCTTTGTGCAGGTGCCCCTCAACGTGACGGAGGACCGGCTCATTGGGTCGGTCGACGTGGAAGCGTCTGTTAAGGAGGGTGCAACCGTCTTCCAGCCGGGGCTGCTCGCCCGCGCCCACCGGGGGGTGCTGTACATTGACGAAATCAATTTGCTGGATGACGGCCTCGCCAACGTGCTCCTCGAGGTTATCTCGGGGGGGGTCGTCCGCGTCGAGCGGGAGGGCATCTCCTTCACCCACCCCTGCGTACCGTTGGTCATTGCCACGTACAACCCCGAGGAGGGGGACATGCGGCTGCACCTCCTCGACCGGATGGCCGTCAACCTGTCCGTCGACGCGGCGCCGCTGTCGATGGAGCAGCGGCTCGAGGCGGTCGGCGCGGCAACGTCCTACTCGGACGACCCGGAAACGTTTGTGTCGTCGGTGGCCGACGCAACGTCTGAAATGTCGACCAACATTGTGCTCGCGCGCGAGTACCTGACGGACGTCCGTCTGACGCAAGAACAGGTCAAGTACCTCGCCACCGAGGCGGTGCGGGCGCAGGTGCAGGGGCACCGCGCGGAGCTGTTTGCGGCGGAGCTGGCCCGCGCGTCGGCGGCGTTGGAAGCGCGCGACGCGGTGTCCGCGGCGGACTTGAAGCTCGCCGTCCAGCTGGCCATCCTCCCCCGCTCCATGGTGCGGCCGAATGACCCCGACCAGCCGGACCAGCAACAACCCCCGCCGCCGCCGCCGCCACAACAGCAGCAGGACGACGATGAGGACGAGGAGGAAGAGGACCCGGAAGACGAGGAGGAGGACGATGCGGAGGAGGATGAGCCTGAGGAACCAGAAGAGGCCCCGCAGATCCCGGAAGAGTTTATGTTTGACCCGGAGGGTGTCATCATGGACCCGGACCTCCTCGCGTTTAGCAAGTCCCAGTCGGCAGGCGCTGCCGGCGGGCGGGGCCTGGTCTTCTCCCAAGACCGCGGGCGGTACATCAAGGCGATGCTCCCCCGCGGTGGCACCCAGCGGCTGGCCGTTGACGCCACCCTCCGGTCGGCGGCGCCGTACCAAAAGGGCCGTCGCGAGCGCGCACCGCCCGGTTCCACTCGTAAGGTGTTTGTCGAGCCAGGGGACATGCGGGTCAAGCGGCTCGCCCGCAAGGCTGGTGCCCTCATCATCTTTCTCGTCGACGCGTCGGGGAGCATGGCCCTCAACCGGATGAACGCGGCCAAGGGCGCCGCCATCCGCCTGCTTACCGAGGCGTACCAGACGCGGGACAAGATTTGCCTCATTCCCTTCCAGGGCGACAAGGCGGACGTGCTGCTGCCGCCCACCAAAAGTATCGCCATGGCCAAGCGGCGGCTCGAGACGATGCCTTGTGGCGGCGGCTCGCCGCTCGCCCACGGCCTTTCCCTGGCGGTGCGGACGGGCCTAAACGCGGTCAAGTCTGGGGACGTTGGCAAGGTTATGGTCGTCTGCATCACAGACGGGCGGGCCAACGTGGAGTTGGCCAAGGCCGACGGCGGCGGCGGCGGCATGATCATTGAAGGGGACGAAGCGGACAAGATGAGCAAGCAAGACCTCAAGGATGAGGTCATTGCGCTCGCCAAGCAGATGCGCGCCATCCAGGGCTTTGAGCTACTGTGTGTCGACACGGAGAATAAGTTTGTGTCGACGGGCTTTGCCAAGGAGGTGGCCGCTGCCGCGGGCGGCACGTACCACTACCTGCCAAAGGCGACCGAGGCGGCGGTGGCAGACGTGGCTGGGGGGGCGATTGCGGCCATGAGAGCAATGTAGGGGGACGTTTTGGCGGCGCGCGCCAGACTGACCAGTGGGGGTCAGGGATGGTAGGGGATGGTCCCTCGCCAGGCGGTCAGGCGGGGGTGTGATGGCTAGGGCGCTGCGGCACATGAGCGGGCTTGGCTGTGCGCGTCGTTGCGCGGCCATGAGGGGGGGCATGGTGACAGCCCCGTCCTCCCAGCCGCCTGTGCGCTCCGAATTCTCTCCAAGACCCACTCTCGCGGCAGGGAGCCGGTGCGGCACCGCCGCGGTAATGAGAACCCGCATGCAGCTGTTGTGTTGGGGAGTGGATGTAGAGGCGGTCTGGAAACACGACTGGCGGCGGGGAAAAACGCTTCCGTGACTACGTTCTTTTTTGGATTGGTTGCGTCGCGCATGTGTCTCTTCTTTCTCCTCCCCGCCCCGCACAACGCGCTACTCCTCTTCAAAGCCCCCCCCACCGACGCCGTCACCTGACCCTTTGGGCTTGCTCAGACCGGACACGATATCGTCAATGCGCAGGAGCATCGCCGCCGCCTCCACTGCCGTCTTCATCGTCTGTGTCTTGACGATCAGCGGCTCCCACACGCCGAGCGTGCGCATGTCGACAACCACCCCCGACCGGCCGTCAATGCCCCAAAACACAGCATCCTCCCCGCCCCCACCCGCGTGCTTGGCCCGCAGGGCGGTCAAGACGCGGATAACCTTGGCGCCGCAGTTCTCCGCGAGCGTCCGCGGCACCACCTCGAGGGCAGAGGCGACCGCCCGGTAGGGCGCCGCGGACACGTCCGTCAGCGTTTTGGATTTGGCAGTCAAATGGGCGGCGACGGCCATCTCAATGGCGCCCCCGCCCGGCACCATCTTGGGGTGGAGGAGGATATTCCGGGCAACGCAAAGAGCGTCTTGGAGGTTGCGCTCAACCTCATTGAGCACGTCCTTGCTACCGCCACGCAGCAGCACGGTGCACGCGCGGGGGTTGGCGCACCCGGTGATGAAGGTGAAGTAGTCATCGCCAATTTTGGTCACCTCAAAGAGGCCCGCGCCAGTACCAACGTCCGCATCGACAATCTCGGACGTCCGCGACACGATGGTCGCGCCGACCGCCCGCGCGACGCGGTTGTTGTCCGTCTTGCGCACCCGCCGGATGACCGACACGTTGGCTTTGGCGAGGAGGTGGAGCGCCAAGTCGGACACCCCCTTCTCCGTGATGAGGAGGTCGGGCTTGTGAGCGAGCAGGTCACCGACAATCCGCGTCACGTAGTCCTCCTCGGCGGCGAGGAGGGCGCGGAAGTCCGACTCCTTGGTCAGCTCCACGTTGGTAGCCGACTCGGCCTTGCGGTATTCGAGCGGGCAATCGACCAGGAGCACCCGCGGTTTTTCAATTCGCCGCCGCATATTGGCCGCCGTCACGTCCTTGGCGAGCATCACGCCGTCGAGGACACGCGAATCCTCCAATTCACCACCCGGCAGCTTTTCCACCTTGACGTACGTCTTGGTGTCAATGACAATGCGGCCGTCAACCTCGTCCCGCACGGTCTTGACTGCCGCCAGCGCGATGCGGACGAGCATGTCCGAGTGGCGGTGCATGTACTTGGTGCCGATGCACGACGCCACAATCGCCTCCATCTTCTCCGTATCGTCGGCGTTGAGGGCGACCGCAATCTTTTCCGCGTGCTGCACCGCCTCGTCGAGTGCCGCGAAGTAGGCGCGCACGACCACCGTCGGGTGCATGTTAGCCTTGAGGAAAGGCTCCGCCACGGAGAGCAACTCACCAGCCAGGACCGCCACGGTGGTCGTGCCGTCGCCAACCTCTTCGTCTTGCGTGCGGGACAGCTCGATGATGCTCTTCGCGGCAGGGTGGGACACGTCGACCTCGCGGAGAATGGCATTGCCATCATTAGTCAGCGTCAGACTGCCAGACGCGTCGAGGATCATTTTCAGCATGGCACGGGGGCCGAGCGTGGTCCGGATGATGTCCGAAACGGCTTTGCCGGCCGCAATGTTGGTGAGCTGGGCCCGCCGCCCAGACTCCCGCTTTGCATTGGTGTCTGTGACGGCAGAGCCATTGGCAGAACAATAAGCCCCAGAAAGACCAAACACAAGCATGGGCAGGCGGAGAAACCATGAAAGTCAGGAAATGCTCTCGGCTGTCTGCCGGATCCAACAAGCAACCTGCCACACCGGGTCCGGCACAATCACAGAAAAGAGCGAGAGAGACCCTGCCCTGGCAGACAAGCCAAACAATACATACTGAGTACAACAACCGGAGCCTGCATGATGGCGGTACAGGTGGGCCGGGGTGGCCACGAGCGAGGACTTGGTGGCGGTCAGAGCTGCTGCGAGGCGGGACGCCGACGGTGACGCGCGGCGCCACGACACGGCGTGGGCGTCCGAAAGTGACATCGCTGGTGGACTGTCGTGCGCTGATCCCTGTCGATAGATTTGTATTTATAAAAATTTCTCCACCTTGTCGCTTCGTAGTTGAAAGAAGTACAGTGGCGAAGGAGTACCAGTTCAGAGCAGAAAAATCCACTTTCTCTGTTCCTTGCGCACGACTGGACCAGCACAAGAAGCGAAACGAGCCTCAGGGAAAAAGAGCCATAGCTCAATCAAGTGCCAGGCCCCCGACACCACTCTTCTCAGCAAGAAAAGGAAAGGTGCGCACATTGCGAACACACACATAGAAAAAAAAGAAAGAACAAAGCCGATATCGCCGAACCCGACGCCAGGCGAAGACAAAATGGCTGTCCACCAAGTCCTGCACCCGCTCCGCGCCGTTTCTCCCTCTGCGCCACCCGCGCAGGCACCGCCACGCTGCCGGGAAACAGCGCAGGGGACACCCACACACGGCGCAGCGCCGTCACCTCTAGACGATTGCGTCCGACACGACCGTCTCGTCGCCACCACCGCGGCTAAGGCGCAGGTGGCGCACCTCCCCGCCACGTTCCTCCACGCGGAGCAGCCCCGCCACTGACCCCGTCGTCTCGCCGCCCGGCGTCGCACCTGCGGCGGGCATGCCACCCTCCACCCAGCAGGTCGTCGGCAGCGCCTCCCCGGCCGTGTGGGGGTAGAGCAGGACGATAAAGTGGGTTTCCTTGGACGGGTCGCCGCGGCTGCCACCGCCGTTGCCGCCGGCACCCGTTCCGTGACGTGCAGCGCCGTTGCCGCCGCTACTGCCATCGCCATTGGCAGCGCCATTGGCGTTACTATGGGCAGCCACCTCACTACTCCCGCCGATGGTCGCATCCGCCCGCGGCGCGAGTCTGCGCGACACTACCAGCCTTTTGGCCGGGTGCGGCCCCCCCCCACCGAGGTTGCTCGCGTACGAGTCGAGGCGGGCATCGAGCCCCGCCATTGGAGCGGCAGCAAGCGCCGCCGCCCCCACGGGCGTTGACAGGAAGCGAACGAGCAGGCGGCGCGTGCCCTCCCCCTCCTCCCCGAGCAGCACGTCCCCCCCCACCGGGACGCCCAGCAGCTTAACGTCTGGGGCGAGCGCCAGCCGCCAGCTCACCACATGGCCGGTGCCGTCGTCGGGCGGCGCCGCGGCGCCGCCAACCGCCACCGCATCAACGAGAAGGGCGTAGGCGCGGGACGCCAGCGGCGCGCCGCCGGCGGGCCGCACCAGCGCCGCCGTGCGGGTGACGCGTGCGAGGCGGTTGCGCGCAAAGACGGTGTCCATGTCGAGGCCGGCCGACCGGCCCGCGGCGAGCCCATCCGATGTGATGCCGTCGACGGGTGCCCAACCGCCACCGATGCGGCGGCGCCACTGGTAGAGGCCCTCGAAAGCCACATCCGGGTGCCCAAAGAGAGAGATCGGTAGCCACGATGGCGGCGTGACGCCTGTTGGCAAGAAATCCACGGGCGCCGACACGTCCGGCTCCCAGCCAACACCCGGAGACGCCGCGCCCGCCCACTGCGTCCATGTCCAGTTGTGTGCGTACGTCAAATCCACGGCGCCATACGTCAGCGTCGGCGTATCGCCCGCCGATACCCACCGCCCCGGCGGGGCCTTGGCGACCTGCCCGACGCCGTCCAGCGCCATCCCTGAAAAGTCAGCGTGGTCATGGAAATGGCGCCACTCATTGTGGATGACCCACGAGCGGCCGGCAGCCGAGAAGGTAATCGCTCCTCGGTCAGGCGTGTCGTGGCCAATGAGATACGCCTCGGGGCGGGCGTCGAGGATGAGCAGCGTCGGCGATGGCACCGCCCACGAGCAGCGGGTGACGAGCTTTCCCCGCTGCGGGTCGTACCACGTGAGCGGGAGTGTCACGCCCGCCGGCAGCGGCGGCAGCACGCCGACCGACGAGGGCGGCGCCGACACCGTCGCGCGCGCGTCGACAACCGCGCCATCCACAAACACTGAGCCGCCGAGCAGTGCCACCTCCGTCCGCACCTGCCACTTGGCGTCGAGGCGTGGGTATGCCACCGTCGCCCCAGCGGGCGCCTTGCCCCTCGCCTTGGGGTCGACCGGCGCCGCCCCCGACAGCACCCCATACAGCCAGTCGATCAGGGGCTCTTGGGGCATTGCCCACTTGGCAACAACAATCGACGTCAGGTATTGCCACGCGTTACCTGAGCTCCCACCCAGAAGCTTGACGTCCCCCCCGGGGCGTGCTTCCAACAGGTGCGGCAGCACCGACTTCCACAGCGCTTGGTATTTCGGGTGGCGGAACAGGTTGGCGCCACGCCGCGCAAGAGCCAGCAACGCCAGGCTCCCCTCTCGGAACCCGAGGTTGAGCGCGTATGCATCCTCAATGGGGTGCCCGCTGTCGTGCAGCGCATACTCCACATAGTTCTCGGTCAGTTGCGAAAAGAGCGCGTCAACGGTCGGGTCGAGCGCGTCGTCCGTCGCGGTGGAGCCCTCCCCCTCGATCGCCGCGCAGTAGAGCGCCAGATGCCCGTGGTACAGGGCCCAGTTGGACTGAATTCTAGGCCCCGCGAAGCCCATCCCCCACGCACGGCGCCCGTGAGTGCCGGCCACCATGGCCGACCGTACCACTCGCGCCTGCTCGTCCGACAGGCGGTGGTAGAGCCAATCGTACAGAAGCGGGGTCGCCATGCCGCCGAGTGCCCACCCCCACCCGAGATCCCACTTGGTCGTCCGCCAAAGGCTCAGCGGCTTTTCTAGGGCGCCCCCGACTGGGGCGGCGGCAGCCAGAGCCGCCGCTCCCAGCGTCAGCCGCGCATACAGCACCAGCACCTCTACGAGGAGCTTGAGCGTCGCCTCGTCCCCAGCGGCCAGCGCCGCCAGCCCTGCCAGCGTCAGCGTGCTCGCCCGACGCTCGTCGGCGGTCCACCACGTGCGCACCGCCGCCGGCGGCGGGTGCTCCCGGTCGGCCGGGGGAATCGCGCCGAGCAGGCGCGCCGCGTACGTGCGAAACTCGGCGGTTGCCGACGCCAGGATGGGCGCCGACACCGACGTCCCAAACGGCGACTTGGTGATGGCGGCGAGGAAGGCCGGCACCTCAGACGCGATGCACAGGACGCGTGGGTGCACGCCGGGGGGGGGGGCGCGCGGGAACACCCGCACGCCAAGGTCGTCGACGGGCACAGAGGCGGCATACCAGGGGAGAGGCGGCGCGTCAGCGGCGGCGGAGGTGACAGCGGCGGGGCAGCCCTTGTACTCATGGCCGTGGCCGGAGTAGCGACCCGCAGGCGCTGCACCGTTGCGGCGGTCGGCCGCCGACGGCTTGGCCGCTGCCGCCTTGACCGCCGCGGCATGCGCGGCGGCGGCTGCCTCCATGCCTTGGACGGCGCCCATACCGGGGGGCAGGGCAGCAGTAGCGCAAAGAAGCGATGAAAACAAAGTGGGGACAGGGGCTCCAAGCGACACTGCCAACGCGACCTTGGCGGTGGTCCGTGGCTCGACCTCGTCGGGGAGCACCACGGACAGACGGGGGTGGCTGCCGGCCGCCGGCAGTTGGGGACAGTCGTATCAATGTGACCTCCCCGGGGATGTGCGTCGGGCGGCGGCCGCGGCCACACGCGGGCACAGCGGCGCGGCGGCACGAGCCACAGGCGGTGGCGCGAGCCGCGCCGCGTCGCGGCGGCACGAGTGCCGCGCGGCCGGCCTCGAGCCCATTGGTGCCTACGCCGCGCACCCGCGCTGCACCCCCCCCACAGGCTCGTCGGGCAACGGTCCGTCGCCCGCAGCGGCGGGCGTGCGCCGCACAGGTGCGGGGAGGCGCGGCAGCCGGCCACGCAGCCGGCCTGCACGGCGGCTGACAAGGAGAGGAACCGGCGCGGGCGCCCACGCAGCCGCCCAGCCCGTTTCTCCGAGGGAGACAGACCGACGTTCAGCATCAAACACACAGGGAGCCGCTGCCGACCGCCAGCGGAGGTGAGGCGGGGGCCCACCCGCGCCCCGCTAGCCAACGGGCCGGGTGGACGGCAGAGGAATCCCAGTGCGGGGGCGCTGGGCACCGGGATGAATACGGGAGGCGCTGAAGAGCCATGGCGGCCTCTGCCGTTAGTGGTTGTCGACAGAGAGACCCGCGTGACTAGAAAATTATGCGCAGCTTTTTGCCCCCACGCGCGGCCGAGAGGCGCGGGTGTGTCTGCTCGCGCTGACGACTCCTTCCTGGAGCAGGAGCGGAAGCGGGCGTGGGCGAGACAATTTACTGGAGATTCGTCCAGCTCAGCGGCTCTCACCCTAAATAATTTAATGACACCTGCTGTTCTTAAGCCTCTTACTGCTCCGTGTTTCTCTTGTTCTTCTCTGCTGCATCAGTCTTGGCGGTACTCCCTGTCCTTTACCACACCTGGGAGGCCACGTTCGCAGGCCAGTACAAACTCGTTTGGTAGAGAAAGGCCGCTATATCTTCATGGCTTGGTTCACTCTCTAGGGAGAGGCTGCTCGCATGCCGCGGGGAATAGTAGGCGCACCAAAAGAGCGACAAGGCGTGCGCTCCATACGTACACCCGTGGCGCGCTGGGATAGCCATAGGTGCGCAAGCCGCCACCGGGAGCAAAGGTGGCTGCTCACTACTACGTGCTCGGCGCGCGAAGTGACAATCCCTCTGCCGCAACACCATGGCCACGCCCTCCTCAGCATGCACAGCACAAAGCTACCTCGTGGGTGCGCCAAGAGCCAAGGTTCAGCAGCGCCAGCAAGGCGAGCTTGTGGGTGGGCTACATGATCTGACGAGTTCCAAACTGACCAATGAGGTGTCGTTAAAAACCTTCGTCACGATTGTCCGGGTTTGGTGATCCTCATCAGACCATCAAACGGTCCAGAAAACTGTGCATCGAATCGATGGGCTCGATGGGCGCTGTTGATTAGGGTTTTCCAAACGTAATTGGTTCATGCGTACCTCGCGCGTAATTTTCAAGCGAAACTCGCGTACGCTCTTTCTGAAGAGCTGCGGCTCCAGACTCGCCTCGCTCCCATTTGGTTTTGAGAATGATACGCTACCGGCCATTTTTCATGCGAGTCTTGACAGATACGCACTCGCAAAATATTCACAATCTCTCCGAGCGTATTACACGATGCGTGGGGGGGGGCATGGGTGCATCAGGCAGTTTTCAGCGTGCCACGCGACGTGGCACCCTGCCAGCCACGCCCACCGGCAGCCTGCCGCGGTCCCAGTCCGGGCTTTCCTCGCAGGATTTGGGCGAAGCTTCCAGCACGAGCACCACCCCCTCTCAGCCGGCCGTGCAGCCGGTAGACTCGCGGGGTCTCGAAGGAGAGTAAGCCCTGGGCGTTGCCACCGTGCGCCTCCTGGGGGCTGGACTGGGCGCTGGGTGGCCTAGACGGCGTCGACCGGGCCAGAGTAATCGTTTTCGATCATGACGCGTGCGACCTGTGGCACTACTGTTTGGTACGTTAATGTCAGATCATAGCGAGCAAAACCCCGGGGGCAGCCCTCATGGCGGCACATGGCAACAAGAGGCAGCACCTGAGCCGCCGTATATTTTGCATTGGAACGCGCTGCCGTACCATCTTCACACATACGACTCATCAGCACGCGTCCTCCTCGATAAAAACCCTTACTACCAGCATCTACAAACATGAGGAACAAACACAAACCCCTTGCAGGATCTCCAAATCACTCCTCATCAGCAGACGTGTTGATGTCGCCCTCAAGGTCTTGTTGCCTCCCCTCCATGGGCATCGCTGCTCGCACCTTGTTTGCTTGCTCGTTGGTCATGGCGGGCACGGCTTCGATGGGCGTGGGTAGCAGGTCGACGTTGTCGTGTATGAAGAAGTGCATCTCTAGGTGCTGGGGGAGCAGTCGGGTCCTGTTCTTGCGCATGACCGCACCGGCTGTCGAGAAGTCTCTCTCCGAGGCGGCCGACGACGCGACGGCCCCAAGAGAGCAGCACGCCACCAGGTACAGCACAGGAAACTTTTCCTTGTACCCGCGCCAGAAGTGTTGCGGTTGCTGCTTCTGGTTGATCTCCGCACGTTGAAGGAACTCCTGCAGCTCCGCACAAGCCGTAGAAGAGAGCGACTGCTTCTGCACAGCCGCGCTGTTGCTGCCGTCGATGAGTAGATCGATAACGCTGCTTCTCGCGCGTCGCCGGGATGACGGCGGGGCAGCCGCTCGTATTGCGGAGGCTGAAGGTATGGAGGACGGCGCTAACGACCTGCACAGTTCGCGTACGGAGGCCACGGCCGCGCCATAAGGATTGGGTTGGTTGACAAGCTCCGAAAGTTTGCGGAGTAGCGAGACGCCACCGGGAGACAGGATGCAAGACCGCAGTACTGCATGGTTCTTCAGCACGTTCCTAGTCGGGTCCTCGACGTTAAAAAACCGGGCGTGCAGCTGCTCGCGCAGCACCATGACCACTGCGGCGGCCTCGGCACATAGAGACTCCTTTCCTGTCTCTTCATCGACGTACAGCTCCTCGGCGGGAAACAGGTAGTTGTCAACTTCAAACGTGAGCCCCGTGGGGTTGGAATCGCAGTAGGCCCCTCCATAGCACGATCACCTACGGCGAGCGCGGGGGCAGTGTGGCACGGAACAGTCACCGTGGGGGAGTGTAAGGCGAGACGTAGGGAGCCCAGCAGGGACACAAGATCGATGAGCGCATCGTCGTCTCCCTCTGCCGCTGTTGTGACCTCAAAGGCCGAGCGCAAGACGCCTAGTATCTGACGGAGCCTATCCCAATCCGCCGAGGTCAGGCGGCGCCTCCGCTGGCTACTCCCCACTTGCGGCGACGCAAAGAACGCAGCGAGTCGGTCGTAGAGAGTGAGCATGCGGGAAATTGCGCGGTAGGTGGAGTCTCAGCAGGTCATCACGTCTGTGATGAGGTCCCGAGAGTCACCTTGCTGCGGCACGTCCAGGTCTTGGAAGATCGTGGCGCTACGCTCCGAATGGTTGAAATGCCCCGTCAACTTGCGCATCCGTGCCAGTAACGCCCTACTATGCGGGTTTCTGCTCCGGTCCCTTCGCGCAACTACCATGCCGTCCGCATCCTCCACGTCGCCATGTGGTCGGCTGGAGGTCCATTGCAGGCTGTACTGCGCCGCGTTGTGCATGGAGTGTGCGAAGCAGGGCAGCCAGGGTGCCTCCATGTCATAGACGCAGGCCTTCCGCACGTTGGACCCAGAGTCCGTAGTCGTTGAGCAAACGTCCGACATGGCCAGCGAAAAGTACGCGAGCCGGCCGCAAAGGAAGAGAACAATGTTTGCATGGTCGTGTTTTCCAACAAATAGAGAGACGCCGACGTGCAAAACCGTCCGCAGGGTCGACGTAGCGGACGACAACGGAGGCGTAGGACTTAGTTTTGTGTTTGTCGGTCCAAAGGTCGGTCACGACGTGAGTGAATGGTATCCCACGCATTCTCTTCTTAGCGGCCTGGAACTTTGTTCGGACGCAGTTGATGAGGTGCTTGTCAATCTCAAGGAGCATCTCGACGACGGTGTCATGAGAGGGCAGGACGTACTTGCTGATGGGCGCAAGGAACGCCCACACGTACTGATTGGCCGCCAGGGAATGCGGCGACAGAGTCATCACCTGCATGGTGACGAATCGTAGATTGTCAGCTCGCCGGTCCTTGTTGAAAAACCGGTCAATGGAGTTGTCGGGGTTGAGGCGCTTCGACCGGTTGCTGCCCGCAACGTTTTTGAGGAAGTGCACTACTGCTTGAGCGTGGGAGAGCTGCTTCTTCGTTGGCAAGTCCTTTGCCGCCGCCCACTAGAAGTTATTGATCCCATTACTGTTGTTCCCCATTCGCAGGAACGCAAGGAAGTCCTTTTCGGTCTCTTGCAGCCGGTGGCACAGGATGCAGAGGGCCACCAGGTTCCCGTCCTTATCGCCAGGGCTCTGGAACAGCTCGGCAAAGTTCCACATGCTTGACCGCCGGCCCTTAGTCGCAACGTCCTTTTTCAGCAGCGTTCATGTCGCACGCTCGTACATTACCTCGGTAGGGATCTCCCGCGAGGCACCACAGAGCCCCAAAATGCTATCCACCGACTCCAGG
>ENA-ORXR01003584-ORXR01003584.1-marine-metagenome-genome-assembly--contig:-NODE-3584-length-13748-cov-9.009143_pt1 | contig 13748 bp, 12 predicted proteins | sample MGYA00237866_ERZ511479 | MGnify/ENA metagenome assembly ERZ511479 | reverse complement strand
GGGGGGGTCAATTCGTACATCCTAGACAATTGGGATTGGCGATTTTTTGCCCTCGGGACTGATTTCTGCGGCTGGAGACATCATTGACGCCGACTGAAGCGAGTGATTGGGGCCACGAAGCCAGTGCGCGGCCGCGCGCGCTTCACCGATCTGGCCGTCGGCCCCACTCAGTCGCGGCCCACACCCGCGCCTGGGGGCCCGCACGACCATGCACGCGGCGCTGGCTTCCATGGGCCCGCCTGTGTGGCGCTGATGGGACGTGCCTTCGTCCCTACCCCGACGTGCTTCACCGTGGTGGCCTCCCCCTCGTTGAGCGCATCCCCCGCCGCCGAGGTTATCCTATTTGTGTGTACCTCCCCGGCGCCCCCCCCCCCGTTGTCCGCGCGCCGCACTTCGGTGAGGCCAATCACCGCCGCTGCGGTGCGGTGGTCGGAGTCGTTGTCGTCCGTGATGACGAGACAGGTAGGCGGCGGCAACTGGCCTGCTCCATCCGAGGCCCTCCCGGTGCCACCGACTTCAATCACGTCGTCCGCAAAGTCACGGAGCGCCCCGGTCTCAGCACCGTCCGTTGCCGGGGCGCGTGTCTCGTCGGTGTCGGGGGCAAACGCAACGGCCCCACTTTTCGCAGAGCGCGGGGGGCGGGCAGCCGTCGTGCGCGTGGAGGTCGGCGTGATGGCGGCCGCCGGCAAGTGCGTCGGGTCGTCCTTCGGCGACGAGAAAGCCCAGGTACCGCCACTCGTGCGCATGACGATGCCCGGGTCGATGGCGTCAACGATGCGGTAGCCGGCGTGCACCTTCTTGTTCTGGTGGTTTTTGGACAGGTGCTTGATGGAGGCCGCGAACTCGTCGACCCAGTGGCCGTACGTGCCGTTGCCGTTTCCGCCGCGGCGGCGGTTGCGGTGACCGAGTGCGACCTCAAATTCGTTTCGCACGAAGGAGGCAAACAGCGCGTGGTGGCCGACCACCATCTCGACGTGGTAGCGGCTGCCGGCCGCGCGGTTCTTGACGATGCGGGATCCACCGCCAATCTTGGTGAACACGTTTTTGGCCGCCGCCACCATCGCCTTCTCGCCCTTGTACGACGAGATGAAATAGTCGTTCTTGGAATACTTCTTGGCCTTGCGTGCCGGCATCGGGCTGTGCGGGAACCCGAGCACGTTGAAGTAGGGCTTGAGCACAAATTCGCGGATCTGCGCGATGGTGTGCGGGATGGTGCTCGTGATGACCGCAATCGGGCGCTTCTTTGTCGGCTGTCCGCCGTCGGCGGACGACGGGAAGAAGACGGGATTCATGAGGTAGCTGTGCGCCACGTCGGCAGGCACCGCAAGGGCCTTGACCACCTCCGCGCCGATGACGGCCGTAGTGGTGCCGGCGTCCATCAGGACGTCGCGGGACGAGATAGCGTTGGCGATGCGCTTCTTCACGGCAGCGCGGATGGGGCGCCGAAACTGGGAGGCCTTGTCCTCGTTCTCGGGGGCACGCGCCATGGCCGCGTCCTTGGCGGCTTGGTACTTGACATGAGGCTTGACGTCCTTGACGCGGCGGCCGTCGCTGCTGCCGCTGCCACTGCCGGTGGCCGTGCCGCCGGCGACGACACCACCGTTACCGCCGGCGCCGACGCCACCGTCGCCGCTGCCGCCGCTGCCGCAGGTGACCTCTTTGCAAGAGCTGCCCGCGTCGGCGCCGTGATTCACCGCCACTCGCAAGGCGCCTACCGCCAGGGCCGTACGCTCGTTGCCTTGACCTTGCGCGTCGACGCGCGCTTCGAGGCGTACGGTGTCGGCGCGCAGGTTCTCAATCTGCTCCACCGAGTCCTTGAGGGCAATCCATAGGGCCTTGTTTTGGGCGTGCACGGCTTTCTCCACCTGCCCGCCCACCAGCTTCCAGGCCGCCGCCGCCTCGGGCGACGGGGCGGCCGCAGCAGAGGCTTCCTTTTCGGAGCTGGTGGCCGCCGCCGCCGCCGCCGCCGTCTTCTTCTTCTTGGAGGGCGGCCCCGCGGACATGGCTGTCGGCGTCTTGGACGCAGTGCGCTTCCCGCGAGTGCCCCCCCTGACGGCTTGGCCACCGCGACGACGGGGGGGGAAGGCGGGAGGGAACGGGGCAGTGAGAGATGCCGGCGGCGGTGACGGAGGGGCCGAGATGGCCATTGCCGCCGCCTCCGCCGCCGCCACGTCCGCTGCCATCTCGGAAGGTGTCGGCGGCGCAGGCGACCAGGGTGCTTCGCCGTAGCCCCCCGGCGGTGCCGGTGACGGCGTCCACGGCGCCCCTGCCGCCGACGCCTCGGCGGGGTTCCACGACCGCGGGGGCAGAGGCGAGAGCTGCGGCGCCCCAGCCACTAAGGATGACGACGCCTGGCGTGTAGCAGGCGACTCTGCCGGTGGGGCGGCACGCACCGATGAGGGTGGCGTCCGTGTCATCGACTTGGGGCGCGGGAGCGAAGTCGACGGCAACGTCGGGACGCGGAACGGGGTGTTATCGAACGGCACGAGCCGACTCGGCCCAGAGGGAGCCCGCAGCAGCTGCTCAGCCACCCCGGCGTCGCCGGCCTGGCGGAGGCCGCTGGCCAGATTCCAAACCGTTTGTGACCCGTGCGCAACGACCCCCCCCGGCGGGGGCGCGGGCGGGCCGCAAAACGGCTCGCGCCCCGCGTTATCCACGCGGTCGGGGGCGGCCTCGCCCTCGGCTACGGAGGCAGCCCCGGGCACGTTGACCGGATCCAAGTAGGGTAGGAAGACGGCCGTGTGGCCGGACGACGACGCCGCCCCGGCCTGGTCGAGGGCCTGCGACCCGGGCAGGTTCTGGTGCAGCTGCAGCGGCTCCGCGGCGCTGGTGTGGGGAGCAGCGGCGGCGGCGGCAGCGTCGTCGTTGATGGGCGGAGGCGCAGCAAGCGCTGCGGAACGGCGCTCGGCCCAGCGGCGCTGGTCGGCTTGATAGGCCGCGACAGTCGGATTCGTCGCAGGCGATGCAGACATCCGCGCCGCGAGCCCCGTGGGCAGGTTGCCCACCATAGCGGAGGGAGCGCGGAGGGAGGACAAAGGAAAGGAGTGTGCTCAGAGCAGGGGGGGGGGGGGGGGGGGGGGGGGGGGGGGTCAGGTCGAAACGGGCAGCGGTGACGGAAGAGAGCAGAGAGCCAGAGCGCCACGCGGTGTGCTCGAGTCAGCGGTGGCTTGTGGGGGTATCGACACAGACGGACACCCTGCTCACCCCCCCGGACGAACGGTTATGTACCATTTCTGGAGCCTCCAGCGGCTCCCCAGAGAGGGCACGGCCGACCCACTCACACCCAACCAACCGGTGGCGTTGGCGGAGACGCGGCGCGGGTCCACCAGGAGCGAGTCTGGAAGGGGGTGAAAGCGCGCGCATCCAGAGGAGGCAGGAGCAGGCAAAGCAAGTGGATGCACGGGGGGAAAGGGAAAGCGGGGGGTGCAGGCGCCACTCGGTGTCGTAAAAGAGAGCGCCCAGCGACACTTGGCGGGAAGCAAGCTATGCAAACGGCACTGCATACGCTACCGTCCCCCTTTGGCAGGGGCGGCAGAAAGCGCGCCCAAACGCACTTGGCGGGAATCAAAGCGAGCGGCAACGTCGGGGACGCAGAGGGGGTTCGCCTGTCGGCTGGAGACGCAGACCCCAGCGAGCAACGACGGCCGGAAAACGCGAAAGTAAACGAACCCGGCCAGGGCGGGGGCGGGGGGAGGTGTGCCGGCTTGGCCTGCACGGGGGGGCGGGCGGGCCGCAGAGCGAAACGCAACCGGAAAAAAACGAAGCAAAAGAAGCATGCAGGAGCGCTCCAAGCAGCTTGACGCACACGAGAATACAGGAGCGTGCACAGAGGAAAGGAGGGTGACAGCTCGCTGCGACGTCCGTGTCAGAGGGGGGGTGGATCGGGCCACTGGGCGATCACCTGCGTGGGGGGAACGTGGCCAAGTCACTTGCGCGTTGGTCCTTGAGGCCGCACGTGGGGGGTAGGTGCTGGTGCGGTGCTGTCGCGACGCACCGTCGCCGTCAGGATTTGCCCGAGGGCGCGCTTTTCTGTTGTCAGTTCAATCGATCAATGGAGAAGCAGTGCCCGACTTATCCCAAGTCCGTATTTGAATCCACTTGATGAAAAACTTCCATCACACAGTGGCATGACAGAGGCACGTGCAGCAGCTGAAGAGCAATAGATATTCTGTAAAGGAGGGGTCTCAATGCAATTGCATAACTGGGTCACTCAAAATGCGGAATGATAAGGCTCGATCGATTCAATGTTGTGCTTCGTGGAGACTACGCGCGTTTTCCCTGGGAGCGTACGGCCAGCTGCTGTGCCCTCGACAGCGATCCATCCCATCCGTTTTTTTGTGGATGGCGTCTGTCGTCGTCACCGTCGCTGGGGGGTGCACGCCGTGTCGCGTCACGGTGTGGACGTGCTGCCCAGGCACGCCTGGTGGCTTTCTGACAAACGAGTGGCCCTCTACTCCCATTGTGCCCCAGCGCGCTCTTCTTACGAATCTTCTGTCGCCCCGCTTGACCGCTCACGCCCATTCACTGCCCCTGTGCTGCGGCCACCGCGGCTGCCCGCACCGCTCATCGGCTGTCATCATGACAGCTATGATAGCTGTGGTGGTCGATGCAACCAGGGCGCTGAGGCCCACCTCGGCCCTCGTGCTCATCCGGGCCGGCCCGCTGAGCTGGGCCTTTGCGCTCGCCTGGGCCTTTGCACCTGCTGGGCGCCCCACGCCTTTTGCTCTCACCTGTGCTCTCGGGGGCGATGCCCCTTTTCTCGCGCCATGGCGCACGCAATGTCGGCGCTGTCGTCCGCGCCCGCGACTGGCGTGTCGTCTGCTGTTGGGCAAGGTACGTATGCGCTTCCGACAGTGTGGGGTGCCTCACTTGGGTGCAAGATTTGTCAAGGGAGAGGGGGGAGGCACGGCTTGGACAGTGATGTACGGATTTCCTGTTTGGCAATGGCTCCAGAGGGTAGGGTCCGTATCCGGCACTTGGTCGTGCGCGCATTCGACGGCCGTCTGTCTGGGGCTTTGTGCTCGTGGGGCTCGGTCGCCTGTGTTACACTACCATGCAGTGGCTGACCACAACTGTCCCGCGTTTGTCTTTCCTCCTGTTGCTGGCACCGGATAGGATTTGTCTGTCGCGCAGGCTTCCTTTGTTTCAGGTTGGCCGTCGCATCCGGGCGAGGCGCCCGGTGGGGGACCATGCAAGCTGCGTGTAAAAAGCGCGGGGAGGCGTCGCTCATTGGCGCACCTGTCGGTGGGTCGCAAGGCGCACAGGGAAACACCCTCATTGACCGTACGTGGCCGCGACCGTCGCACCTCTCTCGGATGTTGGGTGTGCTGGGGGATGCAAAAGGGTGTACGTGTGTGCTGCTGTGCAATTACCCTCTGATGGCCATGTTCTGACTCCTGCATGCATTGCATTCGCTCTTCGTCCTCATGTTTGGTCCGTCTGTGATTGTGTGCTTCTTTTATGCGCCACCGTCAGGCAGGCGTTATGTCGGACGTCCCGCCTACCCGCCTTTTTCTCGTATGCGACTGCGGTTTCGAGGCGCAGTTTCTGGCGGCGCTGCGGCGCCACCAGTACGGGATCCATGACGGCCTAATAGGGCACCACACACAACTCCCCCGTCGTCGTCCCCGCGAGGGGGCGGCCGACGAGCGCGCCTCAGACCAAGAGGATGCGTCGGACGCCGGGAGCCGTGCGGGTGTGGCCCGTCGGGATGGTGCTCTTACGGCTCGGCGGAGGCGTGCTCGTTCTGATGCAGGTGCAAGCCGGGCTGGTGGTGATGTGGGGAACGGAAATGAGGCCGACGACGAGTCCGTCGCGACGCCGTCGCCGCCGCCTTCGCCGCCGCCCTCGCCGCCTCCCTCACCGCCGCCGGTGTCGCAGGCGTCCTCTGACTCGGGCTCAACCGCGCACAGCGCCGTTGAGTCCCAACTGAGGACGCTTCTGGAGCTGACGCGAGTGCTGGTACCCCCCGCTGACGGCGGCGCCGCCGCCGCAGACGCGGTGCCTGAATACCTCTATTCGTCGGTCGGCCTGCATGTGCGGGCGCTGTACGAGGCGCTTGGGGACGAGCGACGCGCCCAGCCGCTCGTGCACAGGAGCAAGCGGCCCAAGCTCGGCCGCTTTAACACTGTGCGTCTCCGCGCGTTGCAGCGGTTTGTGTTGCAGGTGGGGGGAGCGGGCCTCTCTCAGAAGGACCAGGAGTTCTTATATGACTTTTTGGACACTTGGGATGGAACTAAGGCGGGTATGGCTCAAGATGCTGGGCACCACAAGACGCTCCGCTACCAGTTCCCCTCTGTGACTGCGTTCAAGAACGCTCTGCGCGACGACCTCGATGACGCCGCCCTCAACGCGGGGTGGAAGAAGGTTAAGCTGGTGGAGGGTGGCGTCGCCTACGAGGCGTACTTCCGTGACGTGTTGCAGGTGGTGAGGGCGCTGATTAAGCGGAAGGGGGACAAGATCCAGCTGTGGAGTGGCGTGGCTGGGCCGGCGCCGCCCAGCGACCGACGGGAGACGCCCCTCGACGGGGACGCGTTCAAGTTGTGTGAGGAGCTGGTCATGAAAAACCGGGAGGAGCTGGCCTGTGTGCTGGGCCTTCACGTGTTCTCTGACAGTAGCCAGTTGTCGTGGTCGGGCGGTACGTTGTTTTTTTGCTGTGCGTGTGAGCCGCTCCTCGCTGTCACTGCTTGGTTGGAACTACTTTTCACCGCCTGGGTCGAGTGTCTAACTGGACCCATGTGTTTCTTTTTTGCTCGTTTGTACTGCGTTGCTTGGTCGCCTTTTCTCAGCACACAAACTGTACCCTGTGCGTGTGCGCCTCGTCAACGATGTGTCAGGAAGGATTGAATGGGTGACGGTTGCGTATGTCCCGATTGTGCGTAAGCTCCAAGAGCCTGGAGCGGACGAAAGAGCTCGGATTCGTCGGTGCGGGATCCTGCAGCGGGTCATATATACCGCCTTCACGCACATCATTGGCCGCAGTCACATTGGCTTTCGAGTGAAGGTCGGCGACCAGAAGGCGTTGGCCTTCCCCCGCATCCTCCTGTATATCTGCGACCAGCCGGAGGAGAAGGCGGTGCTGGGCCTTAAGGGCGGGCAGTGCGCGCGCCCGTGCACTGCGTGCATGGCCAAGATCGAGGTGATCGGAGCGCCACAGGCGCTCGGCGCCGACGAGCGCAACGTCATCAACACGGTCACCAACCAGGTGGAGGCGTACGAGCACACGCGGCGGCAACGGGAGCGCCACCGGCGGGTGGCGCTAGGCGCCCTTGACTCGGCGTCGGGCGGCGTGCCCGGGCTGGCCGGCATGGCCGGCCTTGGGACGGCCCCGCTGCTGCTGTACAAAATGATTGGCTTTGATGTTTTACACGTACGTTCTCTTTTTCCCTGTCCCCTTGGCATCTGTTTGGCGGCTGTGTTCACCTCTTGTATCCCTCTTGCTAATGCGCTCGTGTTCTAATGTGAGCCTCGCTCGCCTGCCCTGCTCTCGCTCTCCTTCCATTCTCTCGTTCGCTTCTAACTGCTGTGTTTTGTTGCAGGTGATGGATCTGGGGGTAACGCGAATGCTGGTCCACCGCCTTGTCCGCGTGTTCCCCCATTTGTGCAACGGGAAAAAGCCGCCAGCGGGGTCTGGGACGGAGACCCGCCGCGTTGCATTCAAACGCCTTCTCCGTCTTGGCAGAAGAAGCAAGGCGTGCAGGACGCCGCCAGGGTACGTCGCGTCTCGTCTGCTGTATTGCTGATCTCCTGTCTGTGGCTTCCTATTGGCGTGTACTTGGCCGTGCGAGGGAGCTCCGGCTATTACCAAGTATTGTCCTTGTCTGACACGTCTCTTGTTGCTCCCTGGCCTATTTCCCACTTCCCTCTTCTTGTTATCTTGTCTTTTCAATAGCTACATTGTGCGAGCAAATGAGAAGCAGGCAGTCTTCACGGGTAAGCAGCAAAGGGACGGCGTTGCCATCCTGCCGTTTATTGTGGCCGGACTTTTTGGGCAGGATGGAGACCAGGACGCAGACGGCGCGTTTGCCGCGGAGCACGAAGCCGAGCGCGCGGCGGCGGTGGCGTCAGCCGACGCGGCGGGCTACGACGCAGACGCAGACGATGACGCGGCAGCCAAGGTCGGAAAGAACTTTGTGTTCAACTGGCAAGCGTACCACGATGTGTGGGGGGATACCCCCATGCACGTCGCCGTCACCTCCATGTTCGCAGAATATGCCGTGCTGTACGCGCGCATCGCCGGCCGCACCACCTCCGCCGTGCCGCCGGCGATGACAATGGCGGAGGGGCTCGCCATGGGCGAGCAGGCCAAGATGTTTGTCACCAAATTTGTGACCCCCATCCTTGGCCACATCGCGTCCGTTAAAATGCACAAGCTTCTCTGTCACGTCGCCGACGCCATCCAGTGGCACGGTAACGTCCAGAACGGGAACACTGCCGAGAACGAGAGCGAGCACAAGGCGGACAAGCCGTTTTATGCACGCACGAACAAGGAAGCCAGCGCCTTCACTCGCCAACTGGTTCGCCACGCGCACGGTGCACGTACCATCCTTGCCCGTCACGCCGAGGAGGACAGGGCCGCTGCCGCGTCTTGGCGGGCGACGCTGGCTGAGCGCGCGACGGCGGCGGCGATGGCAGCTGGGGACGCGCCGGCAGCCCACGGTGGGGCAGCGGCGGCGGCGGCGGCGGTGGCGGGGGCGGTCGGCGGGGCGCCCGCACCTCACGGGGGGGTTGCCGCGGATGCAGCGACGGCGGGGGCGGCGGCGGCAGCGGCGGGGTTGGCGTGCGGTGCCGCCCCGTCCGTCGCCATGGCTGCCCAGGCGGAGCGGAATCGGAAGCAGAACAAGCGTGTCTACAATGCCGCACGCGTGTCGGTTCGGGACCTGGCCAGCCGCCCCGACTTGGCGAACGTCGGGGCGCTTTTAAATATGGCGGCCGACCACCATGTGCGCGTCCCAACGCGCACGCCCATAGAGGCGCGCTTCGACTGCGGGACGCGCGTGCGGCAGCTGCTGCGCGCTGCCGACGACTACCTCGGCGCACCCTGGTATGATGCAGTTCTCTACCGCCCTGGTGCGGACGAGTCCAGGGTGTGCATTGGCGAGTTGCGGGCGATTGTGCGTGGGAGCAAGGGCGATGCCGTCGTCCTAGTGGCGATGCAGGTCGTGCCTGCCGAGCCCCTGTGCCCGTTCGCTGCGCGGGGGTGCGTGCGTCTCAAGTGGCACGTGGCGGACAACGCGAGTGACGTGACACTGCGGCTCGTGCCGGCGGACCATGTGCGACGGCTTGCTCTCGTTGTCCCCGACTTCGCAGACCTTGCGCACCGCCGTGGGGTCGACGCGGACCTCCCGGCAATGGACGGCCCGCTACAGGACCGCCTGGACATGCGCTTCTTTCTGAATGTCTTTTTCCCTTGGGATGTGAAGTAAAAGTCTATGCCCCTTGCCATTGTGACCCTCACGACCCTGCCGATCACGCCGACCCCGCCGACCCCCCTGTACTTGCTCAGCACCCCAGAAAGTGCCCTCCCATCTCTGCCAAACGAAAATTTCCCCGCTGCAGCCCAACAGACAACGCGGTGCGGCGACGGCGTCGGCGGCGGGGGGGAAGGTTACCCCCGCTGGAGCGTTGGGGTCACTGCCGAAACTGCCTGCGGGGACCATCGCGTCGGCGTCGGGTCCGTCGGCCGCAGCGGCCAGTAAGCAAGCCGACGCCGACGCATCCGCGCCCCCCCCCAGACTGGGAAAACTGAAGCCCGCCACGGCCAGCAAGGCGCAGCGGGCGTCGTGCACGGGGTGCTCGGGGGGATTCCCGAGCACCAGTCCTTCCGCTCCCCGCGCGCGCCGCTGCCGCTGCCACTGCCGCTGTCGTGTTGAGATTCGGTGCGTTGCGCTCTGCTCAGACAAGCGAAAAAAAGCGCCGCTGCCGGCGTCACCGCCGCCCACGCCGCCGGCCACGCCGCGCCGCGGCGACGGCAGCGACGCCGACGGCGGCGACGGCAGCGACGCCGACGGCGGCGACGCCGACGCAGCGGCCAAGCACAGGCACGCCCGAGACGAAGGCCACGAGCTTCCGTGCCGTCCTGCGGACCACTGTAAGCCTCAATCCACAGCAAGGATGGGCTCGACCGCCACATCGCGTGATCTGTGCTGGTCCAATCAGTTGACGAAGGGGCTCCGTGGACCAGAGCGACGAGTGGATGAAACGGTCGCGCTGTGCAGGGCTGCTCATCCTTGCAGCTGTTCTTGACCCTGCCGCGGCTCAAAAAGCCCATCCAAAACGGTTTTGGATGGGGAATCGGGGGGCTCTCACAGGGGTCAAAAAGGCCCATCCATCAGAGTTTTGGATGCGGATGGGCTTTGGATGGGGACGGATGGGGATTCTGCAAGCCGTGACGATCCATCCCTACCCTCCCCGTTGCGCCACCCGTCCATTGATGGGGGACCGAGGTGCGGAAGCCCGCGTGCCGACCCTTGCCTTTGCTGTACAGTCAACACGCGGCTGCGTTGCCGGCCACAGCCAGCGTTGCAACGCACCCGTCGCGTGCGTGGCCCGCTGTAGCGAGGATGAAGAGACGGCGCACACCGACGCGAACTCGCGTGCGCCTCGGGAACGGTGACGTCCGCCATTGTCAGCAGCCGCGGACCGCCCCATCACCGACGGCACCGAGGCGGATCAACGACAGGATGGACGCCGTCCGCCGTGAGAAGACTGCCATCCCATTGTGCGCCCTGGCGGGTGAGGCGGGGCACTCGCACGGGCCTCGTGGATCGAAGAAACCCACTGTTTGAACAGGGGTGCTCGATTTTGTGTGACTCTGGCCGTCCATACGCAATGGTGAAGGCGTCGACGCGGCTCCACGCCCCGCGGGCAACCGACGCAGCAAGACCAGACACGCTGGTGGCACGTACCGCCGCCGCCTGCCGCCGATCGGCCAACTCGCGGCGAGGGCGCCATAGCACCTGACGTGGGGCGTCGGGTGACAGAGAGCTCAGTGCGATCCCGCGCAAGGCGCACTGTTTGCTCTGGGCGGATGGCCTCTGGCGCTGCCCATGCAGGTGGGCGGGTGTGCCCCCAATGCGTCCCCGGGAGGCCGCCCACAGTGGCGTCTGGCCGGTACATGAGCCACACGCCGCGCGTGCGCTGCGGCCGGTGTCCCGCCAGACACACAAGACAGTGCGCGTTTCCAACACTCGTTGTCTGCGAGCGGCTGCCTCCACAACCCTGTTGCGCATTGTACCACACCGGTCAGGGTCACGCTGCTGCGTGCTAGCTCGGTCACCGGGTCCGTTGCTGGTGAGCCGCCGCCGTCCGCCCCCACCTCTGCACCATGCGTAGCGTCCGCCTGCTGGCGGCTGCCGTCGCTGCGGCCGCGGCGGTGGCGGCCGCGTCCGCTGCCCCCGACCAAGCCGACCACGAAGCCGACCTCCAGTGCGCCGTCACGATTGTCGGCGGCGGCATTGGCGGCGCCTATACCGCTTGGCGGCTGGCCGTCGACGCCAAGGTGGTTGCGCCAGAGAGTATTTGCCTCTTTGAGGCCACGCAGCGCTTTGGCGGCCGCATTTTCACGGTCAATGATGTGCCCGGCTATGAAGGCTTTACGGTTGATGTGGGGGCATATCGTTTCCACCGGACACAGCAGCCGATCATCCGCTCGCTGGTCGAGGAGCGGCTCAAGATGGAGACCGCCTGCTACTCGGACAGCACGGTGCGGCTACCGATGAACACGTCCGAGTGCCCGCCCGACGAAGATCTGTTTGCAACGATGCGCTCGCGCACCGTCCTCGGCAACCTGACCGAGCTGAGCGGCTTCTCCCTCGACGCGCCGTTGCCCGACATGCCCTACCAGCTGACCGACGAGCAAAAGTGGGGGCCTGGCACCAACCGTACGGCGCGGCGGTCGGTCGACAATGTGCTCTATGGCAACCAGAGCCTCATCCCCGAGTTGGCGTCCCGCTGGGACGCTCTGCACGACAAAAACGCCACCTTTGAGGCGACCATGGCGCTCGCCGACGAGGCCATTGCCGCCTTCCGCAAGGGCTCGTACAAGGGCGTGCCGTACGCAGAGGTGTCGGCGCTGCAGATTGCGCGCGACGCGGGCATCAGCGCCGAGGAGCTGGCGCTGGACACGGCCCTCGGGTGGATGCCGTTTTATCAAACCAACATCCTCGGGGACTTGGTCAACACCGCGCGGTCGGCGGCGACGGCGCGCCTGCGGCTGCCGCCGAGCGGCCCCGCGCCGGCCATGGTGCTCCCCGTCACGGGCACGGGGGCGGGGCGCAAGCGGGCGGGCATGGTGTCCATCATCGAGCGCATGGTTGGGGAGGCCACGACGGCGGGCGTGCGCGTCTTCAAGGGCCACCGCGCGGTCGCCGTCAACCGCGTCGCCGGGGGTGCCGCCCACGTGGACGAGGCGGCGGCGGCGCCGCTGCGCGTGTCGTTTGCCAATGGGGTCAAGGTCGCCACGGGGCGGGTGTTTCTCAACTTGGGAAAGCCGGAGCTGGTCGCCCTCGGCGCCACCTCTGAGCCCCTGGCGTCGGCGTCGGCCGACGTGACGCGCCGCGTCGACGCGGCCATGGTGCTCGGCGGGACCAAAACCTACTGCTTTTGGCCCCGCGCGTGGTGGATGGCCGACCTCGGCCTCACCTCGGGCCGCGCCATTGCCGACACGCCGGCGGTCGTGCGCCCGCGCTACCACGACGGCCCCGTGCAGTGTGCGGACCCGGCCAACGTGGCGACGTGCCGCGGTGGTTTGCTCGTCTCCTACTCTTTTGAAGACCCGACGGGCACCGCCAGCGGCTTTTACGGCGCGAGCTACGGGGACGCGCCCAACTCGCCCCGCTCTGGCGCGGAGCCGACCACCATCCTGGCCGCCAACAGTACGGTGCCGCGGCACCGCCTCGCCCTGTCGGCCATCCATGACAGCCTCCGCGCCGCGCACGCGCCCGTCCTCGACGCCCTCGGCGTGTCGCCGTCGGTCATCACGCGCCCAGACGTGTGCATCGTCGCCGCGTGGTACGACGTCGGCCTCCACATCCACCGGCCGGTGCCGCGCCTCTCCCCCGCCGCGCCGGCCGAGTTGTACGCGCAGCCGGTCGCGGGGCTCAACATCCACCTGGTCAACGAGGCGTGGGGGGACCTCCACGGCTGGTCCGAGAGCAGCCTCCAATCCGCCGAGCGCGCGCTGCGCACGGCGGGCGCGCCGGCGCCGACGTGGTTGAACGCGCGCGTGTACGAGGCGGTCATTGAAAAGTTCAACAAGGGCGCGTAGGCGATCGCGCGGGGGGGGGGGGGGGGGGGGGGGGGGGAGGCGCCGCTGGCGCGCCGCGGCGGCGACGGGCAAGCGCGGACTGGCTGGGTGCCGTCGGGACCAGAGGTTTTGTTGCCAGTGTGGTTGGGGCGGGAGGCGGGGTCGGGACGCGCCCCGGCAACGACCTGGTGTACCAATCGAGTGGTCGTGCGTGACAGACCCCTGGCACGCGGCCACCCGCGGGGGCGGGGAGCCAGAACCAGCTGCTTTGCGCCAAAAAAAAAAAAAAAAAGGGAAAAAAAGAACCGGGGGGAGTGGCGACGGCGCCGCGGCGACCTCGGTCGCACCCTGAAAAGGATAGCCCCCCCACCGGTCCGACTGCCGCGCGCCGCGCGACCCGGCGCCGCAGCGGGGCGCGGCGGCTGCCGCCCACCCCGCCGCGACGGCGCGTCGGACACGGCCCGGGGCGCGGCGCGCAGCGGCCCGCCGCCGCGCCGGCGCG
>ENA-ORXR01003582-ORXR01003582.1-marine-metagenome-genome-assembly--contig:-NODE-3582-length-13755-cov-3.687381_pt1 | contig 13755 bp, 13 predicted proteins | sample MGYA00237866_ERZ511479 | MGnify/ENA metagenome assembly ERZ511479 | reverse complement strand
AGCAGGGTGGCAGTGAACGATCGCGCGAACGCCATGAATCGCGCGGTAAACTACTACCCCGTGACCGCATTGCAGCGCTTATAGATCCCGGAACGGCCTTTCTTGAAATTGGTTTGTTTGCGGCAGTGGGGCAATATGACGATGAAGTCCCGTGTGCCGGGGTCATTGCAGGCATAGCACCGGTGTGTGGGCGTGATTGCATGATTATCTGCAATGATGCCACGGTTAAGGGCGGAACCTATTTTCCACTGACCGTCAAAAAACATCTTCGAGCGCAGGCCATAGCCGAGCAGAACGTGTTGCCCTGTATCTATCTGGTAGACAGTGGTGGCGCGAACCTGCCCAATCAGGATGAGGTCTTTCCCGACCGCGACCACTTTGGCCGAATTTTCTATAACCAAGCGCGGATGAGCGCCAAGGGCATCCCGCAGATTGCGGTGGTGATGGGGTCTTGTACCGCGGGTGGCGCCTATGTGCCTGCGATGTCGGATGTGACGATTATCGTGAAAGAGCAGGGGACGATCTTTCTGGCCGGGCCGCCTTTGGTCAAGGCCGCAACGGGGGAAGTGGTCAGCGCCGAGGATCTGGGCGGTGGTGACGTGCACACGCGCCTGTCCGGTGTCGCCGATTATCTGGCAGAGGATGACACACACGCGCTGGCGTTAGCGCGCCGCGCTGTGAGCCACCTCAACCGGACGAAACCCAGCACCGTTCAGTGGGAAAGCGTCGAGGAACCCGCCTATGATCCCGCCGAGATCCTTGGCGTGGTGCCCGGTGATCTGCGCACGCCTTACGATATCCGCGAAGTGATCGCCCGTACTGTCGATGGCAGCCGCTTTGACGAGTTCAAGCCGCGTTTCGGGGAGACATTAGTAACTGGATTTGCCCATCTCAAGGGCTGCCCCATCGGCATCATCGCCAACAATGGCGTGCTGTTTTCCGAAGCGGCCCAAAAGGGTGCGCATTTCGTCGAGCTATGCTCGGCCCGTAATATCCCCTTGGTTTTTCTGCAAAATATCACGGGCTTTATGGTCGGGCGGAAGTACGAGAACGAAGGCATCGCGCGCCACGGCGCCAAAATGGTCACGGCTGTGGCCTGCACGAATGTGCCCAAGATCACGATGGTCGTCGGCGGGTCCTTTGGTGCGGGGAACTATGGCATGGCGGGGCGGGCCTATTCGCCGCGGTTCATGTGGACATGGCCCAACAGCCGCATTTCCGTCATGGGCGGCGCACAGGCGGCGGGCGTGTTGGCCACGGTAAAACGCGACGCGATCGAGCGCGGCGGCGGGACGTGGTCTGCCGAGGAAGAGGCGGCGTTCAAGCAGCCCACCGTGGATATGTTCGAGGAACAGTCGCACCCGCTCTATGCCAGCGCGCGGCTGTGGGATGACGGCATCATCGACCCGCGCAAGACCCGCGACACGCTGTTTCTGAGCCTGAGCGCCAGCCTCAATGCGCCGATCGAGGAGACGAAATTTGGCGTGTTCCGGATGTAGGTGAGGCGGGCGTCGTGCCATGAATCAGGCGCCTGTGCATATGCGGCGGGGGCGGATGAGTTTAAGTGGAAAAATGAAGATGCGCCGGCGTGCTGCATCTGGAAGGGTTTGTCATGTTTGATACGATTTTGATTGCGAACCGCGGCGAGATTGCCTGCCGGGTGATGGAGACGGCGCAGGCGATGGGTGTGCGCTGTGTTGCGGTCTATTCGGAGGCCGACCGGCAGGCCAAGCATGTGGCGCTGGCGGATATGGCGGTGCACATCGGCGGCGCTGCCCCTGCCGACAGTTATCTGCGCGGCGACGTGATTATTCGCGCGGCCTTGGACACGGGCGCGCAGGCGGTGCATCCGGGGTACGGTTTCCTGAGCGAGAACCCCGATTTTGTTGACGCCGTCGAGGCGGCGGGGCTGGTGTTTATCGGGCCGTCTGCGGATGCGATCCGTGCGATGGGCCTTAAGGATGCGGCCAAGGCGCTGATGGTGAAGGCGGGTGTGCCCGTGGTGCCCGGCTATCACGGGGCCGACCAGTCGGATGCGCTGCTGGCGGCGGAGGCGGACAAGATGGGCTATCCTGTGTTGATCAAGGCCGTGGCGGGCGGCGGCGGCAAGGGCATGCGGATGGTCGAGGCGGCCGATGGCTTTTTGCAGGCGCTGGCCAGCGCACGGGCGGAGGCAAAGACCGCCTTTGGCAACACGGATGTGCTGGTGGAGAAATTCGTGACCCAGCCGCGCCACATCGAGGTGCAGGTGTTCGGGGATGGCAAGACCGCCGTGCACCTGTTCGAGCGGGACTGCTCGCTCCAGCGGCGCCACCAAAAGGTGTTCGAGGAAGCGCCCGGCCCCTCCATCACGCCCGAAGAGCGCGCGCGCATCGGCAAGGTCTGCGCGGACGCCGTGGCCAACATCAACTACATCGGTGCCGGCACGATCGAATTCCTGTATGAAAACGGCGAGTTCTACTTCATCGAGATGAACACCCGTCTTCAGGTCGAACACCCCGTGACCGAAGCGATTTTCGGCGTCGATCTGGTGCGCGAGCAGATCCGTGTCGCAGCAGGTCTGCCCATGTCGTTCGAACAGGACGATTTGCAGATCAACGGCCACGCCATCGAGGTGCGCATCAACGCGGAAAAGCTGCCGAACTTTGCGCCCTGCCCCGGCAAGATCACGCAATACCACGCGCCCGGTGGCCTTGGCGTGCGGATGGATAGTGCATTGTACGACGGCTATAAGGTTCCGCCCTATTACGACAGCCTGATCGGCAAGCTGATCGTGCATGGCCGTGACCGCCCCGAGGCGCTGGCCCGCCTCAACCGCGCCCTGGGGGAGCTGATCGTGGACGGGGTCGACACGACCGTTCCGCTGTTCCACGCGCTGCTGCAAGAACGCGATATCCATTCGGGCGGCTACAACATTCACTGGCTGGAACATTGGCTGGAAACGACCCTCGGCGCGAGCTGACAGGCGATGGGCACGCTCACCCCCGAGCTGCTGCTGCACGGCTATAGTGTCGGTATTTTCCCGATGAGCGAGAGCCGCGACGACCCCGAAATCTTTTGGGTCGATCCGCGCAAACGGGGCATCTTGCCGCTGGAAAACTTCCATATTTCACGCTCGCTGCGGCGGGCGATGCGGCGCAGCACATGGGAGATCACGATTAACCGCGACTTTTCGGGGGTGCTGGACGGCTGCGCCGACCGCGAAGACACCTGGATCAACGCGGAAATCCGCGGCCTTTATACCGCCCTTCACGCCCGCGCGCAGGCCCATTCGCTCGAGGTGTGGGAGGATGGCACGCTGGTCGGCGGGGTTTACGGCGTGGTGCTGGGGGCCGCGTTTTTCGGGGAAAGCATGTTCTCGCGGCGCACGAATGCGTCAAAAATCGCGCTGGCCTGTCTGGTGGACCGATTGCGTCAGGGCGGGTTTACGCTGTTTGATACGCAGTTCATCACCAGCCATCTGGCGTCGCTGGGGGCGGTGGAAATCAGCCGCGCACAATATCACGCCAAGCTGGAGCATGCCAAAGCGCGCAGTGCGGCCTTTACCGCAGCGCCCGATGCGACCCCTCAGGATGTGATGCAGCGCATGACCCAGATGTCATAACGCGAATGCTCCATCGGGTTGAGCGCGGGCGCAGAGGCGATCATCCACCCCGAAAAGACCACGCCATCGCGCCCCGTCTCGGACACCTCCAACGCGGCAAAGGCATCGCCGGACGGGTTGCCGCGCGGATAGCGGCATTCGTTGAGCACGATGTTCATCCGGCCAAGCCGCGCCACCTGCCCGCTGGGCACGGAGATGTCGACGGTCGTGCCGGAAATTTTGTCGAGGGCACGCAAAATCGCGCCCTGTCCGTTGCTGGTCGCTTCGGCGGTGGCAAAGGTGGCCCCGAACAACACGGTCACAGCCGCGACACAGATCATACGCAACGTCATTCCGGGCTCCATGCCTCATAGTCGCCGCGCTCGGCGGGTTTTTCACGGCGGATCGAGCCGCTCGGCGCATAGGCCAGCATGGTGCCGGTCAGGTTTTCCTGATGCGGCTTTTCCCAGTCTTTGTGGGCCAGTGGTTGATCCGTAGGCGGCGCATCATAGGTGTGGTGCATCCAGCCGTGCCAGTCCGGATTGATCCGGCTCGCCTCGATCTCGCCGTTGAAGATGACCCAGCGTTTGGTGTCATCACGGTTGCGGTAATAGACGTTGCCCTGCGCGTCCTCGCCCACGCGCGTGCCCTTGCGCCATGTGAAAAACTGCGTGTTGAGCGTTTGGCCGTTCCACCATGTGAAGGCTTTGAGCAGGCCGGAGATAAGTCCCATGGGTGCGTCCCTTTCAGCGTTGGTCCTGATATGGCGCATTCGCGGGTAAAGGTCTAGTGACCCGCGCCGCAAATTAGCGCAATCGCGCCTAGTCACCATAGCGCAGATGAAATGCGAGCCGCGCGTCAGGGGCATAAAGCATCAAAACCTGCCCCTCCCCGCGCCCGTGGATCGACACCCACGCGCCGCGCGACGTGATCAAGTCCAGAATATCTTGGCCATAGCCGTCGATGCCTGCTCCATCGAGATTGTATGGATCGCCAACGAGGCAAGACTGGCGCGGGCCCAGCACCTTGCGGCTCTCAACAACGGGCGTGGGGCGCCATGCCCCTTCTTGCTCAAAGCTATGTGCTGCCCACTGTGGCACGACAACAGGCGGCTCCGTCTCCACGTCCTGCGGTAGCCTCAAGACGACATATGTGCACCCGTGACCGCCTTTATGGCGTAGTTTGGCAGCCAGAACCCGCTCGAACTCCAACTCGGGAAACAGCGTTCGGGCGAATTCAGCTCCGGTCTCGCGCGTGCAGCTCGCCACAAGCATTACGACCGCAAAAGTAATAAGAGAGAGTGGCCGCATCTCTGATCAGATACGCCGATCTTCCACAATGTCATCGCGCGGCACGGCAGTGACTTCGATCTCGATCCGGTACTTCGGGTCGATCAGGCCACATTCGATCATCGTAGCGGCAGGCGGGTGGTCGCCAAAAGCCTCGGCCAGCACAGGCCAGCAGGCCTCGAACTCGGTCCGGTCGGGCAGCATATAGGTGACGCGCACAACATGGCTCATGTCGCTGCGCGCTTTTTCCAATGCGGCCTTGATGGTGCCCAGCGCGTCGCGGCATTGCGCCACCACATCGTCGCCTTGCCCCACGGTGCCTGCCACATGCACAAAGCCGCCCGCGACAACCGCACGGCAATAGCCGATCTTTTTCTCGAACTCTCCACCAGAAGAAATGCGTTTCATATCAACCTCTTAAAAACACGAAAGGGCAGACCCTGCGGCCTGCCCTCTCTCATTAACTATACAGTCGCGATCACCCTGCTGTCGCAGGTTCTTTGTCCGCTTCGGCGTGGATCATCAACGGCTTGGCGTCCGATGTGACCGCTTCTTCGTTGACGACAACCTCGTTCACGCTGTCCATGCCGGGCAGGTCGAACATGGTGTCGAGCAGGATTTCCTCAAGGATAGAACGCAGACCCCGCGCACCCGTCTTACGCTCGATCGCGCGTTTGGCGATCGCGCTCAGCGCGTCCTCGGTAAAGGACAGTTGCGTGTCCTCCAGCTCGAACAGACGCTGGTACTGTTTGACCAATGCGTTTTTCGGCTGCGTCAGAATGGTGACAAGCGCATCCTCGTCCAGATCTTCCAACGTGGCCAGAACGGGCAGACGCCCGACAAATTCCGGGATCAGGCCGAATTTGAGCAGATCCTCAGGCTCCAGATCAGTGAAGATCTCACCGATGCCGCGGGCATCCTGATCGCGCACATCGGCGCCAAAGCCCATTGCAGACCCTTTGCCGCGCGCCGCGATGATCTTGTCCAGACCGGCAAAGGCACCGCCGCAGATGAACAGGATGTTGGTCGTGTCCACTTGCAGGAATTCCTGTTGCGGATGCTTGCGCCCGCCCTGCGGCGGCACGGAAGCAACCGTGCCCTCCATCAGCTTGAGCAGCGCCTGCTGCACCCCCTCGCCCGACACGTCACGGGTGATCGACGGGTTTTCGGACTTGCGCGTGATCTTGTCGACCTCGTCGATATAGACGATGCCGCGCTGCGCCCGCTCCACGTTATATTCGGACGCTTGCAGCAGTTTGAGGATGATGTTTTCGACGTCTTCGCCCACATAGCCCGCTTCGGTCAGCGTGGTCGCATCGGCCATCGTGAAGGGCACATCAAGGATGCGCGCCAGCGTTTGCGCCAGCAACGTCTTGCCGCAGCCTGTTGGACCCATCAGCAGAATGTTGGATTTGGCCAGCTCGATATCGCCGCCCTTTTGCGCGTGGTTGAGACGTTTGTAGTGGTTGTGCACGGCCACCGACAGCACACGTTTCGCCATCGCCTGCCCGATCACATAATCATCCAGAACTTCGCAAATGTCTTTTGGCGTAGGCACGCCATCCGTGGCTTTCAGGCCCGAAGCCTTTGTTTCTTCACGGATAATATCCATGCACAGCTCGACACATTCGTCGCAGATGAACACGGTTGGTCCTGCAATCAGCTTGCGCACCTCATGCTGGCTCTTTCCACAAAAGCTGCAATAGAGGGTGTTTTTGCTGTCGCTGGTGGTTGAATTGGCCATGTGAGCCCTTTCAGGTCTAAAGCTTTTTTTGCGCCACGGTGATAGGCCGCAGCGCGGGTCGATTTCAAGGGCAGTCTAGGTCACGCTCCCCCGTCCTGCAATCGCATAAACGGGGGAAGGCGGTGTTGTGTCTTACTTACCCTTTTTGGGCTTTGGCGCGTCTTTGTCGTCTTCCTTGCCGCGGTTCTCGACAATCTCGTCCAGATGGCCCCACTCTTTCGCTTCGTGCGGGTCCATCCAGGTGTCGCGGTCCATTGCGCGCTGCACGGTGTCATAGTCCTGACCGGAGTGTTTTACATACAGCTGGTACATCCGCTCGCGCGTCCGCTCGATATGTTTGGCCGAGATGAGAATGTCGGAGGCCATCCCCTGTGAGCCGCCCGAGGGCTGGTGCACCATCACTTCGGAATTGGGCAGCGCGAACCGCATCCCCTTTTCGCCGCCGATCGCGATCACAGATCCCATCGAGGCCGCCATCCCGCAAATCAGTGTCGACACTTTGGGCCGGATGTATTGCATCGTGTCATAGATCGACAGACCGGCAGACACCTCGCCGCCGGGCGAATTGATGTACATGCTGATTTCTTTGGAAGGGTTTTCGGATTCGAGGTGCAGCAGCTGCGCCACGATCAGATGGCTCATCCCGCTGTGGATGGGACCGTTGATAAACACGATCCGTTCCTTGAGCAGGCGTGAGAAAATGTCATAGGCACGTTCCCCGCGGCTGGTCTGTTCCACCACCATCGGAACGAGGTTCATGTATGTCTGTGCGGGATCGTTCATATGCTCTGCCTTTGGATTGTGCTGCGCGGGACCATACCCGTGCACAGTTACCACAAGATTAGTCGCGCGACGAACGAGCTTCAAGGGGGGCCGGACTGTTGTTTGCGCGGATGTTGATCGCAGCCGCGCCTGCCCTAACTGGCAGGTCATGGATAGACACACGCCCCTGTTCCCCCCCCGCCTTGATGCCGCCCGCGACAGGCTGGCCCGATTTGCCCCCCACGCGGGGCAAACCTATGCCAGACGGCGCAATTTCGATCTGGGGGCAGACAGCCACATCCATGTCTCGACCCTGTCGCCCTACCTGCGGATGAAGGTGCTGGACGAGGGCGATGTCAGCCGTGCCGTGCTGGCCTGTCTCAGTGCCGCCGAGGCCGAAAAATTCCTGATGGAAGTCTGGTGGCGCCCCTATTGGAAAGGCTGGATGGAGCAGCGCCCTGCCATCTGGGCCAGCTACCGCGACGATCTGGTACGACTGCACAACGAGGTCCAGACCCAGTCGGGCCTGCGCGCGCAGTGGGAGTCAGCCTGTCTGGGCGAGACGGGCATCCCCCCCTTTGACCACTGGGCGCGAGAGTTGGCGCAAACCGGCTATTTGCACAATCACGCGCGGATGTGGTTCGCCTCGATCTGGATCTTCACGCTGGGGCTGCCATGGCAGCTGGGGGCTGATTTCTTTTTGCGGCACCTGCTGGACGGGGATGCGGCGGTCAACACGCTCAGCTGGCGCTGGGTCGCGGGGGTCCAGACGCAGGGCAAAACCTATTTGGCGACACCCTCCAACATCGCGACATTCACCGAAGGGCGGTTTGCGGATGTGCAAGGGCTGGCCGATGACGCGCCCGCCGTGCAGGCACCGCCCCCGCCCGCGCGCCAGCCGCTTCCCGATCTGGCCGCCTATGACGGTGCGCCCGCCGACCGCGTGGGCCTGCTGCTGCATGCCGACGATCTGGGCGCGCCATTTCTGGAAGGCCTGGGTGTTGCGCCTGTCGCCACGGCCTATTTTGACGGCTCGGACGGGCAAAGCCCGTGGCAAATGGCCCCGATGGTCGCGACGTTCCGCAGCGCCCTGATGCGCGACATGCACCCCGAGGCGCGGCATCTTGCACAGACCAGCGATATCGCCGCATGGGCGCGCGATCATGCGCTTGACCGTATCGTCACCCCCCACGCGCCGGTTGGCCCCACCCGCAGTGCGCTGCGCCGCGCGCGCAAATCCACCGCCCTGCCCCCTGTCGATGAAATCCGCCGCGAGATCGACAGCACCGCATGGCCGCTGGCCACCGCCGGTTTCTTCAAGTTCAAAAAACATATTCCCGATCTGCTGGCGCGGTTTGCCGAATAGATGCACAGCGCGCCGCCGCCGCGCCGACGATCCCGAAAGTGTCGTTCTGGCGCGCGTCCGCCGGCCCGCCAAAACATGCTATGTCATACAAGCGTAATGCAACCGTCACAAATCTGTGACGGAATCGGGCTAGGACGCTTACATCTTTAACGCGAGCCGGAGTGCACCATGACACGGAAAACTATCCTCGACGACCCGACCATCGGAAACAAGGCCGAGGCCTATGAGGCCTTTGACGACATCCCCACAAACCCCAACCTGCAACGCACCATCGGGGAGGTTGTCGCCGCGCGCTATTCGCGCCGCGAGATGTTCAAAGGATCGCTGGCCGTCACGGCCACGACCGCGCTGTTCGGCACCTCTGCGATGGTCGCGCCCAAACAGGCCGCCGCACAGGGTACCTCGCGCTATAACTTTACCGAAGTGCAGTGGGGCAATGACACGATGCACCACGTCGCAGAAGGCTATGACGCCGAAATCCTGCTGCGCTGGGGCGATCCGATCACGGCGGATGCGCCTGAATTCGACGTGATGAACCAGACGGCGCAGGCGCAATTGCAGCAATTCGGCTATAACAACGACTACGTCGGTTTCACCGCGCTCAATGATGCGGGCACGCGCGGGCTGCTGTGTGTGAACCACGAATATACCAACGAGGAGGTCATGTTTCCCGGTCTGGGCCGTCAGGACCGCGCCGGATTCGAGGGCATGACGCCCGAGCTGATCGACATCGAGATGGCCGCGCATGGCGGTACGGTTGTGGAGATCGAGAAGGAAACCACCGGCGCGTGGCGCGTCGAGCGGGCCAGCAAATACAACCGCCGCATCACGCCCCTGAACACGGCGATGACCGTCTCGGGCCCTGCCGCGGGCCACGACCGCATGAAAACCAACGCCGATCCAGAGGGCATGACCATTATCGGCACGCTCAACAATTGCGCGGGCGGCATGACGCCCTGGGGCACCTACCTGCTGGCCGAAGAGAACTTTCACGGGTATTTCTGGACCTCCAATCTGGATGCCGATGGCAAACCGGACCTGTCTGCCCTGCCCGAGGCAGAGGCAAAGCGCCACAAACGCTATGGCGTGCCGGGCATGTGGTACGCGTGGGGCACGACGCACGACCGCTTTGACATCGACCGTGAGCCGAACGAGCCGAACCGCTTTGGCTGGGTGGTGGAGGTCGATCCGCGCGACCCGGACGCACTGCCGGTCAAGCATACGGCACTGGGCCGTTTCCGCCACGAGGGCTGTGAGACGACGCTGGCCGCTGACGGGCGTCTGGTCGTCTACTCGGGCGACGACAACCGTTTTGACTATCAGTATAAATACGTCTCGAACGGCACTGTGAGCGATGACAAGGCCGCCAATTCCAAGCTGCTGAGCGAGGGCATCCTCTATGTCGCGCGCTTTGACGAGGACGGCACCGTGGTCTGGCTGCCGCTGGTGCACGGTGAGGGTCCGCTCACGGCCGAGAACGGGTTTGCCGATCAGGGCGATGTGCTGATCGACACGCGCATGGCTGCCGATCTGCTGGGGGCCACGCCGATGGACCGGCCCGAGGATGCGCAACCGCGTGGCGACGGCACTGTCTATCTGATGCTGACGAATAATTCCAAGCGCAAGCCAGATCAGGTCAATGCCGCCAACCCCCGCCCTGAGAGCGCCTTTGGCCACATCATCGAGATCAAGGAAAACGGCGGCGATCACGGCGCAGCTGTGGGCACATGGTCGATTCTGGTGCAATGCGGCGACCCGCAGGTGGCCGAGGTGGGTGCCGTGTGGAACCCCGAAACGTCACAAAGCGGCTGGTTCGGCTCCCCCGACAATGCCGCGATCGACGCGGACGGGCGGCTGTGGGTGTCGACCGATCAGGGCGGCAACTGGGGCAAGACCGGCAAATCCGACGGCCTCTACGGGGTCGAGACGGAAGGCGCGGCGCGCGGCACCTCCAAGCTGTTTTTCCGCTGCCCCGTCGGCGGCGAGATGTGCGGGCCGTATTTTACCGACGATCAGGAAACGCTGTTCGTCGCCGTCCAGCACCCCGGCACCGATGGCACGAAAGAGCTGGCAGGGTTCGAGCGGAACTCGACCTTCGAGGATCCGGCAACCCGCTGGCCCGACTTTGATCCCGCCATGCCGCCCCGCCCGTCGGTCGTGGTCATCACCAAACAAGGGGGCGGCAAGATCGCCGTGTAATACCCTGACCTGAAACAACAAAGGCCCCGCCGATTTCTGGCGGGGCCTTTTTTTTTGGTGCGATCAACCGCGTGCGGTTACTTTGCGGCAAAACACTCCAGCATGCTGTTGCCAAAGCCGCGCAGCAGATCGGTATAATCCTGCGTCCCGTCGCCCAGCGGGTCCAGCACGGCAACGCGGGTCGCTTGCCCGTCCAGCGCCGTGCGCAAAAGCCCCTCGTTCTCTTGTGGCGCGGTAAAGGCGCAGGCCGCAGGATAGGCCGCCAACTGATCGCGCAGCGCCTTGATCCGCGCAGGCCCGGGTGTCGATCCGTCCGCAGGCACGATGAACGCCGCCGCCTCAACGTCGAACGCGGCCTCGAAATACTGGAAGGCATCGTGCAGCACGACAAAATTCGTGTCGCTGTAAGGGGCCAGCGCCGCCTTCAGCTCTTGCTCTGTCGCGATAACTTCGGCGCGCAAGGCCTGCGCATTCGCAGTGTAGGTCGCGGCGTTTTCTGGATCAATCTCGCCCAGTTTTTGCGCGATGGCCTCTGCCCACAGGATCGCATTGGCCGGAGACAACCAGCCGTGCGGGTCCGTGTCACCTACATGTTTGTGCCCGTGGTCGTCATGCCCGTGACCATCATGCCCGTCGTCGGTGTTTTTGGCGTGGTCATCGTGATCCTTGTGGCCGTCCCCGGCATGGTCATCGTGGTCGTCCTTTTTCGCGTGGTCGTGGCCGTCTTGGTCGTCTTTTTTCGCGTGGTCGTGGTCGTCGTGACCCTTATCTGCATGGCCGTCATCTGCATGGTCGTCATGTTGCGCGTCGTCATGATCCGCGTGACCCTCATCGGCATGTTTGTCGTGGTCGTCGTGCTTGTCGTGGTCCTTGTGGCCCTCTTCATCATGGCCGTCCGCGTCGTGGTCACCCTGCGTATCGGCCGCATCGCGGAAGGGCAGCGCCAGCGTGCCGGTTTGTGCCATCAGCGTCAGCCGTGCCGCGTCCGGGGCCAGCGTGTCCAGCGGCTCCTCCAGCCAGTGCGTCAGCGCAGGACCGACCCAGACGACCAGATCCGCATTTTGCAACGCGCGCGCTTCGGAGGGGCGCATGGCATAGCCGTGGGGCGAGGCACTGGCGGGGATGATCTGGGACGGTACGCCGACCCCTTCCATCACCTGTGCAGCCAGTGCACGAACGGGCGCGATGTCGGCCACCACGCGGGGCGGCTCATCTGCGAAAACAGGGGTTGCAATCAGGCTGAGGGCGGCAAATGTATGGCGCATAACGGCTCCTTTCAAGAAGTGATCGGGACACTTGCTACTGCGGATGTTATAACATATCAATAGCGAAAATTTGGAACAGCGAAAGTGACCTCCATGCCGGATGCCATCGGTTTTCAATGCAACGACCATAACAGCTGCAAAACAACGATGCTGGCCACGGCGCAGGCGCATTGTGCGGCGCACGGGCTGCGTCTGACCCCGGTGCGCCGTCGCACGCTGGAGATTTTGTTGCATGAACACCGTGCCTTGGGCGCCTATGATGTGCTGGGCAGACTGGCCGCCGAGGGGCTGGGCAGCCAGCCACCCGTGGCCTACCGCGCGCTGGATTTTCTGGTCAAGGCCGGCTTTGCCCATAAGATCGAGGCGCTCAACGCCTATACCGCCTGCGTGCATCCGGGCGCGCAACATACGCCTGCCTTCCTGATTTGCCGCAGCTGCGAGACGGTGGCAGAGGCCGACACCGCCCCCGCCGAGGGGCGTCTGGGCGATGCAGCCCGCGCCGCCGGTTTCGTGATCGAACACACGGTGGTCGAGGCGACGGGCCTGTGCCCCGATTGTCGCGGCGCACCAGCATGAGTGTGCTGATCGAAACGCATGATCTGGCGCTGGCCTATGGCGGGCGCAGGGTGCTGCACGGCGTCAACATCGCCATCGCGCGCGGCGAGATCGTGACGGTCGTGGGGCCGAACGGATCGGGCAAATCCTCGCTTTTGCGCGCGCTGATCGGCGCGGTGCGGCCCGCTGCGGGCAAAGTGGTGCGCGCCCCTGCGCTGCGCATCGGCTATGTCCCGCAATCGCTGGCGATCGACACCTCCCTGCCCCTCACTGTGGCGCGGTTTCTGAACCTGCCTGCCCGTGTGAACGCCGCCACCGCGCAGGCCGCCCTATCCGATGCGGGTGTGGCAGAGCTGGGTGCGCGCCAGCTGGGTGCGCTGTCGGGCGGGCAGTTCCAGCGGGTTTTGCTGGCGCGCGCGCTGTTGCACACCCCCGATCTTTTGATCCTCGACGAGGCAACGCAGGGGCTGGACCAGCCGGGTGCCGCGCGGTTCTATCAACAGATCGAGGCCGTGCGCCAGACCCGCGGCTGCGCCGTGCTGATGGTCAGCCATGATCTGCACGTCGTGATGGCCGCCTCGGACCGTGTGCTGTGTTTCAACGGGCATGTCTGCTGCGAGGGGACGCCGCAAGTTGTGGCCGATGCGCCCGAATACCGCGCGCTGTTCGGCACGGGGACACAGGGCGCGCTGGCGCTCTACCGGCACGAGCATAACCATGACCACGACCACACCACCGATCAGGGCCACAACTCCGGTCAGGGCCACAGCCACGATCACACGCACCGCCCGACGGCAGAAAAGGCCTCCTGATGCTGGATGATTTCATCACGCGCGCGGCCCTTGCGGGGCTGGGTGTCGCGCTTGCGGCCGCCCCGTTGGGCTGTTTCGTGGGCTGGCGGCGCATGGCCTATTTCGGGGATGCGACCAGCCATGCGGCAATTCTGGGTGTGGCGCTGGCACTGGCCACCGACCTGCCGGTGTTTGCAGGCG
>ENA-ORXR01003581-ORXR01003581.1-marine-metagenome-genome-assembly--contig:-NODE-3581-length-13760-cov-3.440108_pt1 | contig 13760 bp, 11 predicted proteins | sample MGYA00237866_ERZ511479 | MGnify/ENA metagenome assembly ERZ511479 | reverse complement strand
ATCCTTGACGACACCTTGGATGCCTTTAGCGACACCCTCAAAAACAGTTCTAAAACCAAAACGACTTGGTGGAATTAATACACTGTCATCACAATCACTTGTTAATTTCAGTTGAGAAGTTTTTAATCTATAAACCATTGATCCTGCGATCATTACACCAGCCGTCAGCAAGCCTGCCGCTACATGAGGATTATGATTAAGATACTCGTTACCGAGCAAATTCCATACTTGGAAACCGTGTCCGCCAGCCATCGAAAAGTTTATAACTATTCAACACTTAGCTGGCGAGAAGAAAGTTAATTACGCTTAGCGTTACCTTGTTTAATAGCCATTAAAGTCACCCCTGACAAAATCATGAAAACAAGCCCCATTGCTAAAGCTATAGAGTTCAATGACTTAAAGTATTTTTGAAGCCCGTAAGTCAATAAGAAACATAACACGAACTGAGCAACGAAATAGCTAAGACCTTTAATCACATGAGCCTTTTTAACCTCTTCCGAGGGTTCTTCTTCCGAATAACCCAATAAAAAATGCTTTAAACTTAAAAACAATCCTCCAACTATGACTAAACCAACAATTAAACCACTAAAAAAAGAAATCCACACATAAACATTCATTTTATAAGTCCTTAAAATAATCTTTCACTATAGAATAAATTATAATGCCATTAAATAAGATGGCCAACACAATAGTTAACCAAGGGCTTGTGTTAAATTTAGCATCTAAATAAGGACCTAAAAAAAATGCGGCTACTTGCGCAGCCACTAATTGAAATCCATAATTTAAACCTTGAGCAATATATTTCTTATTACTGGATTGATTACTCATAATTCAGAAAACACCTTTTCAAAACGATTACATAATTTAGTAAAATCCAAATCTAAATGTGCTGTAGATGTAAACCAAGTTTCAAATGGACTTGGAGGAATCATTATTCCGTTTGAAACACATAAATTAAAGAATTTTTTAAATTGTTCATAATCTATTTCTCTAGCTTGTTCTGCGTTTGTAACTGGGCTCTCTCTGAAAAACAAACTCATCATTGATCCTTTATTTTGAACAATCATTTTAAGGTTGTTTTTTTGAATACAATCGCGAATAAAGGAACATAATTTTCTAGTAAACAAGGAAATATCTTCTAAAGGCTTATCAATCTCTATTTTATTCAACATGGCCAAACCCGCTGTCATTGCCAACGGGTTACCTGATAGTGTACCCGCCTGATAAACATCTCCAAGAGGCGCTAATTGAATCATGTATTCTTCTTTACCCACAATTGCCCCAAGAGGAATACCTCCGCCAACAACTTTTCCAAAGCAACTTATATCTGGTTCAACATTAAAAAAATCAGCAGCACTATGAGAATGACATCGAAAACCAGTCATGACTTCATCAAAAATTAATATTGTTTTATGTTCGCTACACGTTGACCTTAAAAGATCAATAAAGTCTTGAGTAGCTGGTATAAAACCCATATTTCCAATCATTGGCTCTAAAATAACGGCAGCAATAGTATCCTTATTTTGATTAAAACATTCCTTCAAAGCCGAAGAGTCATTATAAGGAAGAACAATAGTGTGTGATGCTAAATTTTCTGGAATACCTAGACATTCAGGAATACTCTTTTGTGCCTTAGTTGCTAAACCTGATCCAGCGTCCATCAACAAACTATCAACATGTCCGTGATAATTTCCTGTAAATTTAATTATTAAATTCCGTTGAGTGCAACCTCGAGCTAAACGAATAGCAGTCATAGTCGCCTCTGTCCCAGAATTAACTGCGCGAGCTTTTGAGTAATAGGGAAAAAAACTGAGAAGCTTTTTAGCCCAAAGTATTTCAGTTTCAGAAGTCATTCCAAAGCAAATTCCATGAGGTAAAACTTTTTTAATCGCCTCAACTAAAAAATCTGGTTGATGCCCAAAAAGATGTGGACCATAACTTAATACAAAATCAACATATTCATTATCATCTACGTCTTTAATAATTGCTCCATGAGCAGACTTTACAAAAATTGGGTCATGATTAACCTTAGAGAAGCTTCTAACTGGAGAATTAACACCACCAACTAAATATTGATTAGCTTGTTGATAAAATTCATTAGATTGAGTCATTTTTAAAGTCATAAAGCGTAATATAGCAAGACTAAGACTTTAGAGAAATGGTTTTTTCAATAATCCATTAATATAGTATTTAATTATTAAGAATAAATTTCTTAATTACTTTCTTGTCTTCAGCAGATATATTATATGGCCAAGGTGGCATATGTTTGTTTTTAACCAAAAAGCCGATTGTTTCTTTATTTATTGAACTTAATTGATTTCGCACACCCCCTACTCCATGACAACTTGAACAAGAGTTTAATTTTAACAACTTATCATCTGAAGCTTTGTTTATATATTGAGTATACTTATCATTTTTAATTTGCTTATAGAATAGTATCTTTAAGTTTAAAATATGTAACTTTACTTTATCTTTAATTTTTAATTCAGCAGAATTTTCAGGTCTAATTTTCCTTGGTCCACTATTATGACATTTTAGGCAATTTACCTTCCAAGCAATTTCTTTTTTATATAAGTCTTGCTTGTCTTTAATGACTGCATTTGGCTTTAATTGAAAATATTTAGTTTCCTCGTCCTCAATAGATATAGCAAGATAATCAGATTTCTTATTTAATATACTTTGTGAATTATAACCCTGCCTCATAAACCATATTTTTAGTTTTGAATTATATTCTATTTCATTTATTATTTCTCTGTTTTTTTCGCATTTAGACTCTGCAGAAATAAATTGAATTTTACGAGGAAGCTGAATATAAACGAGTGTAGATATCATTATAAATACACCCGTTATAGTAATTATTATTCTAAAAAACATTGTCTTCAAAAATAGTTTTCAAATACTCTAATTGACTAGCTTTTAATAAAAACAATCCTTTCAAGGTATTAGACTTAGATTCAATAATTGAATTTTTTACTTTAAAATTTATATTTAGTAAAATCTCTTCAGGACCCAATCTTGTAGAAAATTCTTTAAGTATTTTATATGATTTTAATTCAACAATTTGATCTTTTTGTAGGTTAAAGTCATTAGATTTCTTATATATTTTAGTTAATAAAAAATACTTTCCTAAGTTGCCAAATATATAATATTCAGAAAATCCAGATTTTTTAACTCCCTTTATTGGTTCATTAACCATGACATCATTCACTTGAATATTAATTTCAAATAATACTTGTCCATCTTTTTCAAAATGACCATCATATAAATTTCCAGCAATTTTAATACCACTTTTAGAAAATTGATTTAAATCTACAGATTTATGCGGTAAAAATGTGTATAGTTTATTTTCTAAGCCGCTTATTTGCTGTGCTTTTTCAAAACTAATTTCAATGACCAGTTGAACATCATGTGGGTGGTTTAGCAAAGGTAGATGTGAAGCGTATTGAAGATTATCTCCAAAAACGACAAAACCATGCTTACCGTGCTTATGTTCAGCTCCATTGATATAAGATATTGATAATATAGTGATTATAGTGATTATTAGTTGTTTCATTTTATTTCTCCTTCTGAAAACCAATATGAAACATATTTACAAACAAGTAAAATTAATATATTTTATATAAATATAAGTCAAACTAATATGAAAATTCCAACTCATTATTTAGAAGCCTTTCATTCATTAGTGAAAACAAAAAGTTTTACGATAAGTTCTCAAAAGTTATTTATTACCCAATCCGCCTTAAGCCAAAGAATTAAAAATCTAGAAAATCTACTAGAACAAACATTAATCATCAGAAGCAAACATAAATTTGAATTAACTAATCAAGGAAAAGTACTTTTAGAATATTGTTTGAATTTAGACCAACTCAATACAGATTTTGAAAATAAATTAAATTTTACAAACAATAATATGCCTTCAGGACTAATTAATATATATAGTTTTTCTACTTTTACTAAATCAAGACTACTACCCATGTTAACCCCTCATTTGTTAAAGAATTCTGACATTAAAATCAACATTCAAAATGCTGAGATTAAGGACTTAAAAAATATTCTTAAAGATAACAAGGCTGATATCATATTTACATTAAAACCTTTTAACTTGTCGGAATATGATGAGAAAATCATACTACAGGAAGAAAATGTTTTAATTGAATCAATGAAAGCAAAAAACCTTAACATTTATATTGATCATGATGAAGAAGATCAAACAACTTTAAATTTTTTAAGTCTAAATAATATTAGCACTCAAAAAGTTGATAGAATTTATTTAGATGAAATTTATTCGATAATTACTGCAGTTGAATTAGGTCTTGGTAAAGCTGTAGTCCCCAAACATCTTATTGAACATAATAATAAAATTAGAATCTTAAAAAATTACAAACTATTAATGGAGAACATCTATATTGTAAGAAAAAAATTAAATTATTATTCCAATGTTCATAAATTTATTTGGAATCTTTTTTAATAAATTTATATATTTTATATTTTTTATGTAATTTTCTGTTAAATTCTTAATATGAATAACAATAAACTAAAGTTACTATTAAATGAGTATCAAAGTTTAATTATTTCTCCAAATATACAAAAATCCCTCCTAGAACATACTTATTACACAAAACCACCAATGATCAATGGAGTGGAATATTGGAAAACTCAAGAAAATGGAGAAATTAAAGATGGTTATATTGAAAAAGAAAAAACGCATCAGTTAGAAAATAAAGTTAATACTTTTATAATTGGTGCTGCTAAAACTGGAACTACTTCAATTAACAACATCCTTAATCAAGATGAAAACATTTCAATAGCATTAAATAAAGAACCGCAGTTTTTTTCAAGTAATAAAATTTCTTCTAAAACTGAACTATTTTCTAACTATTTCAAAGATTCAAGTGCGCCAAGAATAGTAGATATGTCCGTTACCTACTCAATGTATCCTTCCACACAAAATGTTGCTCAAAAAATACATAATTATAATCCAAATTCAAAAATCATTTATCTTACTAGAGACCCTGTAGATCGATTTGTCTCATATTATAATCAATTTAAATGGATAAATTTATTTGTACATAAAAGCCATTTTAAAGTAAAAGACTTAAATGATTTTTTAAAACTATACCCACAGAGTCTTTTATATAGTTGTTATAACTTGCAAATTAAGCAATACGAAAAATACTTTAATAATAAAAATATTCTAGTTTTAAAGTATGAAGACTTTGTAAACCACAAAAAATTGTTTTTTACTAATCTCTATAAATTTTTAGAATTACCATTTGATATAAATATTATTAGAGACGACGTCAAGAGAAACACAAGTTCTAACAAAAACAGTACCGCTCACGCTGTCAACAAAACTAATGAATATAAAAAAAAATTCGGACCTTTATATAATATTGTTAAAAGTTTAATTCCAAAATCATTAAAAAATATAATTTTAAACAATACAGTTAGTGAAATTACTGAACATGAGAAAAATTTAATTAGAAATTTTTATACAACATTGAAAATTAAATAAAATTATAATTTTCTGTTTTCTATTCTTGACTGAATATTATCAATTTTAATCTTTATAATATCAGGATTAGGATAATAACTTGAGGCATTATGAAAATACTCAATTGCTTTTGAAAGATTATCTTGAGCTTCATATGTTTCTGCTAATGAAAAATAAGCTTGTGATAATTTTTTTTTATCGTTTTTTGTTTTATAAAATTCAGTAAGTTCTTTATAAATTTTTTGTGATTTTTTATATTTTTTTAACGAAAAAAGAGAACTTGCCATTTTACTTTTCGCTGAATTTGTAGCTTGCTTATTCTCTTTAAAGAGCTCAATAATTTTTTGATAAACTAAAACACTTTCCTTTATTCTTTCTAAATCAACTAATATTGCTGCTTTATCAAACAATAATTTTAAACCATCCTCGTTTGAAGTAAAATATTGGTTTTCAATTTTTTCATAAATAGACAAAGCCTTTATAGGGTTTCTCTTATGTACCGTGTAAATTTTCAATATACTTGTTAAAACGATTTTTCGTTGTTCATCTGTGTAACTTAGATCTAAAGCTTTTAAAAAATAATTAATTGCTTTAGGATATTCTTTTTTTACATCCATATATATTTTGGCAATATTTAGACTTGATTTAAAGTGATTTTCGTCTTTTTTATTTAATTGAATAACTTGACGAAACATTAGAATAGCTTCGTCAAACTTATTTTGAGATTGGTAAAAAACACCTTTCTTGTAATTTTGTTGTTTAACCTTTAAACCACAAGAACTTAAAATCAGAAATATTAGACTTAAACTAACTGTCTTCTTTATTTTCTTCAATTTCTTCATTATCATTCGACTTGTTTTCTTCACGAATAGGAGCTAGTGCTTGAACAATTTCGCCATCATTCATTTTTATTAAACGAACTCCCTGAGTTGACCGTCCTAAAGTTGAAATATTTTCAGTAGACATTCGAATAAGTTTTCCTTCGCTAGAAATTAACATAAGGTCATCTCCAACTTTAACTTTTACAACTCCAGCAACTTCGCCGACTTTTTCACCAACTTTAAGATTACGAATTCCACTACCACCACGGCCTTGAACTCTATATTCTTCTATTTTACTTTGCTTTCCATATCCTTTTTCAGAAACCGTCAACACGTTATATAAATTGTTTTCAACTTTTTCAAAAATTTCAACCCCAACAACTTGATCACCAGGTTTAGATAAAGAGATCCCTCTGACGCCTTTTGCAGTACGACCCATTCCTCTAACTTTATCTTCATTGAATAAAATACTTTGCCCTGCTTTAGTCGCTATAAAAATATGACTTTTTCCATCTGTAATATTTACATTTACTAATTCATCATCTTCATTAAAGTTAATAGCAATAATTCCACCTTGTCTTACTCGAGAAAAAGACATGAGGTCGGTTTTTTTAACAAGACCTTTTTTAGTAGTCATAAAGACAAATTTATCTTCTACGAATTCTTTAATAGGTAGAATATTTAATATTTTTTCTTCTTTTTGAAGTTTAACTAATTGTACAAGTGGCCTACCTTTAGCTGTTCTAGCCATTTCAGGTATTTTATGAACTTTTAGCCAATGTAAGCGTCCTAGGTTAGTGAAACAAAGAAGATATGATAACGTCGTTGAAACAAACATCTGGCTTACAAAATCTTCATCACTTGAATTCGTTGATCCTTTAACCCCTTTTCCACCTCGAGCTTGAGCTTTATAAGTTTCTATCCCCAAACGCTTTGCGTATCCTTTATTGGTAACTGTGACAACCGCTGGTTCATCTTTGATAAAATCTTCATCATCAAAATTACGGTCACTTTCTTCAGAAATCTCAGTCTTTCTTGGTGAAGGAAATTTTTCTAAAATTTCATTTAATTCTGATTTAATAACATTAAATAAATTTACATCAGAACTTAAAATTTCTTTTAAACTCGCAATTAATTTTAAAATTTGATTAAGATCATCTACTAGCTTTTGTGTTTCAAGAGCTGTTAAACGATGTAAACGCATATCTAAAATAGCTTGTGCTTGAATTTCACTAAATTCAAAGCGTGCAATTAGGTTTACTTTAGCTTCTTTTGCGTTTGCTGCTTTTTTTATAATCTCAACAACTTCATCAATATTATCTAATGCTATTTTTAAACCTTCTAAAATATGTGCTTTTGCTTTTGCTTTATTAAGTTCAAATACTGTTCGTCTTGTAACGACATCTCTTCGATGTTCAATAAATGCTTTCAAATAATTTTTTATAGAAAACAATCGAGGTCTACCATTATCAATTGCTAAAAACTGTATACCAAAACTAGTTTTTAACTGAGTTTTTGCATACAAAGTGTTTAAAATTATTTCTCCTGATTCGCCTCTTTTTAAATCAATAACAACTCGATTGCCTTTTTTATTCGATTCATCTCGAATATCTGTTATTCCTTCAACAACTTTATTTCTAACTAAATTAGCTACACTTTGTATCCAGTTAGCTTTATTTACCATATAAGGTAATTCTGTTACGATAATGCATTCTCTATCTTTTTTACCTGGTTCAATTTCAGCTCTGCCTTTAATAACAAAAGAGCCTCTGCCAGATTGATAAGCATTTCGAAATCCACCAGCATTCATAACAATACCAGCAGTTGGGAAATCAGGACCTTTTATAATATTGTGTATAGCTTGAAAGTCCATTTCTGGATTATCAATTAAAGCAACACAAGCTTCGACAACTTCTGTTAAATTATGAGGTGGAATATTCGTTGACATACCAACTGCAATTCCTGAGCTTCCATTAATTAATAAATTTGGGATTCGTGAAGGAAGTACTTTGGGTTCTTTTAAACTACCATCATAATTTTCACCAAAATTAACAGTATCTTTTTCAATATCTTTTAAAAGCATTCCACCAAGCTTAGTCATTCGGGCTTCGGTATACCTCATAGCTGCTGGATTATCGCCATCCACAGATCCAAAGTTTCCTTGTCCATCAATTAAAGTATAATGTTGAGCAAAGTCCTGAGCCATTCGCACCATAGCTCCATAAACTGGAACATCACCATGTGGATGATATTTACCAATTACATCACCAACAATACGTGCTGATTTTACATATCTTTTTTCATGAGTATGTCCTTGTTCACTCATTGACCATAAAATTCTTCGATGAACAGGTTTTAATCCATCTCTAACTTCTGGTAATGCTCGTCCAACAATAACTGACATGGCATATTCAAGATATGAACCCTGCATTTCATCTTCGAGATTTACTGTTGATATTTTATCTAATTTAACGTCGTCTTGATCTGTTTCCACAATTATCTAATCCTTATCCATTAAACATCTAGGTTTCTAACCTTGAGTGCATTATCTTCAATAAATTTTCTTCTTGGCTCAACTACATCACCCATAAGAGTTGAAAATATTTCATCTGTTGATGCTAAGTCTTCTACTGAAACTTGTAACAATGTTCTTTTCTTAGGGTCCATTGTCGTATCAAATAATTGATCTGGATTCATTTCACCAAGACCTTTATAGCGTTGAATATACAACTTATCTTTTCCGCGATTCATTATATCTTGAATCATTAACTCAGGATCATAATATTTTTCAATATCATCACCCATTTTAATTTGAAATGGTCTGCCACCTAATTCTTGAACAAAGCCTCTTAATCTTAAAATTTCTTTTGTATCCGGATTATCAAATAAGTCTTTATTAAACATAGTTATCATTCGAGCTGAATCTTTACTTGTTTTAAAAGCTAATTTAAACAATCCAGAATGTTCTTTATCTTCTTCAACTTCTGTTTCTATATTTTGACTTGGAAATCTTTCTAAAAATTGCTCTTTAATTTCTGTAGCGTATTTTTCAAGGTTTTCTTTTGATTTTAATGAAGCCTCTTCAATATCTTGATTAATTAGTATAGTTCTTAAAACTCGAGCATCTGCTTTTTTAGAAATTACATTAAAGCAAACTAAAAATCTCTGCATTTGTTGTATGAGTCTTTTTGAATTTTCTAAACTTAATTCAGAACCGTCTTGTTTAACTAATTTTCCTTTTTCAAGACTTTCTTTTAAAAGAACTTCTCTTAATGATTTTTCGTCTTTAACAAAAAAAGCGGTTTTTCCTTTTTTAACCCGATATAAAGGTGGTTGAGCTATATACAAATTACCTCTTTCGATTAACTCAGGAAGTTGTCTGTAGAAAAATGTTAGTAATAAAGTTCGAATGTGTGCTCCATCGACATCGGCATCTGTCATAATAACTATTTTATGATAGCGTAATTTTTCATAGTTAAAACCAGTATCGCCATTTCCTAAACCTGTTCCTAAAGCGGTTATTAATGAACGAATCTCCTCATGATTTAACATTTTTTCAAGTCTAGCTTTTTCTACATTTAAAATTTTACCACGAAGAGGTAAAATAGCTTGTGTTTTTCGATCCCTACCTTGTTTAGCTGAACCTCCTGCGGAGTCCCCTTCCACCAGATATAATTCACATTTTAAAGGATCTTTTTCCTGACAATCAGCCATTTTTCCTGGTAGACCACTAAAATCAAGAGCTGATTTTCTACGTGTTAATTCACGTGCTTTCTTAGCGGCTAATCTTGCACGTGCTGCATCTAATCCTTTATTAATTATTTTTTTGGCAATATTAGGATTATTTTCAAATAAATTATTTAAAAAATCTGAAGTTGCTGATTCTACAATACCGCGAACTTCTGAGTTACCTAATTTAGTTTTTGTCTGACCTTCAAATTGTGGATTTGGAATTTTAACCGAAATGACACAAGTTAAACCTTCACGACAATCGTCTCCGTCTAGAGAAACTTTGTTATCTTTTGATTTTAGATTTTTAACTAAGTTGTAATGTTGCGCATATTTATTAATATTTCTTGTTAAAGCTGTTTTGAACCCTTGGTAATGTGTCCCACCTTCGTGTGTATTGATATTATTGGCGAACGTAAATGTATTTTCTTTATACCCATCGTTCCACTGTAATGCGAGTTCAACTTCGACCATATCTTTTGTAGTCGATAAATAAAGTGGTTTTTCAGTTAATTTTCCTTTTGCTTGATTTAAAAATTCAACAAAAGAAACAATTCCTAATTCATAAAAAAATTCTTGTGATTTTTCGTTTCTCTCATCAGACAAAGTAATTCTTAATTTTTTATTCAAAAACGCTAATTCTCTAAGTCTTTTTGCTAAAATTTCAAAATTGTATTCTGTAACTTCAAATATTTCAGTATCAGGTTTAAAAGTTACTATTGTTCCTCTACCTTCTGTAGTTCCAACTTCTTTCAAAGAAGCAACAACATCTCCTCGTTCAAAAGCCATTTCATGTATTTTGCCATCTCTTTTAATTTTTAAATCTAATCGTGAAGAAAGAGCATTAACACAACTAACACCTACACCATGCAAACCACCAGAAACTTTATAAGCTGAGTTTTCAAACTTACCACCAGCATGTAATTTAGTGAGAACTACTTCAGCAGCAGAAACACCTAATTCTTCATGAATATCTGTTGGTATTCCTCGTCCATTATCTTCTACAGTAACTGAATTATCTAAATGAATAGTGACATTAACTGTATCACAAAAACCAGCTAAAGCTTCATCTACTGAGTTATCAACTACCTCAGAAACAAGATGATGAAGACCCCTATTACCGGTGTCCCCAATATACATTCCTGGTCTTTTTCGAACTGCTTCTAACCCTTCTAAAACTTTAATTTCAGATGAATTATATTCAGTATTATTTTGCTTTTTTTCTTCGTTAATTTCTGTATTCATATTTCCCTAAAAAGGCTTTAAAAAAGCCTATTTAAGTCTATCAAAGTTATTCTGAAATAGCCACGTTTGAATGTGATCTTTTCATCTCTAAATGAGCTATTTTGCCCTCTGAAATAAGGTGATGTAAAGAATTCTCAAATTGATGATTTTCGATCACTTTTGCTTGAGTTCCTGAAATAAAAACTTGTGCTGATATTCGTTCAATAAAAGTCATTAGTTGATCCCTGTGTAAAGCATCTAGCTCACTAGATAAATCGTCAATAATGAAAATGGGTTGTTCTTTTCGAGAGCTTTTGACCCAAGATACGTATATCCACCTCAATAAGAAAGCAAAAACTCGACTTTGCCCTTGAGAACAATGAGTTCTTGCTTCTTGGTTTCTGTACAAAAGTTTGAAATCGTCTCTATGTGGTCCACGATGAGTCCACCCTGTTGCGATATCTACCATTTGAGTCTCTTCAAGTAATTTTAAGTAAAAATCAACAAATTTCTCTTTATCACAATCTACATTCAAACCTTTAAGTTCTAAATCATTTAAAAACTGAAAATTAAGCTCTTTATCGTAACTTTCTAGCATTGTTTCTTTTGATTCATTAAAATAATGCATAAAAAGAGCCTGTAATTCATGCCTTAATTCTCTTAATTCCCAAGCTTTTTGAGCTAAAGTTTTGTTCCAAATTGAACTCGATAAATCAAATTGAAAGTTTTTACTCTCTTTTATCTTTCTAAGCTCCATATTTCGATGTTTTAAGGCTTTTTGGTAACTCTCTAAACACTCACTATAACCGGGGCAAACATCGCTATATAACGAATCTAAGTAATCTCTGCGAATTTCAGTTTTTCCTCGAATCAATTCATGATCATCTGGACAAAAGACCGCAATTGGAAATTTTTCTTTTAATACTTTAGCAGCTACTTTTTTTTCATTGAGATAATAAGAAAATCTTTCTTTTTGGTATCTCATTTCACAAACATGTTGATACCCAAAATCATCCTCTAAGGAAACTTTGACTGACATTTCTTTTTTATTGTGAGCTAAAGCATCTTTTCTTTTAGAATACGGTCGAAAACTCTGCCCTCTTAAACACAGATGGAGAGCTTCTAAAAAATTAGTTTTTCCTTGGCCATTATTTCCCCAAAAGCCATTCATAGTTGGCGAACATTCTACAAATTGTGAATCAATATTTCTAAATTGATATAAACGATAATCAAATATTCTCACAGGTTATTATCAGATTCTCATTGGCATAATCACAACTAAATAACCAGAATCTTCATTTCCTTTTATTAAACAAGGTTGTAATTTTTCTTGAACTGATAAAGTAATTTCATCACTTTTAAAACTATTTAAAGCTTCTAAGAAATATCTAACATTAAATCCTGTTTTCATTTCAATATTTTCACCTTGATGTTTAAAGTCTAGAATTTCATCTTTAGCTTCACCTAAATCTGGGTTGTTAGTTGAAAGTACAATTTTTCCTTTTGAAAAGTCAAAGGTGACAACTCGAGAACGATCAGAAACAAGTAAAGACATTTTCTTTAAACTCTTCATTAGAATTTTTTTCTCTAAAGTATAAGTTGTTGCTAGATCTTGTGGTATCACTGGTTTGTAATTTGGAAATTCTCCATCGATTGGACGAATCCATAATTTATACTGTCCAACTTGAACACGTATTAAATTCTCATCACAACTCATTTCAAATTCTTCATCAGAAGAACCTTCAAGAAGCTTTCTAAGCTCCGTACAGCCTTTTTTAGGAATTATTAATCCTTTACCTAGATTCAACGTTTTATCTTCACCACGCTCATTCTGATCAATATCAAATAAAGCTAAACGATTTCCATCTGTAGCTACTGCTCTTAACGAAGTAATATTGTCATCGCTATAATTTTCTAAATAGACTCCTGTTAAAAAATATCTAATTTCTTCAGTGGAAACACTATACTCAGTTTGTGCTAACATGTGTGCGAACTCTTTACAGTTTAATTGAGCAGTTGTTAAGTCCCCTTTTGGGCTCGCTTTAAAATGTGGAAAGCTATCTGGTGCAATTCCTAACAAACGAAAATTACTTTTACCTGATATAATTTCAATTCTATTTTTCTCTAAAGTTCTAAAATGAATTTCTTTATCATCTTCACATTCTTTAACAATGTCATAAACACTTCTAGCTGGGACTGCTAATTTACCTTCTTGCAAAGAACTACAAGAACAAGATGAAGAAACAAAGATTTCTAAATCAGTAGCTGAAATATTTAAGATATTATTATCGAGTTCTAAAAGAGCATAATTCAATGCAGGCATTGTGCTTCTTCTTTCAACTACAGTTAATGTTTTTTCTAATGATTTTAGTAAAACAGATTTTTCAACTTTAAATTCCATATGTGATTCTGATTTCATAACCCTATTATTATCTTTATTATTATTAGTTGTTGTTATAATATTTTGTCCCATAGATTTTAATTGAAAATTA